>SDBT01005301.1_pt1 | contig 21671 bp, 24 predicted proteins | sample 2277101 | NCBI WGS metagenome assembly SDBT01 (sample SAMN10404973, study PRJNA504765) | marine sediment metagenome | isolation source: marine sediment core GS10_PC15, 103 cmbsf | place: Arctic Ocean: Southern Knipovich Ridge | collected 2010
GATATTGGGATAGCAGACCACAGAAGGCCTGAAAAAGTAGAATTTACTTCTGCTGAAGCTGATGCTAAAAGACGTGATTTTACCATTAACGGTCTTTTTTATGATGCTCAAAAAGAACAAATTATTGATTTTGTTGGTGGCCTTGAAGATCTTGAAAATAAAATTATTAGATTTATTGGTGAGCCTCAAGAAAGAATTGACGAGGATTATTTAAGAATGCTAAGAGCCATAAGATTTTCTTCCCGTTTTGATTTTGAAATTGAAAAAGAATCTCATGATAAAATTTCAGAGAACGCTGAAAAAATTAGTCAAGTATCAGCCGAACGAATTCGTGATGAGCTAACTAAAATGCTTGTTCATCCTAATCGTGCAAAAGCGATAGAGCAGCTTTCTGAAATTGGCTTGTTAAAACAAATACTTCCTGAATTAGAAACTTTAAAAGGCGTTGAGCAGCCACCAGAATTTCACAGCGAGGGAGATGTATGGACACATACTCTGCTTGCCTTAGAGAAGCTTCCAGAAGGCGTAGATGAAGTTGTTGCATGGACAATTCTTTTACATGATATTGCCAAGCCAGAGACTAAAGCAGAAAGAGATCATCCAAAAAGTAAAATTACTTTTTTTGAACACGATGCAAAGTCTGCTCAAAAAGCAGAAACAATTTTAAAAAGAATGAAGTTTTCAAATGATTTTATTGATGAAGTTACCTGGGCTATATCACAACATATGAGAATTATTAATGCTTTTCATGAGGGCAACCAACAGATGTCTGAAAGAAAACAGGCAAAACTATTTCTTGATCCAAGAATTGATACTTTGTTAGAAGCAACTAGGGCTGATTTATCAGCCAGTGTCCGTCCAGATGGTAAAGCTGATATATCTATGTATGAAAATGCCCTAAAGAGAAAAGAAGAATTTCAGGCAAGGCCAGAAGATGAGCAGGAACAAGTTCGTAAATTTAGCTTAATTTCTGGGAAAGATATTATGGAAGTGTTAGACATCCAACAGGGTCCAGAGGTCGGGAGAATTAAAAAAGATCTCGAACAGAGCTTCCTAGACGGCAAGATTTCTACTCGTAACGAAGCAATGGAAAAGTTAGAAACTTATAAATGATGCAAAAAGATAATATTCGCAATTTCGTAATCATTGCTCACATTGATCACGGGAAATCAACCCTCGCTGATAGAATGATAGAAATAACAGGGACTGTCGCGGCTGATAAAATTAAACCGCAAATGCTTGATATGATGGATTTGGAACGAGAAAAGGGTATTACTATTAAACTTCAGCCAGTTACTATGAAGTATCCTTTTAAAGAAGATGTTTATGTTCTTAATTTGATAGATACTCCAGGTCATGTTGATTTTTCTTATGAAGTCTCTAGATCATTAAAAGCTGTTGAGGGAGCAGTGCTTTTAGTTGATGCCAGCCAGGGGATTCAGGCGCAAACTTTGGCAAATTTACATATCGCTCAAGAACATAATTTAAAAATAATTCCAGTTATTAATAAAATTGATTTGCCAGGTGCTAAAATAGATGAAACCAGGGGAGAACTGGCTAAGTTGTTAAATATTGATCATAGTAAAATCTTTACATGTTCGGCAAAAACTGGTGAAGGAGTAAAAGAATTATTAAGAGAAATTATTGAATATGTTCCGCATCCAAAAGGGCAGGAAGAAGGGGAGTTCAAAGCTTTAATTTTTGATTCAATTTATGATTCATACAAGGGAGTAATTGCATATGTTAAAGTATTTGAAGGAATCCTAAAAGAGGGTAGTAAAATTAAATTAATTGCCACAAAAAAAGAGACAGAAGCCACAGAAGTAGGGGAATTTAAATTAGAATATTTATCCAAAGAAACTTTGAGAGCAGGCGAGATAGGTTATATTGTTACAGGAGCAAAAAGTATCAATGAAATTCGTGTTGGTGACACTATAGTTAACGATTCCCCTAGTGATATCTCCCCTATTGCTGATTTTAAAATTCCAATCAAAACAGTTTTTGCAAGTATTTATTCTACGAGTGGGGATGTAAATCGCCTAAAAATTGCTTTAGAAAAACTTTTACTTAATGATTCAAGTTTAAGTTTTGAGCCGGAGAATTCAACTGCCTTTGGGCAAGGTTTTCGCTGTGGTTTTTTAGGATTATTGCATTTAGAGATAGTAAAAGAACGTTTAGAGCGGGAATATAATTTAGATCTAATTGTTGCAAAAGCATCAGTTTTATATAAAGAAGAACACAAGGGTTCAAAAGTAGAGTATCAAGAACCTTGGGCAGCTCTGGAAATTGTTACTCCTCAAAATTATCTCGGACCAATTATGGAACTTGCTCAATCAAAAAGAGCAATTTACAAAAATACTCGTTATATAGCTAATCGGGTAGTTTTAGAATACGATATTCCCCTATCGGAAATTATTATTGATTTTTACGATAAACTAAAATCAATTTCGTCGGGATATGCGTCGCAAAATTATGAATTGATTGGTTGGCGCAAAGGAGATTTAGTGCTTTTAGAGGTTATGATTGCGGGAGAAAAAATTAAAGAATTTGATCGTATTGTTATAAAAAACAAAGCTCAGCAAGAAGCAAGAGTTTTAGCTAAAAAACTAAAAGATCTTATCCCTCGTCAGATGTTTGAGGTGGCAATTCAAGTAACAATTGGAGGAAAAGTTATAGCTCGAGAAAATATTTCAGCCTTTAAAAAAGATGTTACAGCTAAACTCTATGGTGGTGACAGAACTCGTAAAGATAAATTACTAAAGAAGCAAACCAAAGGAAAGAAAAAAATGAAAAAACTGGGTCGAGTTGATATTCCTAGTAATGTTTTTATTGATATTCTAAAAGAGTAATTTTAGTATTAATAAAACCCACAGATCAACGGACCTGTGGGAGGTTCTTAGTGTGGGAAAAAATCGCTTTCAGGAAACCAGATCTTAAGTTCTCTTTCTGCGGACAACGATCCGTCAGCAGTATGTACTAGATTTTGAACAGCTCGCTGTTCATCTCGAGATATCTCCAAAGAATCTTCCCCAAACAATCCACGGATTGATTCAGGATCTATTTTGGCTGCTTTGGCTGGGTCTATATCACCAGCCAGTCCTCTAATGGTGCTAATCGCATCAGGACCATAAAGTGCTATAGCAACAATTGGACCTGATGTTATCTGTATGATTAGCCAAGGAAAGAAATCTTTCTCTCTATGCTCAGAGTAATGTTCTTCAGCAGTTCCTTGACTTACATTAGGAATACCCTTAATCCCAATAATACTGAGATTATGAGGAAGCATTCCAAAAATCGGACCGATCAGTTTGCGTCTAATACCATCCGGCTTAATCAGCAGAATTGTGGCCTCTTTCAATTCAAAATTCCCCCTTAGTGTTTGATATAAAAAATATATGCCTTTTAGCTTAAAAAGTCAATGATTATAAGGACTTAAATTTTTAGCAGCCGCTGTCAGAGCTTTTTAGAGGACTATTTATTTTTTCTTCGTAGTTTTTGATTGTTTCAACATTTTTATTTTCAATCACTGAAAGCATAGAGTTAGAAAAAGCATAATCTATTTGATACCAACTTTGGGTTGCAAAATAGCATTGTAGATCTTTATGAACAAAGGGTCGACCGTGGCGGGCGTAAATTTCATTCCGAGCAACTTTTAATTGCCATGACGTAAGGCTTGTTAATTCAGATTCGCTTATTAGTCGCGTGTTAGAATCACTGATAATATAACTATTAGTAGGCAGTGTCCCAGATTTTAATGATGAAGTTGTTTGAGCAGTAGGAGAACTTGTTGGTTTAATACGGCTTGATATTTCCTCTTCATTGTCGGATTCAATAACGGTTTCAATAATAGTTTTATTGTTTTTATTAGTGATACTAATAGTAGCATTAAAATCTGCTTCATTGACTGTTAGCCAACTATTTTTTGTTTTTAGTTCTTGGGAACTTGCCCAACTATTTACAGTAATCATGTCAGAATAGTAGTCATAAACAGTTTCTTGACTATCTTCGGTTTCCATATTAAGGACACTAGAATTTTTAGGCGCAGTATTATATTTTAAAGTGGTAATAGTACTGTCTGGATATTTAAAAAGTTCAACCAAGCTTTTCATTTTTGAAGAAGATATTTGGCTGGATGTTTGGTTGGGGTTAGCTAATGAGCTAAATTTACTTTTGATATATTTCCAACCAAAAATGATTGAAAGACCGACAATTAATACTATTCCGATGATAATTAAGATAACAATCAGAGTGCTTTTGTTTTTTTCTTGTGACATTTTCCCCTCCTAATATAAGTATAGCACATTTAATATTTGACGTTCCAATTTCAACAATATTTTGTAAATCTTAATTAGCTTTTCCAAAGACCGTGAAGATTACAATATTCTCTGGCAGAAATTTTGTCTCCAGAAATTTCAAATTCTGCTTCTGGTATATCTGCTGGTTGTAAGAATTTTTTACATGATTTGCTATCTGTAATTATTTCAATCCATTGGATATAGTGTTCGTCTTCCATTGGATGTGGGATAGAGCCGATATTGACTAATACTCCATTATCGGTTTTTTTAATCACAGGCACATGTTTCTCTTGGCCTTCGTCTTTAGTTTTTTCTTCCATTTGCTCCATTGGCTTTTCGCAGCAGACAAGTTCTCCCCCACCAGCATATAATACTTCGACAATATTGCCACATATACTACATTTATAAATTTGTTTTTCTTTAATCATATATTTACTCCTTTCTTTTTTTGGAGGGCTATCGCTAACCTTCCTTTCATTCGAAGAATGAAAGGAAGTAAAGCAATTTATAACACCTTCTGGCAATATATCGTAATGGAATTGCGTAATAACTTTACTCAAAGATAATGAGTATTGGAGGATGCTGGGGCCGAAGCTGCTTTTGTAATACGATTGGTCTCTTTCTTAGTCTTGGTAATTTTTTTAATTTAAAATCCTTCTGGAATACGAAATTCATCATCTTCTAAATGATTTTCTATGTTAGAAATTTTCCATTCGTTATCTTCTTTTACTAAAGTAAATGTGCAAAAATCCTCCCAGCTGGTACTAATATCACTCCAATTTCCGCTAATTTTTATATTGCCGGAATTATCTCCGATTGATTCAGAATCAATTTTTATTTTATTGGGCCAGTTCTGGTTAACAATTCCGTAACTAGTTTTAGCAAAAGTAGAATCTGTATATTGGGCCTTTAACACATCTGTTAGATAAGTCTTTGCTTCAGTATCATTTACATTACCGCCGGGAATAGTGCCAATTGTCGCCTTCATATAATTATTAACCACTGTGGATGGTGAAACAGATGGTTCATTTGGAATAGCAGTTTGAGTTGTTTTTGGAGAAGCAGTAGCTGTATTTTGGGCATTTTTTAAATCATCTTTCAGACTTGAATACTTAGAATAAAAAAAGAATATGCCGCCGACAACTAAAGCGGTTGCCAAGATAGTGATGACGATTAAAAATAGATTAGATTTTTTGGGTGCTGTTTTGTTTTCTTCAGCCATTTTTTGCCTCCTTTGTTTTATTATACCAAAAACCATTTTTTAAAGGAACTAATATTTTAATCTTAATTTCTTTTCAAGAAGGATAACTCTTTTAGACGGCTTAAAAATATAAAGCAAAAAAAGTTCTCTTTGTTAAAAGAAAAATTTTATTCCCTGATATAAGAGGACAATCCCAAAAATTAGAAACATTCCAAAAACAATATATTTGCCGTATCTTAAGACAAACTGATCAATTTTTTCCAAAATCGGCTTGGCCAGTTTTGGAAACAAAGTTTTCAATAATACCGGCAAAGTAATCGGCAAAGTAAAAAAGATTAAATTAACAATCAGTAAAATAATTTTAGTCAAATCATAAATATCTGCTGTACCTACTTCTTTTGCGGCTGTAAAACTCAAAAACAGAGCATCAAAATTAGTGGCACTGATAATAAATCCTAGACCAAACCATTTCAATATCTTTAATTCCTGTTTTCCATCTGATAAATTAATCTTTCTTTCTTTTGAAAAGAATACTTTCAGGCCGTAAAGAATCAATCCCAAACCCAAAATCAAATCAACTACTGACTGTATTAAACTTGGTTTTAATTCTTCATTTAAAGAATTTCCCAAAGAGAAACCAATAAAAGTTATACCAATTCCAACAAGAAGAGAGCCCAAAAATAAAGATATGGCATGAGCTTTTGAGTGATTTTTACTGGCTAAAATTACCAACACTAAAGCTAAAATCCCTGGACTTAATGTCGCGGCCAAATCCAGAGGAATAATTTTAATCAGGACACTAAACATTCTTTTCTTTTGCCATCTTTAAAAAATTTCTAATAAAGGGTTTGCTTTGATTATAGGAAACATTGATTTCTCCATGAAATTGTTTGCCGTAAATGAGACGTTTAGTGCTTTTTTGAACTTGTATATAAGTAGATTTTGCCAAAGCTTCAAATTCAGGTGCAGGCTCAGCTACTGCCCAACTATGGATTTCCGGGGCAATAAAATTATCCTCAATATCGGCAAAAATTGGATCTTTTTAAAAAACCTTAATATGTCTCCTTTTTGTTTGCGGCTCCATCGCCGAAATATCCAACCAGCCCATACTTTTTGTTCGGCTGTAACCGTAGGCCATGGCCAAAAATTGATGACCAGCACAAATACCCAAAAAAATTAAAAATTCCTTTAGAGCCCTTACCAGATGTATTGGTGGAGATTGCATGAAAACTCCTTTTTATTTTCTGTGTTAATTATACCAAAAATCTACTTTCAACAGAAATGAAAAAGGGCCTGGTGGGGATCGAACCCACGACACAGAGCTTAAAAGGCTCCTGCTCTACCACTGAGCTACAGGCCCATAATTATTCTCATCAAAATTATCTGCGGTATGGTTGCAGAGAATTTAATTGATTAATATATTTCAATTATATCTGAAAAAAGAGAAAAAATCAACGCCAATAGTAGTTTTTTACTCCTGTTTTAACGGCTCAGGATGTGAGCCGTTAAACTTTCAATGGCTCAGAACTTTGAGCCATTGAAATATCACCTTTAACTTCTTAAAAGAGTGGTTTTTTGATATAGTAAAACAAAGGAGTAGGTTGAATGAGTGAAAATCTAGAAGGTGGTCAAGAACTTAGTCTAGAAGAACAAAGAGCTTAAATTGTCGAGCAGCAACAACAAGAACTTAGCCGTCGTCGGGAAACTGGTGAATTAGCAGCTGATAGCTATGATGTAAATGTTATTTATTATCATCAGAAAAGCAATATACCTGCCACTCATAAAGATGTTGAAAACAAGGCAATTGTCATTAGGTCAGATGAGTTTGAGGCTCTTGGATATATAGAGTTTGTCAACATCGATGGTGAAAGAATTACGATAGATTTTAATGACGAAGGTTTTGATAAAATTCATCCTCTAGTTATTTTCCCAGAGGAACTGGGAGAAGAAAAATCTGAATAAGTATTAGCCACCCGCAACACGCAGGTGGTTTTCTTTATACTGGGGTTAATATCAAAATTTTTGTTGACAAACATAAAATAATAGTATATAATTACATTGTTTGATATTACTCGCGTGTCTTTAGTATTTTATTACTCGACCGAATGAGAGTCAGACGAGGTCGAATAATAAGTATAATGTAGAAGGTAAAAATGCAAGAAGAAAAGAACAAACTCTTTGTGGGAAACCTTTCTTACGATTTTAACAATGATCAACTTAGTGAATTATTCAACGCTGTTGAAGGTGTTGAAGTAACAAACACTCAAGTTATCACTGATAAATTTAGTGGTAAATCAAAAGGTTTCGGATTTGTGACTCTTAAAGATGACGAAATGGCTAAAAAAGCTATTGAAGCCATGAACAATAAAGAAATTGAAGGTCGTCCTTTAACTGTCAATGTCGCAAGACCCCCAAGAAACGATAATAATCGTGGAAGAGGTGGACGCGACTTTCAGAGTCGTTAATTAATAGCCACAAAATACAAAAAAGACCTGTAAAAGGGTCTTTTTTGTATTTACTAAAGTTCAGAAAGAAAGGTTTTTAAATATATTTTGATTTTTAGTATAAAATAGAATAAAATTTATATGAGTTAGTAAATGAGCAAAGAAAAATATATTTTTGGAATTATACGATTGAGCATGGGATGGATTTTTCTGTGGGCATTTTTAGATAAGGTTTTTGGTTTAGGATTTACGACAACAGTAGATAAATCTTGGCTTAGTGGAGCTTCACCTACTTTGGGTTTTTTAAAACATGGGACTTATGGTCCTTTATCTTCAATTTTTCAATCAATAGCTGGCAATACAATAGTTGACTGGCTATTTATGTTGGGACTTTTACTTGTTGGTTTGGCATTAATTTTAGGCATCGGTATTAAAATTGCCAGCTACGCCGGGGCAATTATGATGTTCTTAATTTGGCTTTCAGCGCTACCGCCGAAAAATAATCCGTTTATAGATGAACATATAATTTATATTCTTATTCTTATAAGCTTTGTCTTTATAAAACCAGGACAATATTTAGGTTTAGGCAAATGGTGGTCTGAAACAAAATTAGTCCAGAAATTTCCTTTTTTACAATAGTTTTTTTTGAGTTCTAATAATATATCAAAGACAGTTTTCTTTATACAAAATATCCTTTTAATTTCGAGTGATAGCCCTAGAAAGGCTATTTTAATTCCCTTTACTTTGGGCTCTGAGCCATTGAAAAACTTATTAATTAGAGGTAATATTATATATACGCATTCTGAAAAGGGGGAAAAAATGGAAAGACGAGAATTTCTGGAATGGTTGGGGGTTGTTGGCCTTGTAGCTATTGGAACAGTTACGACCGGTTGTGGCGGTGGAGTTACATCAACCTCTACCAAGAGTTTTCAAACGAAAATCAGCCTTAATGGAAAAGCTAGAAAAACTGTTAGTGTAAATTCAGGCGAAACAGTTCTTGGTGCCATCAAAAAAGCTTTTCCTTATCAAAGGCTGGAAAATGCAACAGTTATTGATGACATAAGTGGCAATTGGCGATACTCAGTCAATGGAATTGAACCGAAAGTATATGCTGGCAATTATCATCTTAGGTCTGATAGTATAATTGATCTTCGGCTTATCTAACCCTAATTAACTATTCTGCCCGCGCAAGTTTGCGCGGGCATTCTATCAAAAGTCTTTATTGACAAAATATTTGTCAATGGTAATTTAAGATTATTATTGTAAAAAAATAATTAGTAAAATTTTCTAATGATTGATAAAAAAAGATCTATTAAAAAAATATTAATTTTTACATGGTTATTAATTGCCATACCAGTCTTTGTATTAACTATCTATTTTGATCGAGGTTCATCTCATGGTCTTAAAGAGAAAGATAAACCTTTTAAAAATGAAATTGATCAGCTGGACCAAAATACAATAGAAAATAATCAAGATTTAGAAGAATTATCAACCATTGAACCAACATCAAAATCTACTAACCAGTCAGTTCAAATAATTAATATTGAAACTGATATATCTAATAAATCACCTCAAGAAGGAGTAGAGTCATCTAATATTGATTATAGCCAATCTTTTTTAACGCCAATGCCATTGCTTTCGCCAATAATAATTGCTAGACCAACAATTTCAATATCAACGCTAACACCTACCCCCCTACCTATTGAGAAAATAGCCTATATTAATATCTTGGGGTTAGGAAACTATAAAGTTAATTTAAAAGAAAATGATACTGCTTTTTCAATTTTACAAAGAGCATCAAGAGAAAATAATTTTACAATTAATTATCAAAATTATAATAGTTTGGGTGCTTTTATTAAGTGTATTGCCGGAGTTTGTAATAATGATCAATATTACTGGACTTTTTATTACAATGACCAATACTCAACTATTGGAGTATCTTCTCAATTAGTTAGAAATAATGATATTACTGCTTGGAAATTTGAAAAACACTAAGAATTAATTTTTCTTTTAATAAAAAGAAAGCCAGCGATAATTCTTTGTGATAGAATAAATATATGAAATGTCCTTTATGTGATTTAACGAATCAAAAAGTTATTTATAAAGATAATGATTGTTGTTGTATTGTAAATATCGAACCATTGAAAGAAGGCCATTTGATGGTTTTGCCTATAAGACATATTACTGATATGGCTGACTTGGGGAAAATAGAATCACAGAAAATATTTGCTTTGCTTAGCAGAATGTCAAAAATAATATCTAAGATTTACAAAAAAGATCCAATAATTTTTATGAACTTAGGTAAATATAGTACTCAACCACATATTCATTTCCACATTTTGCCCAGTAAAGGAGGACTGAGAGGTTTATTCTCAAAATTTGAGAAAATACCTCATAGAAAAGCCGCAAGTCAGGAAGAATTAGAGAGAATTGCTAAAAAAATAAAAAAATTGATTTAAAAAATAAATTGTTTTAAAAGACATATTAAATTATTAAAGTTGTTATATTAATAGATGATTCTGCCGAAAAAAAATTAAAACTAGAAAGGAGAAAAATTTTGACAACTAAAACAATTACCTTCCCAATACTTTTAGCAGCATTTGGAGCTTTGGTATTAGGGACAGTAGTTTATGCTAATGTAGCCCGAGCTGATACTGAAGAAAAAACCCAAGCATTTGAAGATAAACTAAACAAAGCAGTTGAAAGGGGACATATTACTCAAGAACAAGCCAATAAAAAAAGAGAATACTATAAAAGTCCAGAAAAATCTAAAGAGGAATATCTTCAAAAAGCAGTTGAGGAAGGTAAAATTACCCAAGAAGAAGCTGATGAAATCAAGAATTGGATGGATAGCCGTCCAGAAGCAATGGAAAAGTTAAAGTCACTTAAAGGTAAAGATCCTCGTGGCAGCTTCCATAAGAAGGGTATATATAAAAAGTAGAAAATTACTAGCAGTTATAGAAAACAACTCCGCATTTTGCGGAGTTGTTTTTGTTTGTGTGAAATAATTTTTCTGTTATGATGATTACTTATGAATATTATTAGACATTATCAAAAATTAATATATTTCGCTTTACGAGGAAATAAAGGTTTTTATGAGGCTCGAGAATATCTGGCTGATGTTTTAATTGAAGAACTAGAAGAATTTATTGATTTAAAGAAAAAGAAGGTTTTAGATATCGGTGGTGAAAGAGGAGAATTTTGCAAGATTCTATTAGATACGAGAAATTGTTCTGTTATTAACTTAGAACCAAAAAAAATAGATTTCGTCCATGAGACTGTTATAGGAACAGCTGATAGTATATCTAGCAAAAATGGGCAATTTGATGTCGTTCTCCTTCGTGGCGTCCTCCAGCATATACCTACGAATAAAAAATTAAAATCTTTGCGCGAGATAAATCGAGTTTTAAAAAAGAACGGCTTTTGCTATATTATGATCCCCCCTTGGTACAATCCCCTATCAGGCCAAAATATAAAACCTTTTCATTATTTTCCATATAAATTAGCCCGACATTTAAGAAATTCTGTTTTTGGATCAAATGTTAAAGCTGAAACATTAGCTGAATTAGGTTTGTGGCCAATGACATTCATTTCAACAGCGGAATATATTAATAAAGCTGGCTTTAAAGTTGTGAAAACAACTGATATTTTGGGCCGTCTCCACTTTATTACAAAAATCCCAATTTTAAGAGAAATAATCTTACCTTCAGTTGGATTTATTTTAAAAAGATCTAATTAAGTAATACCCAGATACCTAAACCTAACATTAGTAGTCCAGCAATTAAATTTAAAATTCTAATGTTTTTTTCTTTCCAGGCAGTGGCTTTTTCAATTGTTGAAAATCCAAAATAAATTAATAGAGTAAGTACTAATAAAGGCAGAATAAAGAGAAAATTATAATAAAGTAAAAGAGGAATGATAGAAACTTTCGGAAAACTTGCCATATAACCAAGAGCGAAAATATATGGTCCGCCTGTGCATGGGAGCTCAAAGAAAGTTACAACAACGCCAGCTAAAAATCCTGCTAATGGGCTCGTAACACGGCTCAGTAATCGTGCAGTGAAAGAATTTGAAGCGCAAACTCCTCCAATACAGACTTTGTTTTTATCTTTGGGGAGCCAAAAGAAATTCTTAATAAAATATAAACTGACTAAAATTGCAAAAGAACCTAAAATGATATGGAATATCTTAGCATATGCAACAAATTTTAAGGCTGAAAAAAGGCCAATACCAAAAATAAAATACATTATAAAAAGGCCAGCAATAAAAGCAAAACCTGTTTTTAGAACTCTATTTTTTTGGCCGGCTATCATTAAAGTTGCCAAAAGTATTAAAATAACTGCAATTGCACAAGGATTAATTGAATCAACCAAAGCAGCTCCAGTAATGACTGGGATGCTGGGATAGCCGATAATTTCTGGCGTAGGGCAAGTATTCATTTGATAATCCTTTAATAATTAAAATTTATTCTATATTTTATTTTATATTTTTTTAGATCTTTTTTCCAGACTTACAAGCTCAATAATTTCAAAAAATAAAAAAAGACTAGCAAATAAAATGTTTTTAGTCTTTTTTTTATCTTAATATTTAATCAGAACTCGAACCGGAGCCTTTTCGGAAAAATCCGAGAGCAATTAAGGTAATTGGCGGAATAACTACCCACCAGATATAGTTATTAATTACAAGATTAGCTAGTCTGGAAGTGGCCACAAAAGTTTCGCGTGATTCCGGCGGCATAAAGAAGAAGATACTTGATAAGATTAGGCCAGTCGTTAAGAATGAAATAATAATGATTTCAATTGGTGAAAGTATTCCCCGAGATTTTGTACCTGAAATACCTCCTTTAACTGAAAGTAACATTATGGTAATCATAAAAATGGCTACCCTGACAGTAAAGGGCGAGGCGCCAGAGTCTACCCACATAGTGCCAACTGTTCTGTGTCCTTGAAAAAAATCAAAGACATTACCAGCAAAAACTTGGGTTACTACCAAGGCAACATAGGTCGAAAGTAGTGTGGCAATAATTTTTTCCCGTTGTAAGATATATCCGAACGCAATTCCAATTAAGAAGAACACAGAAATTGCTAAATCCCAAGATGGTGCAGGCATAAAAACCCCTCCGCTCCTGTTTTTCGCTCCCGCGGAGGCGGGAAGAAAGAACAGGAAGTCCCGCAGATGACATTTCTGCAATAATAGGACGTAGTCCATTTTGCAGAAAGGAATTGTGCGGGGCGCTACAATATTTCTAACTTATTACTATTATATAACAAAAAGTCATTGTCAGCAACAAATTTATAACCCCGAATTTTTTAAATTTTCCAAAATTTCTTTTTGTTCTTTACTAATTCTCTTAGGAATTTTTACTCTGATAGTAACTAATAAATCTCCTCTTCCACGTTTAGTAACCATTCCTTTACCTGGAAATCTAAAGGTTTGACCATCTTGAGTGCCTGGTGGAATATTAAGAGTAATTTTTTCGCCTTGAGAAGTCTGCAAACTAAGCGTTTCTCCTAAAATGGCTGCTGTTAAATTAATTTCAATCTCTGTCTGTATCTGTGAAAAAACACCCCCAAAAAAATCTTCAAAAATATCTCCTAAACCGCCAAAACCACTAAAACCTTGAGAACTAAATCCAGAAGCATTCTGGCTAAAATCATTAAAACCGTTAAAATTTTGATCGGCAGTTCCATATTGATCATATTGGGCTTTTTTTTGAGGATCAGAAAGTATCTGATAAGCTTCATTGATTTCTTTGAATTTTTGGCCATCACCTTGGTTTTTGTCAGGATGATATTTATGGGCAAGTTTTCTATAAGCCTGTTTAATCTCATCAGTGGTGGCGCTTTTTGAGACACCTAAAATTTTATAATAATCTTTAGACATAAGTATATGTTAAAACTAAAAACTCAAATGTTAAAGTTACAGTAAAAAACTTAAAGGAAGGATCTTTTTTTTTAGGATGAAGTTTTGAGTTTTACGTTTTGAGCTATATTTTATCTTTTTCGTCAGATTTTTTCTGTTGGTTTTCGTCTGTCTTTTTTTCTTCAGTTTTTTCGCTGTTAGCAGTCTGCTGTTGACTGTTAGTTTTATTTTGATACATTGCTTGGCCAATTTTTTGGATCTCTTTACTTAAAGTTTCAGTCGAGGATTTAATTTTTTCAATATCATCTGATTTGATTTGTTTTTTAAGATCAGCGATTTTTTCTTCAATTTCTTTTTTATCTTTTTCAGGGACTTTGTCGCTGGCACCTGATTTATTACTAGACAGGTCTTTTAGGGCTTTCTCAGATGTATAAATAAGACTTTCAGCAATATTTCTTGCTTCAATTAAGTCTTTTTTCTTTTTATCCTCTTCTTCATGAGAAGAAGCATCTTTTTCCATTTTTTCAACTTCTTCTTTAGAAAGGCCGGAAGATGAAGTAATAGTAATTTTTTGTTCTTTGCCAGTTGCTTTGTCTTGGGCTTTAACATTTAAAATACCATTGGCGTCAATATCAAAAGTAACTTCAACTTGAGGCATGCCTCTTGGAGCGGGTGGAATACCATCAAGCATAAATCTACCTAAAGTTCGGTTATCAGAAGCCATGGCTCTTTCTCCCTGAAGGATATGAATTTCGACAGAAGTTTGATTGTCAGCCGCGGTTGAAAATATTTGTGATTTTGAAGCCGGAATGGTAGTATTCTTTTCAATTAATGGTGTTCTGACACTTCCCAAAGTCTCTAATCCAAGAGTTAATGGTGTAACATCTAAAAGTAATAAGTCTTTAACTTCACCAGAAAGGACACCCGCTTGAATAGCCGCTCCCATGGCAACTACTTCATCTGGGTTAACACTTTGATTAGGGATTTTATCAAAGATTTTTTTAACAGTATCTTGGATTAAAGGCATTCGTGTTTGTCCGCCAACTAAGATAACTTCAGAGATGTCTTTTGCCTCCATTTTGGATTCTTTTAATACTTTTTCAGTAATAGGGATAGTCTTTTCAATCAATTCGCAAGTTAACTTTTCAAGTTTAGCCCGAGTAAGTTTCATAATTAAATGTTTTGGACCTGAGCTGTCAGCTGTAATAAACGGCAAATTGATTTCAGTCTCTGTGGCAGTTGAAAGTTCAGTTTTGGCTTTTTCTGATGCTTCTTTGACACGCTGTAAAGCCATAGGATCATTTCTTAGATTAATATTTTCTTTGGCTTTAAATTCATCAACTACCCAATCCATTACTTTTTGGTCCAAGTCATCTCCACCCAAGTGAGTATCACCACCAGTAGATTTTACTTCGAAAACACCTTCGCCAATTTCTAAGATAGTAATATCAAAAGTACCGCCACCAAAGTCATAAATAGCCACATGGCCTTCTTTGTTTTTATCAAGTCCATAGGCTAAAGATGAGGCAGTTGGTTCATTGATAATTCTTTTCACATTGAGCCCTGCAATTTTACCGGCGTCTTTAGTTGCCTGTCTTTGAGAATCACTAAAATAGGCAGGAACAGTAATAACTGCTTCAGTAACTTTTTGGCCCAAATATTTTTCAGCATCAGCTTTTAATTTTTGTAAAATAAAAGCTGAAATTTCTTGGGGTGAATACTCTTTTTCACCCATGGCAACTTTTACCCCTTCGCCAGATTTTATAATTTTATATGGTAAAAGTTTAAGGTCTTTTTGAATTTCATCTTCTTCAAAGCGTCGGCCAATTAGACGCTTAACAGAAAAAATTGTATTTTCCGGATTAGTGGTTGCTTGCCTCTTAGCTAGCTGGCCAACTAATCTTTCATTATTTTTATTAATGGCTACTATTGAAGGACAAAGGTTTGAACCTTCAATAGTAGGAATTACTTTAGGTTTTCCTCCTTCAATAACTGAAACAACACTATTTGTTGTTCCAAGATCAATACCGATAATTTTACTCATTTTATAACTCCTTTACTCCTTGTTTCACACTCCATAGTAGGAAGCGAAACAGGAAGTCCTCCGAAGCGCAATCTATTTAGAGAAGAGAAATAATCATCTATTTCTCTAAGAGATTGAGCACTGGAGGATATTACAATTTAATGATTTTACCAACAATACTATTGTAAAGTGTGCTTTACATTTTGTCAAGCCCTTAATCATAATAAGGTTTAGTTAATTTAACAAAAACTCCCGGATTTCTCAGGTGGTATATAAAGTCTCAAGGGGGGGGTTATAGGGATGGGACAGTTTTCGATAACAAATAGAAAGCAAGATTTTTTGGAGCCCTTCAAACGCCTCGACGCGATGAGGCGTTTGGGCGGTCTTTTAAAAACTTGTCTATTTTCCCTTGCTTACCCTTACTTTAGAGGCTTTAATTACTTTATTAGCAAAAAGCCAGCCTGATTGGAGTTCTGAAATAATGTGATCTTCGGGAACTTCATTTTCTTCGTAAGAAATTGCTTCATGAATATTGGGATCAAATTTAGTTCCTTTAAGTGCGGGGATTTTTTGAAGCCCTTCAGCTTCTAATAGATCTTGTAGTTGTTTTTGAATTTGCTTAAAACCTTGAGTGAATTTTGGATCTGATTTTTTTGGTAGATGCACAAAAGCTCGCTCAAAATTATCCAATACTGGGGTTATTCTACTTGTAAAATCAGCTTTAGCTAAATTTAAAGATTCAATTTTTTCAGTTTCAGTTCTTTTTTTGAAATTATCAAAATCAGCCTGGGTTCTTTGCCAGCCTTCTTTCAATTCCTTAATTTTTTTTAAGTGGGTATCTTGTTTGTGCTTTGTCATACAATCAATATTATATAATAAAAATATGAGAAGGTCAACTCTTCAATTAAATTCAGGATTGACCTTGAGGGGCAAAAAATTGCCTTCGAATAGGTCAAGATTTGTAATTGCTCTTTTAAGTGCTTTTTTATTGGGGATTTATATTGGCGATTTATTGAAATTTGACCTTTTCTATCTAATTGGCATAGTAATTGGCTTAATTTTCTTTTTAATATTATTCTGGAAAGAATCTTTTTGGCAATTAATAATTTTTGCTCTTATTGGTTTGATTCTAGGTTTGGGGTATTTTCGTTTTTGGGATGATCGTCAAAATTTAGTATTAGTCCCAATTGGAAAAGAAATAGAGTTTTCTGGCCAAATTATTAATCATCCGGATATTTCTAAAGAAAAATCTCGATTTGTAGTAAAATGGCAAAAGAAAAAAATCCTAATTAATACCAACCGATATCCAGAATATAAATATGGAAATATTTTAAAGATAGGGGGTATTTTAAAAAAACCAAATGACTATTATTTTCATCAAGGAATTTTAGGAGTTTTATTTAATCCAGAAATTCGGAAAATTAATGTCAGCGGTAATTTTTTTATTAAAAATATTTATAATCTCCGTGATCGTTTTGAGGAAGTTTTAAATAAAACATTATCTGAGCCTGCATCTTCTTTTGCCGCTGGTTTAATTTTAGGCTCAAAAAGAAATATTCCAGATTCATTAATGAGCGATTTTAATCGTACTGGTACAACTCATATTATTGCTGTTTCTGGCTACAATGTGACAATCATCATTGCCTACGTTGGAATATTTTTAGGTATTTTTTCAAGAAAATTACGATTTTGGGGCTCTCTTTTATTCATAATTTCTTTTGTCATTATGACAGGTGCGCCGGCATCAGTTTTAAGAGCTGGAATTTTGGCGGGGTTAATTGCCTTTGGACATTTTGAAGGCCGACGGGTTAATATGACGATTTTATTATTATTGGTAGCTTCTATCATGATTTTGTTCAATCCCTATAATCTCAAATATGATATTTCTTTTCAGCTTTCATTTTTGGCCTTTATAGGATTAATTTATTTGTCATCAATAATATCAAATTTAAAGATGATTCAATGGATGCCAACACTTTTTAAATCAACTTTTTCAGAGACAATAGGAGCTCAAATAATGGTTTTCCCGATTTTAATTTTTTATTTTGGAAGAATTAGCATTGTTTCGCCGATTGTTAATGTCTTAATTTTATGGATTATTCCCATATCAATGTTTTTTATATTTATAATTGCTCTTTTAGGCTGGTTTTGGATTTCTTTGAGTCAAATTATTGGCTGGGTTGGCTGGATATTTTTGGAATATATATTAATAATAGTCAGATTCTTTTCAAAAATACCTTGGGCTTCAATTGAGATTAAAACTGATACTTGGTGGTGGATGTTTCTTGTTTATGTGGGGATTTTCTTAATTTGCTACAATAGAAAAAAGAAGTATGAACCGTAAAAAAAATATTCAATTTATCCTCGGGATAGTAATCGCTATATTAATAGTAGTAGCAGTTGGATTTTTTAGCAGGCCAAAAGCTGAAAGTAATAATCTTTTAGTCTATGTTCTAGATGTTGGGCAAGGTGATGCCAGTTATATTAGAACCCCTACTGGAGAGGATATTCTGATTGATGGCGGGCCTGATAATAGTATTTTAAATGAGCTTAGTAAAGTTATGAATTTTGGTGATCGGGAAATTGATTTAGTAATTCTTACACATCCTCATGCAGACCATGTTGCCGGACTATTAGAAGTTTTAAAGAGATATGAGGTAAAAGAAGTCTGGCAGACTGGGGTAGAGTATTCTAGTGCAACCTTTGATGTTTTCAAAGATGAAATTTATAATCAGCAGATTCCTGATTATTTTGTTCAGTCAGGCGATATAAAACATTTTGGTGATGTCAGAATTCTAATTCTCTATCCCCTATCGTCTCTTGAAAATCAAACGATTGATAATCTTAATAATTCATCAATTGTAAATCGTCTTGACTATCATGAGTTTTCAATGATTTTTACAGGGGACGCTGAAGCTCAAGTTCAAAGAAGATTACTTAATGATGATATTTTTGCAGATATTCTAAAAGTGCCGCATCATGGCGGAAAAGAATTATTAGAGGATTTTCTAAGTATTGTCCGGCCGGAAGTAGCAATAATCTCTGCAGGGGTTGATAATAAATATGGCCATCCTTTGGAAGAGACTTTAAATTTACTATATAAAATGGCTGTCAGGATTTATAGGACAGACCAAGATGGGACGATTGAAATTAGTACAGATGGAGAAGGTTACTATATAAATAGTACTTATTAATTTAGACAGATTAATCTTAAACTGTATAATAGAAAAAGAGATGTCAGGACATTCTAAGTGGTCACAAATAAAAAGGCAGAAGGGGGTGGCTGATCAAAAACGAGGTAAAGTTTTTGGTAAGCTTGTTAATACTATTATTATAGCGGCTAAAAATGGTAGTGATCCGAGCACAAATTTTCAACTTAAAATTGCCATTGATAGAGCCAAATCTGTTAATATGCCTAAGGAAAATATCGAAAGAGCAATCAAGCGTGGTAGCGGTCAATTGGGTGAAAAAGCTTTTGAAGAAGTTCTTTTTGAAGCAATTAGTTCCGAAAATATTGGAATTATTATAGAAGCAGCCACAGATAATAAAAATCGTACAGCATCAGTTGTGCGAGGTATTCTTACTAAATATAATGCAAAAATAACTGATTTAGGCACAGTTACTTACCAATTTGAAAAAATGGGAAAATTTGATATTAATATAGCTGGCAAAGATCAAGAAGGGCTGGAATTGAAAGTAATTGATGCTGGGGCTGATGATTTTGAAGAACAAGATGATATTTTAGAGGTATTTACGAAGCCAAATGAATTAGGTAAGGTCAAGAAAGCTCTTGAAGAAAAAGATATTTTTGTGAAAGATGTCCAGCTTATTTGGGAACCCAAAAATTTAATTGAAATTAATGATGAAGAAAAAGCCCAAAAAATACTTTTATTGATGGAAGAATTGGAAAATTTGGAGGATATTACGGCTGTTTATGCGAATTTTGACATGGCAGAAAAAATAATGAAATAATAATTGTCCACCATTGTTCAATCTCTTTGAGAATTAGGTTATTATTTCTCTTCTCAAATTAGATTTCACTTTGGTGGACTTCCAGTTTTGCTTCCGGTTGAGGAACGCAAAACATGGAGTGGAGGTTACTATGAGAATTTTAGGTATAGATCCTGGGTCTGCCAGATGCGGTTATGGAGTTATTGATGTTTCTGAAAGTGATGGTAAAATTTCTTGGGTTGCTCATGGTTGTATTGAGACAGATAAACTAAAAACTGATCCAGAAAGACTAAATAGAGTTTTTAATGATATAATAAGTTTGATAGAACGCTTTAATCCTGACCAAATAGCAATTGAATTATTGTTTATTTTTAATAATCAAAAAACTGTCATGAGAATATCTGAGGCTCGTGGAGTAATTCTTTTGGCTTGCGTAAAGAAAAATCTCGCCTTACAGATATTTGAATATACTCCCTTGCAAGTAAAAATGGCAGTAACCGGTTATGGCAGATCAGATAAAAAAGAAGTTTTAAAAGAAGTTGTTAAAGCTTTAAATCCAGGAAGAAATGTAAGCTCAGGTAAAAAAGATGGTTTTGATGATGCGGCAGATGCTTTGGCAATTGCCATGGCTCATTATCATAAGTATGTTGAAGAAGGAATAAAGTAAGATTGTTCGCCAGTATCCGTCAAAAGGTACCGGTAGTCTCCGACTCCAGCGCGTCGGAGCTACTTAACACGGCTTGGCTAAAAACCCCGCCGATAGTGGGGACCATGCTTTTTTGGCCTGCGCGAGTTACTTTTGAGGATACATGGTTTGCAAGTAAATAAGAGTGAATAAATGGCAAAATTAAGACAAAATATTATCACTGGTAAATGGGTTGTTATTGCTCCAGAGAGGGCAAAGCGTCCAGAAGATTTTGTAATGGCAGCAGCCCCTAAACGTCCAATTGATAAAGAATGTCCTTTTTGTTTATCTAACCCAAAAAGTGCTTATCAGTTTTCTATAAAAGAAGCAGAAACTAATAATATTTACTCTATTCCTAACAAATATCCGGCTTTTACTGATGAGGAGGAAGTAATTGAAGATGCCGGCGAATTGTATTTTTCTACAAAATCTTTAGGTGGGCACGAAGTTATTATTATTAAAGACCATCAGAAAGAAGTTTATGAGGGTGGATGGGAATTAATGACAGAACTCTTTGGAGTATACGTGGATAGATATAAATATTTTCAGAAAAATCCTATTATTGAATATATTATGGTCATAAATAATAAAGGTCCAGAAGCTGCCGCTTCGATTGAACATCCTCATTCACAGTTATTTGCTTCCTCAATAATTCCTAATCAAATAGAAGATGAATTAAAAGGATCAAAAGCTTTTTTCTTTGATAAAAAGAAATGTGTTTATTGTGCCATGATTAAAGAAGAAAAGCAGTTAGAAGTAAGAGTTGTTAGTGAAAATGAGGACTTTATTGCTTTTACTTTTTTTGCGGCTCGTTTTCCTTTTGAAATTTGGGTGATTCCAAAAAAACATAGTGCTTTTTTTGAAGATATTTCCGAAGGTGAACTTGATAATATGGGAAAAATTGTCTACGATTGTTTATCAAAGCTAAATAAATCCTTAAAATTTCCACCTTTTAACTGGTGGATACATACTGGGCCAACTAAAAGAAACCATATTGGTAATTTTTATCATTGGCATCTAGAAATTGCTCCAAGAGTTTCTAAATTTGGTGGATATGAGATGGGTTCAGGAATTGTCATAGATGTTGTCTCGCCTGAAATGGCAGCCCAGTTTTTAAAAAAAGACTAAGATGAATGAATTTAATTCAGGTGAATTTAAATCCGAAGAAGAACAAGCAGCACGTGATTTTGAGCAAGAATCAAAGCCGTCT
>SDBT01005302.1_pt1 | contig 21656 bp, 16 predicted proteins | sample 2277101 | NCBI WGS metagenome assembly SDBT01 (sample SAMN10404973, study PRJNA504765) | marine sediment metagenome | isolation source: marine sediment core GS10_PC15, 103 cmbsf | place: Arctic Ocean: Southern Knipovich Ridge | collected 2010
TCGTGGTCGTCCTCTCTCCCTCATCGCCGTCGACCACCAGAATGGAAGTGCCTGCCATTGCTCAGCCCCGCCCATCGGGCTGCCAGGGCTCTAGCAAACCCCGAGCCGCGACAGCTCGCGGCTACGACGGCAGCCCGAGAGGAGGGACCGTTGACGGGAGTTGCAGCGCTTCATCACCGCGACTCCTACAGGGGCAAGTCTGGACTGCATGAGCACTTACCGATGATGATCTCGGGCGTCAGCAATCCAGCGGAGGCCGGTGGATGGGGAAGACACTGCGTGCCCAGAGCACCGTCAGGCGCGGGGGATGGGGCCAGGTGACCGTGGCGAAACGCCCCAGGGTGGGGCGAGACGCCACTACGGTCCGGCTGTCGGGCCGTAGGCGCGCAGCTTACGCCATAGAGTCTTGCGATCGATGCCAAGCAGCTCAGCGGCCAGGCTCCGGTTGCCGCCCGTGCTGCGCAGGACGTGCTGCACGTGCTCGCGCTCCAGGTCGGCGAGCCTCATCGGCCGGCCCGTGCCTGTCGACTCGGAGGGCATCCTCATTCTCCCGTAGTGCAGCAGGTGCTCCGGCAGCAGCTCGTCACCTTCGGCCAGCACTACGGCACGTTCGATCGCGTTGGACAGCTCGCGTACGTTGCCCGGCCAGTCCTGCGCCATGAGGATGGCCATCGCCTCGGGACTGATTGACTTGACGTCCTTGCGGCGGCGCTCATCGTGCAGGCGAAGGAAGTGCTCGGCCAGACGCGGGATGTCGGGCCTGCGGTGGCGAAGGAGCGGCAGTGCGATGGGGAAGACGCTGAGGCGGTAGTAGAGATCCTGTCGGAAGCGGCCGGTGCGCGCCGCCTCGCCCAGGTCCATGTTGGTGGCCGCGATGACTCTGACGTCGACGGGGATGACCTGGCTGCTGCCCACGCGGGTGATCTCCCGCTGCTCCAACACCCGCAGCAGCTTCTGCTGCATGCCGGGGTCCATGCATCCCACTTCGTCCAGGAAGATAGTGCCTCCGTCGGCCAGTTCAAAGCGACCGTGCGTGGTGGACGTGGCGCCGGTATAGGAGCCCTTGGCGTGACCGAACAGCTCGTTCTCGAAGAGGGTCCCCACCAACGTCGCGCAGTCGACAACCATGAACGGGCGGGCCGCGCGGTGGCTTCCCGCATGCAGGGCACGCGCGACCAGTTCCTTGCCCGTGCCGCTCTCTCCCGTCACGAGCACCGTGCTGTCGGTGGGCGCCACACGTTCGATCAACTGGAAGACTCGCTTCATCCGGGGGGCCCGGCCCACCATGGTGGTGGCCGGGGCGGCCTTGCGCAGTTCGTTGCGCAGCCAATGCGCTTCACGCTCCAGGCGCTCGTAGTCGAGGGACCGTTCGACGACGGCACGCAGGCTCTCGGCGCTGAAAGGCTTGGGCAGGACGTCCACGGCGCCGCCCTTCATGGCCGCCACGGCAGTCTCCACGCTTGCGTAGCCGGTGATGACGACCACGGCAGTGCGCCTGTGGGCGGCCCGGATGCGCCGAAGGACTTCCATGCCCTCCTCGCCAGGCATCTTCAGGTCCAGCAGCACGAGCCCGAAGGCCTGGGCGTCCAGCATCGCCAGCGCCTCGGCGCTCGAGACGGCCTCGCTGACGTGTAGGTCCATACGCTCCAGTATCTGGCGGCAGCCATCGCGCATGACAGCCTCGTCGTCGACCACCAGCACATGGGCTCGTCTAGCCATCGGCGTCGTCTCCCTCCGGCGACATGGATAGGAGCGTCACCCGGAATGTCGTCCCCCTTCCTACCTCGCTGACCACTTCCACCGTGCCGTTGTGCCGTTCGATGATGCCATAGGTGATCGACAGGCCCAGGCCGGTCCCTTTCTCCTTCGTGGTGAAGAACGGCTCGAAGAGATGCTCGCGATCCTGCGGCGGCATGCCGCGACCCGTGTCTGCGATCGTGACGAGTGCGCCCTGCCCGTCGGGACCGGGCTCCGAGCCAATGGTCAGGGCGCCAGTGCCTTCGAGGGCTTCAACGGCGTTCAGTATGATGTTCGTGAATGCCTGACCCAGGAGGCCGGCGTCGCCGCTCAAGCAGGGGGCCGGGTCGGCCAGCGACCAGTGGACCGCCACGTTGTGGAACATCTCCTGCCCTTCCAGGATGCTCATCGCGTTGCGGAGCACGGCGTTGACGTCCACCCGGGCAGCCCGGGGCTCCGCGGGCCTGCCGAAGTCTAACAGCCCCCGCACGATGTCGCGGCAGCGAACGGCCTGCTCGGCGATGCGGACCACGTTCCGGCGGCGTGGGTCGTCGGGGGCGGTGTCCTCCATCAGCAGGTCGGCATAGAGGAGGATGCCGCCAAGCGGGTTGTTGAGCTCATGCGCAACGCCCGCGGCCAGCCGGCCCAGCGAGCTCATCTTGGCCGCCTGGATGAGCTGGGCCTGCAGGCGCCTCGTCTCGCGCAGGTCCCTGAGGACCAGGACCGCGCCGGCCGCCTCGCCCCGCTCGCCCTGGAGGGCGGCGCCGCTGACGCCCACCGGGATCTCGCGCCCCCGCCTGTCGCGCCAAACGGTCTCTTCATCCGGAAGCGGCGATTGCCGCAGCAGGCGCCGGCGGAGGGCCCGCCACGTCCAGGCCGGCCGGCTGTCCTCAGGTACGAGGGACTCCAGGGAGAGCCCGGGCAGCTCGCCGTGGGGGTAGTCGAGAAGCCGTTCGGCCGCCCCGTTCACGAGAGTGATCCGGCCGGCCGCGTCCAGCGCGATCAGCCCCTCGCTGATGCTGGCGATTATGTTGTCAGCCAGGGCCTTGGCCTGCCCCAGTTCCTCGGCCCGCCTCTCCGCCTCCGCCTGTGCCTCCGCCAGTTGGGCGTAGAAGAACTCCATGTGGCGGATGATCTCGATCCACATGCTCTCCTGGGCCTGGATGTCGGGAATGTTGGGCGTGTCGGCCACCGCTGATCTCCCGCATCAGTGGACGCGTCCTCTGTCAGTGGACGCTGCAGTAGAGGCACGGATCGTATGAGCGGACGACCAGGGCCAGGTTCGTTGCCTTCTCGGGGTCCGGCACAGGCGTGCCCACCAGGGCCTCCTCCAGCGGACCCGGGCCGCCGTCCTTGTCCCGTGGAGATAGGTTCCATCCGGTGGGCGTGATGATCTGGTATCGGCTGATGCGGCCATCCTCGACGGCGAGCCAGTGCCCGAGGGTGCCTCGGGTCGCCTCGGTCAGGGCATACCCCGTGCCCGACTCCAGGGGCGCCATCTGCGCGTGGAAGGGCTCGACGGGATCGATCCGGTCCAGCCACTCCTCAAGCGCAGTGAGCAACCGGAGCATCTCGTGCAGACGCAGCAGCACCCGGGTGAACACCGACGAACCGTGCCGGTCCAGCAGGTCGCGGGCCAACGGGTCACCGTCGACTACCATGCGGGCCATCGGTCCTACCTCGACCGACCGTCCCGCGTAGCGCGGGGCCTTGGCCCAGCTGTAAGCGTCGGCCCTGTCCGCGGCCGGGACGGCTTCGCTCGTCGCAGGATGCGCGGGCAAGTTGTCGCCCTCGAACCATGATGAGGCCAGGTCCTCCGCAATGCGGCTCTCGTCCAGCGGCTCGACGGCGCCCGCCTCGTAGTAGCCGGACCCCAGCCAGGCACGGCCGTCAGGCAGTTCCGGTCCCCCGGATGAGAGGAAGCGGCCGGGCCCGCGCCCGAGGTCCTGCAGTCCAGCCGACAGGGCCGCCGCCACGAACCGGCCCATGTCGCCGCGTCCGTGCTCGTCTTCGCCCAGCCACCTGTCCAGGTCGGCCGCTGAGCGATTGGCCAGCCAGCGCTCGATCGAACAGCCGAGCAGCTCGTGCTGGACCATCTCGGCGAACTCCGCCAGTATGCCCTTGGCCCGGACCAGTTCGCCGCGGCTCAGGGGCTTTGTGACGCCGCCCGGGCGGATGGCCAGCGTGTTGGGCCACTTGCCGGCAAACAGCCCCATGAGGGGCAGCAGCACACGGCGCGCGCGGAGCCACTTCCGGAACGAGCGCCCGGAGACCGGTGCGAACTGCTCGCCGAACTGTTCCGCGCCGGGCACTGAGGCCATGTCCGCTGCGAAGGTGAGGGAGAAGTGGGCCAGGTGCCCAAGAACGACCTCGACCGCCTGCATGACGGCCTGAGCCAACGCGCCGTTGGGGGGCGATTGCACCCCGGCCGCATTCGCCAGTGCCCGGGCAGCTGCGGCGGAGTGCGCCACCCCACACTGCCCGCAGATCCTGGGCAAGATCACAAGGGAGTCCGTGGGCAAGCGGCCCCGCAGCATCCGTTCGAAGCCGCGGAAAAGCGTCCCCGACGTCCGGGCTGAAGACACAACGCCGTCCACGATCTCCACGCGCAGGCTCAGGTCACCCTCGACGCGCGCGAAGGGACTAAACGTCACCGTCTTCGTTGCCATCTGTGGCCTCCACCGGCTTGAAGCTGACGGCATTGACCGAGAGCCGTTTCGGGCACGCTAGCTTGGACAGGCCGCTGATGCCCACATACCAGGCCTTCGGCACGTCCAGCGGGAGCGTCGTCGGGATGTCGCCGATCTTCTGGGTCTCGAAGAAGGGGGTGAACCCGTCCGGCCACTTGGGAGATGTACAGGACAGACAGGGGAAGCCACCCCGCGGGCAACTGCCAGTGCGCGCCAGCCACAGGCGCTCGTTGCAGTCGGAGTCGCACTGCGTGCCCTTGCAGCCCAGGTTCTCGAACAGGCAGCCCTGGTGGGAGTACTCCGTTGCCGAGGCCTTGAACTCGTAGTACTCGTTCCGAGTGCAGCCGTGATGGGCCAGCTTCGAGTAGAACAGCTTCGGTCTGCCGTATTGGTCCAGGTCGCGCTCGTCCAGACTGCCGTCCGCCAGTTCAGTCAGCGTGCCCGTGATCCAGTCGGGGTGGGCAGGGCACCCGGCGATGTTGACCACGGGCAGGCCGCTCCGGCTGCGGAACTCCGTGCCCAGCAGCCCGCCCTTCTGGTCGCGGAGGAACTGCAGGCCCGTGGCGCTGGCCGGCCCCCGCCCGAGCGACATCACGCCGCCAAAGGAAGCACACGTGCCGGCCGCAACGACTGAACCGGCCCGTCCCGCCAGCGCTGCGATCCGGTCGGCAAGGCCTTCGCTGCCGTTCGTGCCAACGTCGGGAGGGCCGTCATCAGGAAAGGGCACGGCGCCCTCGACCACGAGTATGTCCAGCCCGCGGCGACCGGAGGCACACTCAGTCAGCAGCGCGCACGCAGCCTGGCCTTGCAGACGACTGAAGGAGGGATGCCAGACGAGGTCCACGCCAAGGAGGTCGAAGACCGTAGCGAGGTCGGGTGGCTCGGCGTTGAGGAGCGACACGGTCTCACCGCCGCAACAGCTCGCCTGCAGCCAGAGCAGCCGAATCATGGTCTGCCCCCCTGGGAGTCCCTCTTGAGCCCACCGGGGCGCCCACGGGGCAGTGCGCCCCAGCACTAGGCTCTCGCTGCAGACTGTACCTCACAGCGGACATCTGTCAAGGGGCAAAACGCCCCGCCAGGCCCCGCTGAGGCTTACCGATGCTGCAGACACTGCATGGTGGCTCACGTAGGGGCGCAACGACGCTCTCGGCATCGACCGGCCGCACACGCAGGTTCTCTGTCCGGGCCGCATGGACTAACGTCGCTGTTGGCCGACGGGGGTCGCCTTGTAGAGCCGCCTGGGCGGCCGCTCCCGTTTGACCGACAGGCATATCGTCGCCGCAGCATCATCGAGTGCTGCATCGGACGGCTCAAGGAGTGCCGCCGAATCGGCACACGATTCGGGAAACTCGCGGTCAACTTCCTTGCCATGGTCAAAGCCGCAATCATCCAGAGAATCCTCGGAGTCCTCTTTTCAGACAGAACCTGGATCGGACAGGAACAGGGTTGACAACCGACCCAAGCAGGTGTAATGTGGTATGAGCGCGGTCTTCCATGGGGGCGGGCTGCGCTCCAGGCATAGCGGTACTGCGGGGGGGCTCGCAGCCCGCGCGAATGCCTACAGCAGCGACCCCGACGGGGAAAGGGGGGGGGGAATCCGCCCGTTACTTAGGGGTCAGCGTGCGTACGTTACGTGTTCCGTTTTTCATGGGTGCCGCAGCGGCGGCTGTTGGATTCATCAGAGGGGGAAGTGCAGTGAAACGATCAAGACTGAGGTACACGGGGGCGTTGATCGCGCTGGCCATGGTGCTGGGATGCGCCGGGGGCCCAGGCGTCACACACGCCCAGGACGCCAAGCCCAACATCGTCGTCATCATGGGTGACGACATCGGCATGTGGAACATCGGCGCCTACCACCGGGGCATGATGGCCGGGCGAACGCCGAACATCGACAAGCTGGCCGCCGCTGGCGCGATCTTTACCGACTACTACGCCGAGGCAAGCTGCACGGCCGGCCGTTCAGCGTTCGTCACGGGCCAGTTACCGATCCGCACGGGTCTTGCGACGGTTGGGCAAGCGGGCGCCAAGATCGGTATGCCTGCAGCGGCACCGACTCTTGCCACCGTGCTGAAGGACATGGGCTACGCCACCGGGCAATTCGGCAAGAACCACCTGGGTGACCGCAACGAGTTCCTGCCCACGTTGCACGGCTTCGACGAGTTCTTCGGCTATCTCTACCATTTGGATGCCATGTCGGACCCATTCGACCCGAACTACCCGCCCGAAATGAAGGACACGGTCGGCCCCAGAAACATCGTCCATAGCTGGGCCACCGACACGGACGACCCGACGGTGGACCCGCGCTGGGGCAAGGTGGGCAAGCAGAAGATTGTCGACGAAGGTCCGCTTCCGCCTCACCCCACGAAGGGGATCAAGTACGACATGGAGACCGTGGACGACCACTTCCTGGCGGCGTCTAACGATTTCATGGAGAGGGCCAGCAAAGACGGCAAGCCTTTCTTCGTCTGGCTGAACCCGACGCGCATGCACGTGTTCACGTACCTCTCTCCCAAGTACCAGGCTATGCGGACGCCGGCGAACCAATGGTCGATCCAGGAAGCAGGTATGGCGCAGTATGATGATATCGTCGGCTCGGTAATGGAGAAGCTCGATGCCTTGGGTGTGGCCGACAATACGATTGTCATACTTACCACCGACAACGGCACGGAGGTCTTCACCTGGCCGGACGGAGGGACCACGCCGTTCAAGGGCGCAAAGGGCATGATTACCGAAGGTGGTTTCCGGGTACCCACGATCGTTCGCTGGCCCGGTAAGGTAAAACCGAACCAGGTCATCAACGGTGTGATGTCGCACATGGATTGGCTGCCTACTTTGGTGACGGCCGCAGGCAACCCGCATATCACAGAGGAGCTGCTTGAGGGCAAGACTCTTGACGGGAAGACCTACAAGGTGCACCTGGACGGCTACGATCAGACGGACATGCTGACCAAGGGCGGCGAATCCGCCCGCAACGAGTTCTGGTATTTCGCGCAGACGGACCTGGGTGCTGCCAGGCTCGGCGACGTGAAGATATCGCTCATCTCGCAACCGGGAGGCTGGATAGGGGCTACCCAGAGGAACAACTTCCCGAGGATCTACAATCTGCGGCTGGACCCATTCGAGCGAATGGGCTTCGACGCCAATGAATCGTTCATGTCCTTCGAGCACTACTACGGGCAGAATTTCTGGCGGCTTGTGTTTCTACAGCAGGAAGTCGCCAAGCTGGCTCAGACCGCCATCGACTTCCCGCCCATGCAGGCGAGTGCGAACTTCAACCTCGATGCGGTGAAGAAGAAGATCGCCGCGGCCTCAGCCGGGCACGGACAGTGACAGGGCTGACAGCCCACCTGGGCAGGCGTATCATCGTGGGAGCGCGGTCTTCCATGGGGCGGGCCGCGCCCCACGCATAGCGGTGCTGCCCGCGCGAGCAGGCTGCGGGCGCCCATAGAATGGGAAGGACGGTTGCCGCATGACAGCTTCAAGTAAGTCTCAGCGATGTGTGTCGGTTCTGGTGGCTCTCGTGGTTCTGTTCGCTGCCCAGATGGCGCTTGTCGGATGCGCTTCGAGCCGGCAGCGATCCGCTGGCCCCGTCATCGACGAGGAGGCCGGAACGACAGCCGTCTACACGGCGGAGAAGCGCCGGAAGGCCTTCGACATCCTCCTGCCGTTCAATTGGGTGTTCTACCATGTCACCGACCCGGTCGTGCGCTACGTCGGCACACCGATCGCGATCGGCTACAGCTACGTCATGCCGCGGCAGGCCCGTCACGGGATCAACAACTTCCTGAACAACCTCGTGACTCCTTTCTCCGCCCTCAACCACCTGCTGCAGGGCAAGCCCAAGGGCTTCGGGAACGAACTGCTGCGCTTCGCCGTCAACACGACGGCCGGCGGCCTGGGGTTCTACGACTTCGCTGACAGACACATGGACATCGAGGCAGACCCGGAGGACCTGGGCCAGACCCTCGGCAAATGGGGCCTCCCCGAAGGCCCGTACATCTTCCTGCCGCTCCTGGGTCCGACGACGCTGCGCGACCTGCCGTCCTTTGTCACCATGTCGCGCGATGGCAAGGAATGGTACCGCGGCAAGAAGCTGGGCAAGATCAGGCACATCGCCGCCTTCAGCATCCTGGCGATCAACGGCAAGTCGCTCGTCTACGGCAGCTACGGCGAGAGCCGTGAGCTGGCCAAGGACGCCGATGTCAGCCACTACCGGTTCCTCAGAGACAACTACGTCGACCAGCGGCAACGCAAGGCGAAGGATCTGCCACCGAGGGAGGCCCAGTAGAAACGCCGTGAGTGCGACATAGCTGAGGGCGGGTAGTTCCGTCGGCGCACGTAGGACGTGCCCGTCGAGAAGTGCGGGGTTGCCAGGTGTGAGGGCATCCCCGTCCTGGCCAAGGGCGCTGCACCGCACGACGCGGCGGTGCAGAACGCGGGCATCAGCCGCGTCTGGGGTGATCACTCCAGGGCGAGTTTGAGGGCGGAGACGTTCGCCTGCATCACAGTCAGGAAGTCGCCGTCATCGGGCACGTTGCCGCACGGGTCGAACACCGCGCACTCCACGCCCATGGTCTGGAGCCGCGCGACCACGTCCTCACTCGGCTGCCCTTCCCAGACCATCCACCTGGCCGGATGGTCCCGCAATAGGGCCGCCAGGTTCTCCCACATGTCCTCTGTGGAGGGCCCATCCGGCTCCCAGTGGACGCTCCGGGCGTTCAGCCCGTAGCGCCGCTCAAGGTATTGGTAGACGGGGTGCGACATGACCAGCGGCCGGTCGGCGGCGGCTTCCGCCACAGCCAGGAGCGCCTCGTCCAGTGCGAGCAGATCCGTCTTCAGGGCTTCGAAAGCCGCGTCGAACTCCTGCTGCCGGCCCGGGCGTGCCTTCGCGAGCGCATCTCTGACAGCCTGGGCCTGCCGGACGGCAAGGGACATGTCCAGCCAGGTGGTGAACGCCAGGTCGCCGTGCTCGTGTGCTCCGCCGGGGCCGTGCGCATGAACGACGGCGCCCGCCACGGCGATGAAGCTATCGGCCAGGCCGGCTCCAGTGTCAACCAACCTGGCACGCCGCAGCGTCGCGTAGGCCACCCACTTCGCATAGCCGGCACCGTTGAGCAGGATAAGGTCCGCCTCCTGGTAGGACACGATCGTCTCAGCGCCCGGTTGCCAGTAGGCAGGATCCGCGTCGGCCGGCGCCGGGAACTCGACCGCCACCGCGTCGCCGCCGACCCGCTCGGCGAAGTACTGGAGTGGGTAGTTGACGACGTATACGCTCAGTACCGCTCGGGCGGGCATAGCCCCAAGCTCGACCGTGTCCTCCGGTCCCTGTTCCGGACAACCCCAGACGAACATACACGCGACCGAGACGGCAGTTGCCGCCGTTCGAGTGCGACCCATGTGTGCGACCTCCTACAGAATCACTGCTCGTATGATCTCTGCGCCGAACTGGCGGGTCAGCAGTGTCAGGCCGCCCGCCAAAGTGAGGCTGATGGCCAGCACGACGACCGCCTCGGCACTCAGTACCGACGTCACGTACAGACGTGACCCGCCGATCTTGTGCATGGTCTCGATCTCGCCACGCCGCAGGCGGAGCGAGAGCATGAACACCAGTAAGATCGAGGCGAGCGTGGAGAGCCCAACCACGATCACTGCCGCCACGACGAACGTCTGAACGGTCAGGACAGTGGCCAGCAACTCGTCCATCACGTCGGCAGGCGCAACGATCTGACAGGGCTCGTCCTGGGACAGGTAGCGTCCCGCCAGGAGCGTGCCGGACTTGCCGTCATGGGGGACGGCGATGATCGCGGTGATGGGGAACTCCGAGGGGTCGCCGTGGAAGTGGAAGGAGTTGACGTTATCCTCGGTGATCTCCGTGTACTGCACCACGGACGCATTGCCGACGACGACGTTGCCTTCGCGTCTGAGCACCTGCGGCGACGCTTCGGGGCGGCTCAGATCCTGGTGGCCGTGGGCCAGCCCCTCTATGACCCAGGCCGTCTTCACATCCACGAAGATCGCGTGGTCGTCGGGGCTGTCCGAGGGTGCCAGCACGCCGGCGACGCGCATCTTGAGGGGATATACCCCGGCAATGTCGAACACGCTCTCGGGCGAGGACACGACGTGGTCCCCGGGCTCCAGACCCCGATCAGCGGCCACCTGGGAACCGACGATGCACTCCCCGAGAAGCGCCATGGCACGGCCCGAGCCTATTCTGAGGCCGCGGAAGTCGAAGTAGTCGAGGGTCGTCCCCACTACCGGCGCCTTGCGGGAACGGAAGCGCGCCAACACCGGTATCGCCAGGGCCAGACCCGATTCGTCAACACGCTCGGCCTGCCCGTAGGGCAGGCTGTCGGGCACCTCGGACTTGAAGTAGAGCGTGTTGAGGACAAGCTCCAGCGGACTTCCCTTTGCGCCGATCACAAGGGGCGTGGAGGCCGCGCGCAACGTGAGCTGCTCCTCGCTCTGGCTGACCAGGACCCTCAGACCGACCGGGATGTAGACGATCAGCGCGATCGACGCGACCAGGATGGCGGTCTTGACGCGATGGTAGGCCAGGTAGCGCCACGCCATGTAGAGGACCGCCCTCATCGGCCGCCCTCCCCTGCCGTGTGGAACTGCTGGAAGTCCACCACGCGATCGAAGCGCTCGAGCAGCGCGTGGTCGTGCGTAACGGTCAGGAGTGTAGCGTTGGTGCGGTCGGCATAGTCGAAGAGGATGTCGAGCACGCGCCCCTTGTTGGCGGGGTCCAGGTTGCCGGTCGGCTCATCCGCCAGCAGCAGCCTCGGCTCGGGCAGCAGCGACCTGCAGACGGCGACGCGTTGGCGTTCGCCCTGTGAGAGCCGCCGCGGACGGCGCCGCAGCATCGCACCGATGCCGACCTGCGCCGCCAGCGAGCGGGCACGGGCGCGCACCTTGGGCGTGAGCGCCAGCGCGGGTGTGATCCGGTACGGCAGCAGCACGTTGTCGAGTACGCTCAGGTAGCGGAGCAGCTCGAACTCCTCGAACACCATCCCAATGCGCGCGATGCGGAAGCTGCGCCGGGCGGCGTCGGTCAGGGCGCTCACGTCCGTGCCGTCGACCGTGACAGTGCCGGCCTTCGGCAGCACGATGCCGGCGACGAGCCGCAGCAGTGTCGTCTTGCCTGAGCCGCTCGGCCCGATGCAGGCGACGCGCTCCCCACGCGCCACGTCGAACTCCGGCACGCGCAGCCTGAACCCGTCTTCGCCGTAGCTGAAATCGAGGTCGCGGACACGGACCATGCCGTCCTGTTCGGTCGAGGCTGTCACGGTCTCAGGCGTGCCCCCCACCCGCAAATTCCTATGCGCAGTGTACGACTGCAAACGTACGTCGCTCCGTCCCTCGTGATGCGCGTGGCCGCTCCCGCGCCTGCCCGACGCGAGGACCTCGGGCAAGCCCCCTTGCCGTTCAAGCCAGAGCCATTCTAACCACATCCGGCCGCGTTCCAAGCCAGAAGTCCCACGCACAGGTCCGCCGTGCGGGGACTTCGAACCGTCCACGGGGCCGACCGAATTGGGGTTGACGCCATGCCACCAGCGCTGTAGTCTGAAGTACAGCGAGGATCCGAAGGGGGCGGAGGGTTTTCGCTCACGGCATTGTGAAGCTGCGGGGGGCCTGCAGCACACACTTCGGATGCCGACATCAGCACCCGCCATGGAGGGGTAAATGGGTGCAGACGCTGGGCCATTGTGGCCGGCGTTCCTGCGCAACGGGGCGACCTGCACCCGGGGGACAAACCGAGTTCGTGTGGTGCGCGTGTGCGGCTTCCATGCAACGGTGAGAAGCCGATCGCGATGGGGACCCTCTGGTCTTGGGGGATGGACACGTCATGTCCAGGATCACGCCAACGAGGAGGAGACGGACCATGGAGCATATGAGACGGAACGGTACGACTGGCTACGCAACAGCCACTGTAGGTCTATTGTGCCTGGCGTTGTCGCTGTCGATCGCCTCGGCCGCGGAGAGCACGCCGAAGCCGGAGCCCTGGGAGCGCCAGGTGCTCTTCGGTGAGCAGCACCTGCACACCTCAGCGTCTCCTGACGCATTTGTGATCGGTGTACGTGGGACGTGGGAGGACGCGTACAACTGGGCGCTGGGCAACGAGATCAAGCTGTCGACGACTGGCGAGACCATTAGAAAAGCGACCCCATACGACTTCGTCGGCATCACGGACCACGCGGAGTACTTCGGCGTCATGCCGCGGCTCATCGATCCGGAGGACCCGCTTGCCAAGACTGACTTCGCGAAGAAGCTGCAGGACAAGGACGCCGATCCGAGTGACCCGGAGTCCGCGATCAACATTATTCTCGCCTCGATCATCACCAGCACTCCGATGCCCGAGTACGTCACAGCCGACCTGCTCTCCACGAACTGGAAGCGTTACGTGGACACGGCGAACAGGTTCAACACACCGGGCGAGTTCACGGCCCTGATCGCCTGGGAGTGGACATCGATCCCGGGGGGCCGCAACATGCACCGCAACGTGTTCTTCCGCGACGACACGGGACCCGCCGTGCCCTTCTCGGCTTTCGATTCCATCTTCCCGGAGGACCTGTGGACGTTCATGGAGATCCAGCGCAGTCAGGGGCATGACTCCATCGCCATTCCCCACAATGGCAACGTCTCCGACGGCTGGATGTTCTCGCCCAATGAGTTCCTGGGCGGGCCCATGGACGCGCGGTACGCCCGACGCCAGCAGGCGAACGAGCCGGCGACCGAGATCATCCAGACTAAAGGCAGCTCTGACACGCACCCTCTGATGTCGCCCAACGACGAGTTCGCCGAATTCGAGATCTTTGCGAACATGATCAACGTGGGCCAGCCCAGCCAGATCAAGTACGGCTACATCCGCCAGGGCCTGGTCGAAGGGATGATCATCGAGGAGAAGCTCGGCGCCAATCCGTACAAGTACGGCATCGTGGCCGGCGCCGACAGTCATTCGGCCTACTCCAACAACGAGGAGTCCAACTTCCATGGCTCCCACGGAGAACTCGACGACACGGCCAAGAAGCGTCTGGATCCGACGCCCAACGCGTCTGGCGATGTACCCGCAGTCGTCGGGTCGGCCGGAGCGACCGCCGTATGGGCCGAAGAGAACACCCGGGCGTCCATCTTCGACGCCATGAAGCGCAAAGAGACGTACGGCACGTCCGGCCCCCTGATCAGGCTCAGGTTCTTCGGCGGATGGGACTTCCCGGCCGATCTCACGGCCGACGACGACTTCGCGAAGAGAGCCTATACCACGGGCGTTCCCATGGTGGCGACCTTCCGAGACAGCCCCAGGACGCTGAGGCGCCGACGTTCGCCGTCCTGGCGCTGAAGGGCCCCGAGAGCGGCAACCTCGACCGCGTCCAGATCATCAAGGGCTTCGTCAACAAATGGGGCAGGCCCTCGGAGAAGATCTACGACGTAGCCCTGTCCGACGGCCGCGAGGCGGACCCAGAGACGGGGAAGGTGCCGCCGGTCGGCAGCACCGTCGACGTCGAGAAGGCCACCTACACGAACGATATCGGCGACTCGCAGTTGAGCGCCGTGTGGACGGACCCGGACTTCGACCCGATGGTGCGAGCCGTTTACTACGTCCGCGTGCTGGAGATCCCGACGCCGCGCTGGTCGACCTACGACGCCGTCAAGCTCGGGGTCGCCCTTCCGGACGACGTTCCGGCCACCATTCAGGAGCGCGCGTGGTCGTCGCCGATCTGGTATACGCCGCCGAGCAAGGAGGACGAGTGAGACTGGACGACGGGCGGCAGGGAATCCTAACGGTCCGAGGCAATGCACTGATCGTAGAGAAACGAACCATCTAGGACAGGGCCAGAACGGCCCGCATCATCTGTCGGGGGGGCGTGACATGGAACGCCAAAGGACAGTGATCGCATGCGTAATGGTCAGTTCGATGCTCTGCCTGGCACTCGCAGTGCCGGCACTCGGGCAGGAAGAGAAGAAGGCGGCCGTGGAGCCCTGGGAGCGCCAGGTGTTCTTCGGCGAGCAGCACCTGCACACGCAGGACTCGCCCGATGCCTTCGCCATGGGCACCCGCAATACGATCGACGACGCCTACAACTTCGCCAAGGGCAAGCCGATCACGAAATCCACAACTGGCAAGGAGGTGCAGAAGGGGACGCCATACGACTGGGCTGCGGTGACCGATCACGCGTTGATGCTGGGCATGCTCCCGCTGACGCTGGACGCCAAGAACCCGCTGTCGAAGTCCGAAATCGGCAAGCTCATCGCCTCGGGCAAACCGGCGGACATGGATAAGGCCTTTCACCTCATGATGGCGGCTGCCCAAAAGGGCGTCGCACCTGAGGGATTCGGCAACCCGGAGGCGATGCGGTCGGCATGGGAGCGTCAGAAGGAGGTCACCAATAGGCACTATGAACCGGGCAAGTTCACCACCCTGATCGCTTTCGAGTGGACCTCGATACCCTACGGTCAGAACCTGCATCGCAACGTGTTCTTCCGCGATGACAAGGGGCCCGATGTGGTCTTCAGTACCCTGGACTCGGACAAGCCCGAGGATCTGTGGACTTACCTCGAAGTACAGCGCAAGGCGGGGCATGAGACCTTCGCCATCCCCCACAACGGCAACGTCAGCAACAGCCTGATGTATGCCCCGGTCACCACGAACGGCGTGCCCATCAACCGGCAGTGGGCCGAACGGCGCGCGAGGAACGAGGTCGCAACGGAGATCATCCAGACCAAGGGTCAGTCGGACACGCACCCGGCCCTGTCTCCCAACGATGAGTTCGCTAACTTCGAGTTGTTCCCGGGCCTGCTCGGCACCGGAGGCCAGGTTGGCAAGATGGACCACAGCTACGTGCGACAGGCCCTGACCAACGGCGTGGGCTTTCAGGAGTACCTTGGCGCCAACCCGTTCAAGTTTGGCATCGTCGCAGGCGCTGATGCCCATACTGCGTTCTCCGATAACGAGGAGTACAACTACACCGGAGTCCACGGCGTGAATGACGATACGCCTGAGCGACGCCTGTCAGGGGCGAGCCAGACCGCCGGCGAAGCGGCGATTATCTTCGGCACTCCAGGCGCCACCGGCGTCTGGGCGCCAGAGAACACGCGCGAGGCGATCTTCGACGCCATCAAGCGCAAGGAGACCTATGGCACGTCCGGTCCGCTAATCCGGCTGCGCTTTTTCGGCGGCTGGCGCTATCCGAAGGATGTCGTAGGCGACAAGGACTTCGTGAAGAAGGCCTATCGTGGCGGCGTTCCCATGGGCGGCGACCTGGAGGCGAAGCCGCGCAGGGCCAAGGCGCCCACGTTCATCGTGCAGGCGCTCAAGGACCCAGAGAGCGGCAACCTCGACCGCGTCCAGATCATCAAAGGCTGGTATAAGGACGGCTACGGTTGGGAGAAAGTCTACGACGTGGCGCTCTCGGACGACCGCAAGGCTGATCCCAAGACTGGCGAGGTGCCGCCGGTTGGCAACACGGTCGACGTCAAGACAGCGACCTACAAGAACACCATCGGCGACACGCAACTGAGCGCTGTATGGACGGATCCGGACTTTGATCCGGCCCTGCACGCTGTCTATTACGTACGTGTTCTGGAGATCCCGACACCGCGATGGTCTACGTATGATGCGGTGCAACTTGGCATTGATCTCCCGAGGGGAACGCCGGCGAGCATTCAGGAGCGCGCCTGGTCCTCACCGATCTGGTACACCCCTGCTCCAGAGCTGATCAAGAGACCTGACTTCTATCCCGGTCTGCGCCAGATCGTTCCTTAGAGACGAAACGTCGCAGCTCCCGGCTGCCGGCCGGGAGTGCGCGTGGTCGTCGCCCATCTGGCATATGCCCGTGGCAGGGAAGGCCGAGTGAGATGCGAGACAAGATCGCAGGTGTGGTCCGGCAGCCGCTTGTGCACTTCGTTCTCATCGGGGCGGCGATCTGGGGGTGCTACGCGCTGTTTCGCGTTGAGGCAGCCGATGGGCCCGGGGACACGATCCGCATAACGGCCGGCGAGGTCGCGTGGCTGGAGACGACCTGGCAGAAGAAGTGGCTGCGACCCCCCACTCCGGCGGAGCGCGAGGGCCTCGTGGCGGAATACATCCGGGAAAGCGTGATGTACCGTGAAGCTCTTGCCATGGGCCTGGACCGGAATGACACGGTCATCCGGCGCAGGCTCGCGCAGAAGCTGCAGTTCCTGTCTGACGACCTGGCGGGCCTCAGCCAACCCGCGGAGCAGGACCTCAGGAGCTACTTCACCGCGCACATCGATCGGTATCGGCTACCCGATCTCCTGACGTTCACGCAAGTGTTCGTCGACCCGGACCGAAGGGGCGAGCGCACCCTCGAGGACGCTGCGACGATCAAGGCCGAGCTGCAGGCCCTGAAGGACCCGGCGCAGGACGCCGGCAGTCACGGCGATCCCTTCATGCTCCAACGTTACTACCCCGAACGGTCGGAACCCCAGATTGCGAAGCTGTTCGGCCGGGAGTTCGCCGCCGGCCTCTTCGAGCTTCCGTTGGGGCGGTGGCATGGGCCGGTGCTCTCCGGGTATGGCGTGCACCTGGTCTACGTCCATGCGCGCCAGGAAATGCCGGAGCCGACGTTCTCTGCGGTTCAGGACCGTGTCAAGCAGGATTGGCAAGACAATCGGCGGCAGGAGTTCAACGAGCGGTACTACGCCCGTCTGCTGGCGCGCTACAACGTGATCGTTGAAGAAGGCACGCCCGGCGAGGCCCCCGCTGCACCCCAGGCCGAGCCCCGATGACGACCTGGCGGCCTGCACGATGGTGGTCGGGCGCGCTGATCCTGCTCGTCCTCGGTCTGGTGCCGGGTCTGCATGCTCATGAGATCAGGCCGGCACTGCTCGAAATAGTCGAGCGAACGCCCGGCCGCATCGATGTGACCTGGAAGGTCCCGACACGCGGGGGCCGCGCCCTGGGCTTGACGCCGGTGCTCCCGCAGCTTCTGGTCCTGCTCGCACCGCCCTCGGGACGCGCAGTACCCGGGGCATGGATCGAACATGCCACCTACAAGGTGGATGGCAGTTCATTGGCCGGCGCGACCATCTCGATCGAGGGTCTCTCCGCCACGCTCACGGATGTCCTGCTGCGAGTCAGGTTGATCGACGGGGGGACCCATTCAGCAATCCTGCGCCCCGGGTCCCCTTCGTTCACGATCCCCGCGCCCGAGGAGACCCGTCCGGTCAAGGTCGTGTTGGAGAACGTGGCTCGCGGGCTCAGACACCTTGTGGGCGGCCCGAACCACAGCCTGTTGATCATTGCGCTGGTCCTCCTGGCAAGCGTCGCGCAGACGCCCAGGTTGCTGGTCGCTCTCGTGCTGGGGCACGCTGCATCTCTGGTCCTCGCCGATCTGGGCGTCCTGGTGGTCCCGCCTCTGCTTGCAGAGACGCTCTGCGCTGTAGCGGCCGTTCTGGCCGCTAACGCCATAGCCTTGGGCCGCCGCGGCGCCCGGCCCTTTGTGGCGCTGGTGTTCCTGGTGGGCGTGTTCCACGGCCTCGGATTTGCGCGTTTGGTGGCAGAGGGCGGCGTCACGGGGGCCGGTGCGATCCAGGCGCTCTTTGCTCTCAATCTCGGGCTCGACGTGGGGCTGGCTCTTCTGGCGGCGTTGGTTGCCGGGGCCCTGGCAGCCACGCGGAAGTCGGGACGGTTCGGCGGGGCTCGCAGCCTGGCGGCTTACGCTGTGGGAATCTCTGCGGCTGCGATCGGCATCAGTGCCTTCATGGACGCTGTCGAACCCGCTCGGTCGGGGCAAGAGAACTCGCCATCACGCATAGACGCGTCCCAACTCGAAGCGCCGTTCGGCGCCGGTGGCGGCGCCGGCATGCCGGCGGGAAGCACGACTCGTCCCCTTGGCCAGCTCCAGGATCCCGTGGCAATCTTCCTTGCCATCGAGCCGTACGAAGTGCGCCTCGAAGTGCTGCTTCGAGTGACGGACCTGGGCGGCTTGAGCCAGCTGGAAGCAATTGAGGGACAGATGATTGAGCCAGATGCTCAGGAGCCGCTGATCCAGGATCTCCTGGCCCTGGTGGCAGCCCGCAGTCCGGTGAGGATCGATGGGAAGGAGGCCCGGCCGGCTCTTCAACGCGGAGAGTTCGTCACGATTGGGACTTACGGGATTCTGACGCGGAAACAGCCCGTGCCAGAGAGAGTCAGCGACTCGCTGATTGGTGTGACGTTTGTCCATGCGACCGATGGCCTCCCCCGAGAAGTGTCATTGGAGTGGGGTCTCTTTCTGCCCGGCGCAGAGGAGATCACGGCGACGACGACCGATCCGTTTGGGGGGCAGCAGACCGTACTCACACCAGCGGCACCGACGCTTCGCTGGGAGAATCGTCTGGCTGGGCTCAAGGTGCCGGTGATCAGCCCGGTGCCCGTGTTGCCGACGCGCATTCCGGTCCTGTCGATCGCTCTTGCCCTGGCTTTCGTCTTCGCATCTGTCATTAGTGTCCGCGTAGACCATCGCCGGGCCGTGAAGGGACTGGGAGCCACGTGCATCGTGTTGGCCATCGTGGCCTATCCCTTTGTGCGATCTCCGGTTGAGCTTCCCGCCTCGAGACTCTTGACGCTGACCCATGGGGACGCCGGCGACATCCTCGGGGGCCTGCTCTCGAACGTCTATCGGTCGTTTGATCTGCGGGACGAAGACGTGGTCTATGACCGGTTGGCGGTGAGCGTCAGCGGCGATCAGCTCACAGCGATATACGTGCAGAGCCGCAGGGCCCTGGAGTTGGAGGACCGGGGCGGTGCGAGAAGCAAAGTCGATGATGTGAATGTGGAGGAAGTGCGCGGCATAACGCGGCAACCGGACGGCACTTTCTCGGTAGAGGCCGTCTGGACAGTCAGCGGGTCGGTCAGCCACTTCGGGCACACCCATTACCGACAGAACCGCTACCATGCGGTAATCGGCCTCGTCCCGGATGGCGGCACATGGAAGGTTGGGCGGCTCGACGTACTTGATGAGCGACGGCTGCTGTGATCGGGCCGCAGGCCTTCGCCGGGGCCACTCAGGATGGTGTGCTGTACATGCCGCGACTCAGTGCCCTTGTTCGCTGACAGCCCTGAAGGCCTACTTCGACAAGAGCTGGGCCATGCCGGATTTCGAGAAGGTCGACTAGCTGTCAAGCGGGGATCAAGAACCGGAGGGGCCTTAGACGGCCCCCCTGTGTCTCAGAAGCGGATCGTTGCCCCGAGCTGCGGGCCCCGCGCCTGGACGTCCTCCCCGAACTCGCTCTTGCCGCTGCCCTGGGTGAAGTCCAGGCCGAGCCAGCGGTAGGCGAGGCTGACGTCTACGCGGTCGCTCACCTTGTAGCTGGCCCCCACCAGGAAGTTCCAGGTGCTGTCGGAGGCCGAACCGATGCCGAACCCGCCGATGTCGCCCCTGGTCATCAGTTCCACCCTCTCAGAGAGCGGCACGATGGCCCGAAGCCCGAAGAAGGGCTCCAACCAGTCTGCCGAGTCGCCCAGCTTCGCCTTCGACAGGGGCAGCTTGGTAGGATCCACGGTGACCTCTATCTTCGCGTATGTGTAGCGGATACCGCCGTAGGGCTGCAGCTTCAGGCGGGGCTCGATGGTGCCCAGGAATGTCTCGTGCGGGCCCGCTAGAACGGATGACCGACCATCATCTGCAGGCCGACGCCCTCATCGCCAACGGCGAGATCGACCCGCGCAACCAGGTGCGACGCCATCAGGCGGAACCCCACCCCGATGTCGCCCTTCATGTCCGAGTGCAGATCGCCAAGGTCCCATTCTTCGGCTACACGCCCCAGTTCAGCGAACCCGACGAATTGGACCCAGTCGACGTTGAGCTGCTGGAGCCAATCGGGCGCGTTGTCGAATGGATTCCACTCCGGCGTCACGCGGTACTCGGCCCCGTAGTAGATGGCGGCGCGGTCGTTGTAGCGTGCCGAGGGGTACGCCCGCATACGGAACACGCCTCCCAGGGTGGCGCCTGCATAGCTGGGCGCCCGCCCCGAGACCACCGTCCTGCCATCGACCGTGTCCTCATCCCAGCTGAGTGTGTCGGCCGTCCAGAAGTTCAGAGCCACGGTGCGCTTGCGGAAGGTCTCGGTGGGCTCGAACGAGTGGTACATGCTCAGTTCGGCTTCCAGGACCGTCCAGTCATCGGTGCTGTCCAGCCACCCGAAGTCGCGGCTAAGTGAGATGCGTTGCGTGCTGCCCTTCGACGGGTCGGGGGCGAAGTCACGGTTGTCATGGAACAACGAGAACATGAGGCCGTTCGTCTTGATCGTGTCCTCAGCCCCGTCTACGTCGACCGACTGCCGCCGGTAGAATGGCTGGACCTCCACGTACGTCCTGCCGCTTTCCAGGGGGTGCCACCTGTCGCCGCCGGTGAAGCCGCTGACCGGCAGCCCACGATCGAGCACGTAGGTGTTGATGATCGTGTCGCGGCCGTGGCCGATGGGGAGGAGGTACTTGAACGTCCCCCGGACCATCACGTCTTCGCCGTCGCCCTCGATGTTGTTGTCAGAATCCGAGTCATTGCTGCCCGCGCGCTCGTCGGTGAAGTTGGGGTTGCCGTCCCGATAGGCGGTGATCTCCCGGAAGCTCCCGACCGAGAGCATAGGGTCCATGAACAGGCGATCTATGCCAGGCATCTGAACGTCCTGGCCCAGGAAGTAGACGACGACGCTGCCGTTGCTGCCGACGATGGGCGACAGGACGAACGCGCTCTGGTCCAGGGGCCAGCCGCTCACGCCCCACGCCCCGCCCAAGGCAAGGCCGAAGTTGTCGTTGTAGAAGGCGTAGGGCAGCAGGAACGACTCGCTGTGGAAGTCCTCGTCCTGCTCCCGCATGCGGCTCTGCCCCTGCGCAGGCTGACCGGACAGCACGGCCAGCAGGAAGACGATCGCCACACAGGCCCGTGGCAGACAGTTCCTCACCGGTCTCCTCTGTCTGAATGGGGCGGACAGTTCCACCGCAACTAGAGTCTAGCAGAAGGCTTAGGGCACGCGCAAGCAGTGTTGCTGCACCAGTGTGTCCGGTCGGTCCGTGATGATTCAGTCCACGCCCGTGCCAACGAGCCGTTCCGTCGTGTGCTCGTCGTTGACGGCCCAGACCCCAGCCCCATCCCAGCGCCGTGCATGTCGGGGGCAAGCGCCGACCCAAAGGACTCCGACTCGGCCAGCTCTGCGTTCGTCCGTGGCCGTGTCAGGCGCCCGATGGCCTCAGCGGCTCGTGCGCCCTCCCACTTACGCATAACGCCTGTT
>SDBT01005303.1_pt1 | contig 21653 bp, 17 predicted proteins | sample 2277101 | NCBI WGS metagenome assembly SDBT01 (sample SAMN10404973, study PRJNA504765) | marine sediment metagenome | isolation source: marine sediment core GS10_PC15, 103 cmbsf | place: Arctic Ocean: Southern Knipovich Ridge | collected 2010
ATAGGAATTTTATACCTTTTAAGAGCTATAAAAAAAGAAGATTTTAAGTATTTAAAATTGTTTCTAAACATCAAAAACCTATTAAATTTATTCTATGAAGATATAGCAAAAAAAAAAAATAATGAATCAGAAAAATAGATAAAATTTAGATTTTATCTAAATTTTTGAAGCTTGAAGCTCACGTTTAACTTTTTTCTTTCTGATCCCTAACTTTTTTATTAAGTTTATAGAAGATATCATCTTTAATAGTTATAGAAGAAAAAAAATATGAGTTTTGAATAACTTATAAACTCAAGAAATTAAAAAAATTACATAATTAATTTTAATAAATTGTTAATTTATTATATTTCTATAGAACTACTCCCTTCAATTACTTTTACATTAGAGATATAATCAAGTTTTTGAATTTCCTTTAATAATGAGGCTTTTGGAGTAAGTTTATCTTCGAAAAACTCTCTATCTTTCTTCATGCCTGGTAATGTTATTAGTTTAGATTTTTTCTTAAACGTAATAATGAAACTTAAACGGTTTATATTTTCATCTATCGAATCCACACCTAATAAAGAGTAGTATTTCAAATATGAAATAAATATTGGGCTTAATATCTTTGCATAATCCTTAGAAACTGGAAAATTCATTTCTAAAATATCTTGAGCAAATCCTTTTTGACCAAATTGAGTATAAGACATAAAATACATAAGCCCGCACCCTACAAATGTAGCAATCATTGCCAATGGATAGAATTTAGTACCACAAGCCATGCCAATAGCCATAACGAAAAAAATAAATCCGACATCACGGCTATCTTTAACAGCATTACGGAATCGGACAATAGAAAGCGCACCAAGCAATGTAAATGCTCGGGCAATATTTGTCCCAACAATTAGCATTACTATAGATACTACCATCCCTATTAAAACTAAATTTTGTGTAAATGATTGAGAATAACTCACGCCTCTATGAGTTCCCCGATATGTTATTGCTATTACAAAACTTAAAACCAAACTCCAAAATAATACAAGTACGACATCTACTAAATCTATTTCCGTACCTAAATTTCGGAAAGATTGTTCAAAAAATATCTCAATCAAATTTTGCAGCATCATATCAAAATTAGCAATTTTGTATTATAAAAAAACTTTTTTAAATGATTGAGAAAGATCGAGTGCGTTCTAACCCATTGGCAAATTTTGACATTTTTTGTTGAAGCACACCATTTTTATGCAAGATTCCAATTGCCCATTTTGGAATGAAACTAGTAAATTTAATTTCCAGAACACATATATTTGGAGGTATAATATATTTATTTCCACTCCCATCATGTAAATCAAAATTATAATTACGAACTCTAACGTCTGTATCAAAAGTTATCCTGAATCTATTTTCAAATTTATCCATATAAGGTTGACGATTATAACTGACAACACAAACAGGTTGTAAATGAAATCTTTTATAAAGATACCAGATTTCCTCTAAACTATTTTTATCTTCCTTCAATGATTTATTGTAAAACTCTTGGGCTTCAGAGGTTGAGTTATCTATTATTTTAAAAGCATCTTTAAAAGGAGCAAGTACACGAGTTTTCGAAACATTCTCATTAATCTTTTTCTTAAGTTCAATAAAAACTAATTCCTCATCACCATTTCGAAAATCAGGATAATATCTTGTTCTTAATTTGATTCTAACATTAATTCCATTTTTTTTTTCGAAAAAAGATCTTCTGAATGGTGAATCAAAATACACGCTTCTTATTTCATATTGTTGTTTATCATTAACATAAGGATCTAATTCCATGAACGGTCGAATTTGTCTAATAATTGTGTTACGTTTAATCATAGAGATTTGATACTTAATCTCGAACCGATTGAAATATTTTTGTTTCAAATTAATTACAGCTCACTAGGACCTAATTCTTATTATTAACAAGTTATTAATTTCATAAAAAAATTGGTATTCAATTCAAACAGAATACAATAGTAGATTTTTACCATTTATAATATCCTATTAATTGCATTATTATTGATTGGATAAAAACTAAGATTAACAATTTGTTCATCTCAGCTCGAGAAAAATCCTTCTCATTCAAGTAAAAAGCTACAGGAAATATTAGAAATGGATAAATATATAGGCACCCCCTCGCAGTTTCACCTGTTTGGTAAACGCCCAAAGAGAAAAGAAACAATAAGAAAAATATCGCTGAAATCACTAATAAATAAAAATCGGGAAAATTTTTTTTCATTATAGGAAAACCACGTAAGAATAGCAGAAATAGAAAAGGTCCAAAGAAGAACAAAATTTCCAAAACGTCTTCAGTTCTTGTTGAAAAATAATCATAAGGATCGGCAATTAGCCTAAATCCCGATGGGTTCACCTCTTGCGATGTATAGAGAAAGGATACGATATAGTTATAATTAAACCCAACTAAAAATATTGTAAATAGTACAAATAAGCTCAATGAAATGACATACATATTTTTAAAATTCTTAACACTCTTAGTTTTATAAGATTTTAATAATTCAAAACAGACTAATACGCCAATAATGAAAACTACCATAAAAGTTAAAAAAGCTGATAAAGAGAGACAAGAAATAGTACCTATTAAATTTATTCGATTATCGGGATGCCTATAATAATAAATGACTCCAAGAAATAAGGTCGTGACGATTGCGTAAAGATTAGCTAAATAATATACTTGAATAGCAGGGATAAGAAAAAATAAAAAGGTTACATAGAGGGATAACTCCTCATTTATTTCCCTTCTAAGAATATTATATAAAAAATAAGCTGAAAATACCGTTGATATAATTAATATGGCTAATGAAATCAAGCCGGGAAGTACAAAAATTTTATAGAGTACATAATAAAATAAAACAGCACCAGGGGGATGAGACCTAGAATGCTCCACCAGTGTATGTTGTCTTTCATTATAAGTTCTTAAAAATTTTAAAGGATCTTCAATTTCAATTGCATCCCAGTAGAACATCAAACCTCCATGACTTATTGTAGGAGTTACAAAACCTTTCCATAGCCCATGGAATATATTTGTACCGATAATTAAGAGAATACCTATAATAATAATGTAGTAGAGATTAGTTGAGATTAAATCATGTTTGGGTCTCATCTTTAAAATTAATAAAAATGCTATAAAGACTGAAATGGCTATTAAAATTCCAAAAATCGTAGGAACCATTGGCGTGACTTTACCAACAGGCCAAAGACGACCAACCAAACCTCTATTAAATAAAAACCCAAATAACTTAAATAACAAATTAATACCAATCCAGAAACCAACAAAAAATGAAGTTATTATAAAAATTTCCTTATAGGTAAATACCTCTAAATTGTTTTCTTTTGTTTCAATATCAACCATTTTAGAATAATCAAATCCTTTATGTAAATTGAATGAAATATTATATTACTAACTAAAATTATAACTTACATATAATTCTTCATCTTTTTAAATTAAAAATGATTTATTTTTAATATACAATAATATCTTTAATTTTTAATAAGCTATTGAATCATTTTTATGCAATTTCATTGTAAATTTAAAAATGCCGCAGAAAATATCTATAAAACATAAGAAACAATTTACATGACTCTATCTAAACAAACTGAAACCAAATTACGAATTCATAGAAGGAAAAGAGAACTTTTAGCAATATTTTTATTGAGTGCTATTACAGTTTCAACTATTTATTACTATACCTATATTATAAATAATCCTACAGCATTTTCAAACTTTCCCACTATTAATATTACAACTGAAGGTGATGTTAAATTTGGAGAATATGTGGATTGTTCAATAGAAATAGATAGTAAAGATAATTCTGAAAAAATTGAAAGAATAAACGGTAGAATAAAAATTAGAGGTCATACAAACGCTAAAGATAAAATTCCTAAAAAAGAGTATCGTTTGGAATTGTCGCAAGGAAAGTCCTTACTGGGAATGAGGAATGATGATGATTGGCTTTTGCTCGCTATGTATTTTGATTTTCCTCGCATGCGTATTAAAATGTCTATGAATTTATGGCAAAGTCTTGAGTCAACGAATCCTACTGCAATGTTACCTGATTCGGAATATATTGGTTTATACTTAAATGGTGAATTTCAGGGCCTTTATTTATTAACTGAAGAAATTGATAAAAGGTTATTTGATTTAGATGATGCTCAAAATGGTATATATTCTAGCCTTATTTTTCAAGTACGAGTTGCAGAGAATCTTACAAATTACTATAACACTAAATGGGACCAAGATTGGCCTAATGAAGATGAAGGTTATTATATAATAGATACTATACTACCTGAATTAATATATTTTATTGCAAAGACGACTGATGAAGAATTCTTTAATGACGAAACTGGAGTTTATTCATTATTTGAAAAACAGAATTTAATAGATTTCTTCATTTTTAATTACTTTATAAATCATAAAGATTTCTGGGATGTGAATTACTATATTGTTAGAAATACTTATCCAAGTAAATTCTTTTTAATACCCTGGGATTTTGATGGTAGTTTTGGGCAGAGAGGATGGACATTATATGATATTGATGAGAACCCGGAAACAATAATAAACAGTAAAAATATGCTTTTTAAAAGGTTACTTAATAATCAAGATTTTAAACAAGCTTGTAAGAATCGATGGAATTATTTAAGAGATTTTCTCTGGACAGATGAATACATATTGAATATATTATCTGAGCTTTATGAAGATATCAAGTCCTTAATAGAAATAGATACAACTATGTGGAAACCTATTACTGTTGAGGACGAGTCATTGATTTACAGTCGATATCTTTATAGCACCAAAGAATTTGATTTAAATGAATATATTGATAAGTTATTTGAATTCATTCCAGAAAGATTAAAATTTTGTGATCAATATTTTATGGATTAAAAATCTGATTAAGGCCAATTTTGTACCAAGTGTGATAAATCCCTATTTAGATTTTCCAAAAGAATATCCCAATTAAATTCTTTTTTTACTTTATTTAATCCAGCTTCACCTAATTTCACTTGTAAATTCTTATCGTCAATTAATAAATTAGTTTTTTTAATCAGATCTTTATCACTAAAATCTTTATTTAGTATCATTCCAACATCATTATTTTTAATCACATCATGAGAAATTGGGGTAGTAATAAAGGGTTTTTTACATGCCATAAATTCCAAGCATTTTACAGGGACAAAGTAACGCCATAAGTTTTGGTGTGTAATACGTGCAATACCAATATCAGAATTATTAATAAAAAATGGAATTTCATTATGAGGTCTTATACCTAAGAAGTGGACATGTTTATTCAAATCTAGCTTTTTTACAAGATTTAAAATAAAAGATTTTTGAGGTCCATCTCCAATTAATATTAAGTGAGTATCTTTGTGAGTTTTTAAAATATCTGGAAAAACACGAATAAAATTATGAAGCCCGATGTCTCGAGTCATTAAACCAATAAAAGATATGATATTATTGATTCCATATTTATCCTTTAATACATTTTGATTATTAGAAGGATAGAATTGATTTTCGTCTATACCATTATGAAGTATTTTAAATTTTACTTTTTGAAAAATTTTAATTTTTTGAAGATAATTTTTCATCTCTAATGTTTGAACATAGTCTATATCACAATTTCGAATAGATCGATAAATTCTTGGATAATTAATGTTGAAGAACGTTCTAAAGGGAAGAGTTTTACGTTTTATATCAATGAAAATATCATGAGATCTAATTATATGTGGGATTTTAAGAATTTTTGATACAAGACCACCTACTACGCTAGCATAGTGATAAGTATGATATTGAGAGAAAATTAGATCAGGTTTAAAAGACTTTTTTAATTTCGTGAAGAATCGCAATGTATTTTCAATATGCGAAAAAATCAAACTAAATGGAAACTTGATGAGAGAGTTAGATGATTTAAGTTGTAAATCTGGGGTGTCAATGAAATTTTTCGATGTTTTAAATATTTTTCCCTTATCAGCAGGAGCTAGAATTAATACTTTATTACCCCTTTTAGCAAAAGATTCAGTAATTTTATACGTACAAATGGCAGCAGCTCCAGATGTGGGAGGAAAATAATTCGCAAAATATAATATATTCATTTTAAATTAATTAGTCATTTTTTATTTTAAATCTTTTCATGAAATCCGGATGTGCGACCAAAATTCTAACAGGAATTTTTTCCAGTTTAAGGAGTTTCGCAATATTAAGTCTATGTCTACCGTCGAAAAAGATTTTATCACCATATCTACCAATTCCTATAGTAATGTCATCATCTTCTTTTCTTATAATCGAACCTCTACCATAATTAATAGCAATACCTTTTGATTTGATAATTTCATGTTGAGTTTTAAATCCTTCAAGTTTAATTTTTTCAAATAATTGATCATGATATTTGAATTTTAAATCAAGATCATTGAGAGATTTATATTCTTTTCTAACCACACCATTTAAATATCTTTTTACTTCTCGCTTATAATAGGGAGTATCCTTCCAATCAATCTTCTTGATAAAATGTAAATAGTATGATACATGTTTAATGTCGTCATTAAAAAATCTTAAATTTTCCTTTAAATCCCAATCTCCATCTACAAGTTGAATTGTATCAGCAAATCTTGGATTTATTAGCGGTTTGATGAATTTATATATTAAACGCCAATTATTTTGATTCAAATCTTTTTCATATGTTATTCTCTCTGGTTTTACATAGATAATATTATTTTGTGCTAATTCTTTATATAAGCTGGATTTCAATTTGTATTCTAATAATCTAATTTTATCATAAAGATTATACACTATTGCTCTTAAGCGAGGTTTTTGGTTAAATTTAAGAGTAATATGAATATAAACGATTCTAATAAATTCAGTTAATAAATTTTTTATATTCATTAATTTTTATTCTCTTTTCATTAAATATGTAGAGCTTTTTAGATTTTATAACCGTTATAAAAAAGATACCATTGAAAAATTTAAAGTATTTTTCATATATAATGAAATAATATAAAAGATATTTAATTTTTTTAAATGATTAATTTTAAATCTCGTTAAATTAAATATTGAATAATAAAATTAAAGCTTAGAATGGCAATAGATAAAGAAAAAATAAATCAACCAAAAATTAAAAAAATTAAAAATAAAATCTTAACGATTTATAGTTATCCTATTACCCAAGAACTACTTTTTGCGGGAATAGGATCTCTTGGTTTTCTAATTTTTTATAGTTTTCTTCCTAAAATATGTTGGGAAGAAGTTTATAGAAACATTATATGTGCTATAATTGTTTTTTCATTTTTCTTAGCTTTTATAATTTTAAATCAGCCAAGTTCTAAAGTAGATTTTTTTAAAGTGAATTATAAAAGAAATATTACTCTATTTACGATTTTTAATTTAGCAATCTTATTATTTTTATTTTATCGCACTGAATTTGGCTATGGTGGATTAGTTTCTGATAATTATTATCGTTCTGCTTCTATAACTCGAATGGCTTATTCGGGAATTCCTCAAGATTTTACATATAGAGGTTTATCAGCATTTATGGCTCCACTTTATTGGTATATATTAGCATTAATAGCAATGGTTTTTCAAATTGAACCATATAAAATGGTCAAATATGGTTTTCTATTTTCGTATTATATTTTACCAATTCTACTATATGAAACATGGAAAAAGATATTTGATAAAAAAAAATCATTCTATATAACCGTTTTCTTTTTTACATTTATAGCCAATTATTATGAGATAATTTGGATTGACCATTTAATTGGATATCTCTTTTTTATTCCTTTTTTTATATATTATTTTGAAAATTATAAAAATAAAGATTTTAATCAAAAAAACTATATTGTTGCTGGATTATTTGGCTCAATTTTAGTAAGTACCTTTTATTTGTACTTTATATTGGTTCCAATTTATTTGCTTGTAATCTTAATTCAAAATTTAATTCAAAAAAATTATTTAATTTTTAAAGAAAAATTCAGAAGAATATTATACATTACTATCTATACGTTAATTTTTAGTTCTTGGTTTTGGATACCATTAGCAATAAACATTTTGACTTTTGGAGCTGAAAGTCATCAGAATTTCTTTTTTCCGAATTATGCTTTAGACATGCCATTTACAGATTACTTTAAATTTAATTTATTTAGCATTATTTTGATTATTGGATTAATTTTTATATTAATTAGATATGGTAGATCAAAACTCTTAACTGTTCTTGGAAATCTTGTTATTTCAGTATATATTCTTTATTTATTTGGTTATATAGGGCTATTAATTGGATTCCCCTTAGTACATTTTAGAGTTTTAATAGTCTCATATTATGTGTTAGTAGTTTCATTTGTACTTTTTTATATTGAATTTTTCCGTTTATTGAGAACCGAAAATATTCTAAATGAGCTTAAACAAAAATTAAACTTTCAAAGAGTTGAGATTTTTCTGCTTATCATCATAATTTTTTATCAAAATTATGAGAATACTGTAGATTTATATAAATCACGTTATTACAAAGATACTATGGATGAAGAGGTCCCTGAAGATTTAATCGAAATTTTCAAGGAATTAGATGATTACGAGAATAAAGTATTTTTAACTCAATATTATGAAGTAGCAGCTTATTTACCAATATATATGTTTGTTGTTTACAAGTCTCATTATAGTCATCCTAGTGGATTAAATAATGAGAGAATATCTTTTTTAAGAAAAATCTCTGAATGTAAGAGCTCAAAGGAATTTCACCAAGAAATTATGGGAAGTAAATTTGGGCCTATTCATTATTTTTATTTAGAACCGACTAATGTTAATGCCACCGAATTTGTATTTGAAGCGGCAGAAACAGAAAATTATCCATATAGAATGGATGTTAAGATATATTTTAGAGCAGAACTTTTTGAAGATTCTGACCATTTTAAGAAAAGGATTATTGATGGAGAAATTATTTACGAAACTAAATTTCACTAAATTTCATTTAGAATTTATTGTAGTAAAATCTGGGGTATTACCCTTTAAGGGTTATTAATGGAGAAATTATATTTGAAACTAAATTTTAAAGTTATATGAATAATTTCTTGATTAAATGAATCTATTTGAATGCTTATATACTATTAGAAATAAATAACATTTTTACTATTTTACCAATTAAAAGCCTTAATTTACCTGATCCGTTATAATTAATTTATTTTTAAATTAATTTTATTTTTCATGACATACCAATTAAAATATTCTCGTAAACCTTCTTCTTGTCCATATTTTGGTTGGAACCCTAAGAGTTTTTTAGACTTAGTTAAATCGGCAAAACTATTTTTGATATCACCTGGTCTCGGATCAGTATACTCGAGTTTTAAATTCTCTTTTCCAGTAAGCTTTAATATTAAATTTCCCAAGTTCGTTAATGTAATAGGATTTCCTGCACCGATATTAAAGATCTCTCCAGGTGTATCTTTTTCTCCTGCCAAAATGTTTGCTTGAACAACGTCTTTTACGAATGTAAAATCTCTTGATTGCTCACCATCACCGAATACAATCAGATTTTGATTGTTACGTGCTCTGTTAAACCATATAGCAATTACACCAGTATATGGAGAATCATCTCTTTGTTTTGGACCAAAAACATTAAAATATCGTAAGGATGTAGTTTTCAAACCGTACACATGATTATAAGCATGCATGTATGCTTCACATGCTAATTTAGCTACACCATAAGGAGAAATTGGTACTCTTCTCATATCTTCAGTTTTAGGTAATCCTGGATTAGTTAATCCATATACTGATGAGCTAGAAGCAAATATGACTTTTTCTACATCTTTTCTTCTAGCTGCATTTAAAACATTAATTATGCCGTTTACATTTACATCATTACAATTTTCCGGCATTTTAACCGATTGAGGCACACTTGCGAATGCAGCTTCGTGAAAAACTATATCAATATCTTCAAACAAGTCTAAAAGGAAGTTTAAATCTCTAATATCACCTTTATGGAATTGAAACTTGGTATTTTTCATAGCTTCTTCTAAATTACCCATTCTACCATTGAAGAAATTGTCTATTCCAACAACTTCAGCACCTAAACCGAGTAAGCTATCTGTTAAATTACTACCAATGAAACCAGCTGCTCCAGTAATTAATATTTTCTTATTTTCATAAACCATTTTTACGTTCGTCTACAATTTAAATATAATTTATTAGGAAAATTAATCAAAATATATTATATTTTTGAATTTTATCCATAAGGTAAACTCTTAGAATTCTAAATTTCTAAAAATTTAAGATTTATATTTTTATACTGAAAACCTTTTGTTAACTGGTAATCACCGAAAAAGACTATAAAAGATATTTAATTATCTTGTATAATTTCCAGATTCTTTAACTGTATCTGGAAGGTTTGGAGAGAAATCTCGGAGATTATGAACCAAATCGTTAATTTCGTCTGGATTTATTGCCCAAAATGAGATTATATCATCCCCCAAAACGACATCATATCTAACAGCCCATTCTCCAACTTTGGTCCATTCTGATGGAATCTTATAGCCATAATCCTTATCTTCATATATAACTGCTATTTTACAATCCCTCTGTTTAGCTGCTTTATATACAACCTCTTCATCTAACTCATCGTTCAGTATAGATTTCGCTATTTCATCACTTCCGAGACCGCGTAAATCCAAAATTTCAATATCAGTAAGGTAACTTACAGCCCCAATATCATTTAATGCCACACACTCTCCGTCATAATATTTTTTAAGAAATAGCCCCATATGGTACTGCTGTTCATAAATATTGTTTGATGCTTGCGGGGTGCGAGTCAATAAATAATTACTTCGAGGTATATTTATCCAAAAAATGAAGAAAATTAATACAAAAAATGTTGTTATCTGAATTTTATAACTCCTAGAATTACTTCTTATATTAGAGATATAAATTTTTAAATAATTAACTGAGAGTTCTTGAGGAATGAAATCCTTTATTGAAATAAACAATAATAATACACCTAATGCTATTAAATATCCATCATATCTCGAAAAATTCATATTTTCTATAAAACCTCCTATAAATAATAAATGTAAAAGAGATACAAAAATGAAGATTATTGAGAAGATTGATTGATTGTTCCAAATTTTCATTTTCTTATAATGTTGGATTGATATAATTGCTATTGCAACTATAAGTAAGATAATAAGATGAGGATTTTTAATAAATATCTTAATATCGAAAAAATCCAGAATTCCCTTTATTGTAGTAAAATTTGGGGAATTCCCCTTTAAAATCACTGAATTTGGTAAAAAATTCCAACCATAACTCATTGAGATCAACCCATAAATTATTATTGGAAATAATCCTAATCCCGCTATCATTATAGAATAAAAATATTTTTTTCGAAAGAAAAATAATGCTGAAACTACAATTATTAAGAACATCCCTTCAAACCGAATCATGGAAACTAATGGAGTGATAATTAAAAATATCTTATCTTGTTTGGATAATAAAAATTCTCCTTTTTGAATTGAGAATAGTTTTCTTTCTTCGATATTTGGATGGGAAAGTATTGTAGAAGCTATATATACAAAAAGAATATTTATTACTATTTGTATTACATGCTCCATACCTGTAAATACTAAAAAAGGTAAAGGAATAAATAGAATTATTGAAACTAAGCATATAAATGTAGAATACGAAGGAATGTTAAATCTCTCTTTTAAAATGTAATTTACTTCAAAAAGTAAAATATTTGCGAAAATAAGATTTATTATAAGTGGAACTAGCTCATTAGGGCCAAATAAAAATATCAATGATAATAATAATGAATACAAAAGCGAAGATGATGAGGATGAGAATTCTTTTTTAGTTACACCCCATATTCCATGTTGAGAGAAGTTTTTTGCTATTGCCATATGAATGTAGGCGTCATCTAAAGCATAGATAATATGACCATGATTTAAGATTAATGAAATAGTTAACATTACTATCATTAATATCCAAAAAATTCCTAAACCAGCAAAGAGTTCCTTATATTTTCTAATTAAATTCTTCCAATCTTGCCGATGATTTATGCTTTGCATGTTTTTAATTATAAGATCTAATTTCTATATTATTTTTTCAAGATATCTCGATAAAAAGATATTTCTTTTCCGATATTTACTTTTAGTGAACAATTATCTAAAATAAATTTTCTAGCATTTTTTCCTAATTTTTCTCTTAATTTTTCATTTTTATATAAAGTTAAAATCGCATCTCTAATTGATTCTGGATCTGTATTACATAAAAATCCATTTACTTTATGTTTAATTATATTATTAATACCTTCTATATTACTTCCAATGCAAGCTAAACCACAGCTCATAGCTTCTAATAATACTTTTGGATTTCCTTCTGAAATAGAAGGTAAAATAAAAATTTGATATTGGTTTAAAATTTCAGGTAATTTATTATTAGGAAAGAGTCCAAGAAAATTTATATTTAAATCTAATTCTTCTGATCTTTTTATCATTTTTTCTTTATCGTGACCTTCACCAATAATGTCCAGTGTAAACTGTGGTATATATTTAAATGCCTCTATTAAGTTCATAACATTTTTTGCTGCATATAGATTACCGATAAATAATATGTATTTATTTTTTTTCGGTACCGATATTGACTTAAATGTCTCTATATCTATAGAATTATAAATAAGTCTAATTTTATTTTTTTTTAATTTCCTCTTCAGTCTATAATATTTTACTATAAATGGAATATCATAATCGCTTGTTACAATGATACCATCTGCTAATTTGAAGGAGACTAATTCATTTATAAAAATAAAAGCATATTTTAATAAGTATTTAATGTAATTTTTTATACCTTTTTTTACGGAAACATTTCTAGTAAAAGCTAACCATCCAAAGCCAGATTTAATAATTAATTTTCTTCTATATAAAATTTTAGCAATACAAGGAACCCAACTCCCATAAACCTGGACAGTTTTAATTAAATCAACATTTTTAAATAATTCCTTTAATTTCACAGGTAAGAAAAGTGATTTTACGTGTTTAATTAACGGTACCTTTGAATTAATCAAATCTAAAGCAGGATTAATCTTAATATTACCTAATAGATCCGCATATTCATAGTCTTTTTGGTTTCCATATGTTAAAAAAACGTAATCGATTTTTCCTTTATTAATAATTTTGTTATAAAATGGAATTTCGCGATTAAAATAACCTGATTTATACCATTCTATTAAGGATATATTATAAGTAAAAGTAAGGAGAACTCTCATTTTTTTTTCTTTTTTATTTTAGTCTAATAGGTATCTCATTACATAGAAAGCTTCGGCGTATGCGGTTTCGACTTGCATTCCTCTATATTTAGCTAAACTAACATTGGATTCTATCCATTTTTCTTTACCGTATTTATTATATTCTGGTTCGTGCATACGTAAGGCTTCCTTTTTCTTTTCTATGTATTTTGAGATATCAATATAATAATTAGGAATCATTAAACCTGAAGCGAAATTAAACATTATTTCAAATAAAAAAATATTTTTAACAAATCTTCTTGCGCTCGCCATTGAAATATTATGAGCGGCTCTATGATCTTGATGATATGTGTCGGGATTTGGATGTGTAAATATAGTCTTAATATTATGTTCAATAATAAATTTCTGTAAATTTGATATTGTTTCTTTGTTGGCTTGTAATCTTGTAGCAGGAATATTTGTATAAAATATATTATCTTCTTTGACTCCGAGAACTCCTAAGCTTTTTTTTGTTGTTTCAGAAATTTCATTGATACTTCTTACTTTTTTTCCATTAACGTTAGTATATTCCCCATTCGTTAAATGATAGCAGTAAACATCGTACTTTTTTTCTATAAAATAACAGATTGTACCAGCACAACCTAATTCAATATCATCGGGATGTGCTCCAATGAATAACATTGACATTTTTTATTTTTTCTTTTAAATATTTTGCTTAGTATATTATGCTGATCAAATATAGCTTTATTTATTTATTTTCTTCTGATAATCTTGAAGTTAAAATATTCATTCTTGGATGATTTAAGTAATCGCTGTATTATCTTTGTTTTTTTAAATATCACGTTATTTTTTATAAAAAGCACACGATATTAAATAAATCTCTCAATAAATTAATATATTAAGAAATTTTAACTATAATTGCCAGTAAATCAATGAAATATTTCTAATTTAATCGTGTTAAATATAAATGAAAATTCCGCATAATAAACCTTCCATTGATGAGAGTGAAGTAAATGCAATTAAGGAAGTTTTAAAAAGTGGTTGGATTGTTCAAGGTGAAAAAGTCGAACTTTTCGAAAATGAAATTTGTAATTATATTGGATTAAAGAAGGGTTCCGCAGTAGCATTATCCAATGGTACATCTGCTCTATATTTAGCTCTAAAACTATTAGGAATTGAATCTTTTGCTGATGAGGTAATTATTCCTAATTACGTCTGTTCAGCTTTACTTAATGCTATTTTCATGAATAACGCAAAACCAATAATAGTTGATGTAGATAAGAATGATTTTAATATATCATATAATGAAATAAAAAAAAAAATTAATATAAACACAAAAGCGATCATAGTACCTCATACATTTGGAGTTCCTGCTAATATTCATGAATTAAAAGAATTAAATATCCCCATTATTGAAGATTGTGCACAAGCTTTAGGTTCAAAAATAAATAATAGACACGTAGGTCAATTTGGTGATATTTCTATTTTTTCTTTTTATGCAACCAAATTGATCACAACCGGTCAAGGAGGAATGTTAGTATCTAAAATTTCAGAATATTTTGAAAAGGCGAAAGATTATATAGATTATGATATGCGAAAAGATTATTATCCTCGATTTAATTTTCAAATGACTGATATTCAAGGAGCAATCGGGATTATCCAATTAAATAAATTTAATACATTTTTAAAAAAGAGAGAAATAATAGCAAATGAATATATTAAGATTTGTCAGAAAAAAAATTGGAATTATCAAAAAGTAAAGTATCAAGATTTTAAACAAAATTGGTATCGTTTTGTTTTAAAGGGTGAAAAAGATTTTATTATTAAACTTAAAGAAGTACTTATTAAATCTGGGATTTCATGTGTTATCCCAATAGAGAAATGGCAACTTTTAAACACATATTTAAAATTAAATCCCATGGATTTTAAAAATAGTATGGAAATTACAGAAACTACCTTATCACTACCAATCTTTCCAGATTTACTTGAAAATAAAAATTTTGAAAAATTATTAAATATTCTCAGGGGGTTTTAATATGATTCTGACAGCACATCAACCGTCTTATTTACCTTGGTTAGGTTTCTTCCATAAAATGATAATTTCTGATGTATTTGTAATACTTGATCAAGTTCAATATCAGAAAAACTATTTTACTAATAGGAATAAAATTAAAACAGCACAAGGATATGCTTGGCTAACAATACCCGTATTAACTTCAGGTCATTTAGAAAAAACCATATCTGAAATGCAAATTGATAATAAATCCAAGTGGCGTAAAAAACATTGGAAGAGTATTGAAATTCATTATAAAAAAGCCCCTTTTTTTATGGATCATTATGATTATTTTGAGTCACTATATAATAAAGAGTGGATTAATCTTTTCGAGTTACTTTATGAAACAATGATGTATTTCATCAATGAACTTGGAATAAAAACAGAAATTTATCTTCAAAGTGACCTTGGATTCAAAAGAAAAAAGCAAGATTTAATCTTAGAAATGTGTGACTATTTTAATTCTGATATTTTTGTCTTTGGTAGAGATGGAAAAAGATATGCTGATCCAAATAAATTTAAGGAAAGAAACAGAGATATTTATTTTCAGGACTATAATCATCCAATATATTCCCAGCAATTTGGAGATTTTAAAGCAAACCTCTCATTTTTAGATTTAGTTTTTAACGAGGGTTCAGAAAAAGCAATAGATATCATTATGAAAGACAATATTTCAAATTCAGATCTATTGAATCAGTTCAAATAAAAAAGATGTTTAATTTATTTTAGAAAATTTTCTCAACATTTTATACACCAAGATTGTTTTTTTAGAGACAATTTTCCACGAATAACGATTTTCAACCAGAGTTCTTCCATTTTTACCTAGCTTTTCAAACTCTTTATTCTTAATAATTCTTAAAATTCTCTCAATTGCATGATCTACATTAGCATTTTCAAATAAATACCCCGTAATCCCATTTTCGATTAATTCTGGATTACCACCAACTTCAGATGCGACACCAGGAACCTCACAAGATAAAGCTTCTAATAAAACTGTCGATAAACCCTCAGATCTAGAAATTACAACAAAAATTGAGCATTTATTATAATATTTAACCATTTCCTCATGAGGAATTCTTTCATGATAAGTAATAGGAAATTTCTTTATGGCCCTTTTTACTTCAGGAAGGTAAGGCCCTTTTCCTATTATTAAAAACTCTTGTTTCTTATCTTTCTTATTAAATTTTTCAATTAATTGCAAAAAAAGATCAATCCCGCTGTACGTTGATAATCTATTTACATATCCTATATATTTTCTTTTCATGCTATTAATTTTTTTGAACTTCTCGGGTTCGATGGCATTTGGGATGTAAAAAGTTTTATTTTTTTTTGCAAAATTTATTTTAAAAACTTCATGCAACTTCAATAAGTCTTCTTTACTTACGCTGATTATAGCATCTGCTAATTTTAACATTAACTTTCCAACAGTTAAGTCATAAAAATATTTTTTAAATAAAAAAAGTATTTTTTCCAATGTGTTGGTTGTTTGTGTAGTGTGATCTTCAAGAATACCATGTAAATGTAAAATTAATGGAACTTTCCTACCAAAAATTAGTTTATAAAAAAATGTCTGAATGGTTGAAAAATATATATATGAGTGAACATGAATTATATCATAATTTTTTCCATATCTGAGTAAATAGGTTAAAGTATTAAATATAGGATTCTTCATTTTTAAAAAATTATCATTATCCTCAAATTTAAAGCACTTTTTTTTTATTACTCTTACATTTTTAGAAAAATTTTCATATTTTGTCTTTTCTCTTGATAAATTAGAACAGAGTAAATCAACTTGAATATTATTTTCACCAAGATATTTCGCTAAAAATTTAGTGAAATGAGCCAATCCACCGAGATATTCGGGGGGAGATGGTGAAATAAGTAAAATTCTCATCATTTTTCAAAACAATTTAAATTATATCGATGTATGTAATAAAAAGGCGATTAATATAATTATTAAAGTTATAAATTGTTTAGTAAATGATATAGAAAATATAAGGAATAAATTCTACTATGAAAATTTTTAGGTTTGGATCATTTTAAACACTTTTCTTCTAAAGTCCTTCTTAAGGAATCGAAATGAATGTTTATGTACTATTGGAAATAAATAGAATTTAGTAAACGAGAAAAGAGTTTTATAAAAATATTTTTTCAACTTAATAAAAGATTCTCCATAAAGCCTTTGGTTGATTTTAATAGGAATTTCACAGGATTTGAAGAATGGGACGATCTTGAAAAGCATTTCCAGCGTTATTGAATAATTAGATTCGCATTGTATATATTTTACTACTTTGGGTGACAAAGACCTATAACCCATCGTGGGATCAGATATCTTCTGACCGAGTAGTTGTGATAATATCAAGCTCATAACTTTTGAACAGAGTTTTTTGGTAGCACTCATGTTGTAGTAATACTGGAAACGGTTCCCGATTACATAATCATAACCATCTTCCACGATGGGTCGAATAAACGCCTCAATATATCTCGGTTCGTGTTGCCCGTCCGCATCTATGATTATCACAATGTCATATCCTTTTTTTTTACAATATCTTAAACCAGTTTGAATTGCTGCGCCATTCCCAAGATTTATAGGATGCCGAATAATGATTGTTTTATGTTTGCTAGCGATCTCAGAGGTTTTATCAGTAGAACCATCGTCTACAACAATTATATCTAAATTATCTGTAATGTTGGTGGGAATTAAAGAAAGAGTTTTTCCAATATTCATTTGTTCATTAAAAGCCGGCATTATTATACCGACTCTTAAATCTGGAAAGATTTTGTCAGCCTCTATTTTGGATTCCTTATTTTTTTCATAATTAAAACTAATTGGTCTTTCAGGAATTGTCATGTCCATAATAGAGGTTTCGATTTTCTTAATCAATTATTAAATATTAATTAATTTTTTAATAAATTTATTTTTTATCTATTTAATTAATTAAACATTATTTTATATAAATCTATTTAATTAATTAAACATGTTATTTTGCATTCATACGGTAAACAAGAATAATTTCTTTCACGAGATTTTCCCACGAATACTTATCCCTTGCTAATTTTATGTTATTTTTTTGTATGGTTTTTAAATTTTCATCATTAAGATTTAAGGCTTTAACTAATTTTTCTGATATTTGTAAAACATTTTTAGGTGTTGTTAAAAATCCATTTTCATTTTCAATTATAGCTTCAGGTATGCCTTCTATCGCGGATGCGACAATAACTAACCCGATTGATAAAGCTTCAGCAATACTTAATGGAAATCCTTCATGAAGGGATGGTAAACAAAAAATATCTGCGGATGAATAAAATTCGCACATTTTTTCAAGGGGGATCATATCCAAGAAGGTTATATACTCTCTAATATCAAGTGTTTTTGCGAGTTTCTTCAACAAATTTTCTAAATTTCCGTTTCCAAGAATAAAGAAATGAACTTTATTATAAGTCTTAACTACAATTGGTATCGCCCTTATTAAATATTCTACTCCTTTTTGAACATCTAATCTACCTACAAATATTACTTTTTTAAAATCTTCTCTTCCTACAAGGTATTTATCAAAAAATTTTGCTCCAGGAATCTTAGTAAACTCAATAATATCCACTCCATTAGGTATAACAAATAATTTATTCTCCTTAATTTTAAGATTCATAAGTCTTTCTTTTAGAGACTCACTTACACATATTATTTTTTTTGTGTATTTTTCATAAATATGTTTTGTGATAATTTTATCAAAAATATTTTCTATAATACCCGTTATTCCTACTTCTAATCGTCCTTGAACATTAACATACATCGCACGTTTTAGAAATTTGTTTAATATAGCAGTCAACCAAGAGATTGGAAACATTCTACCTTGGGCATGGATCAATTGAATATTATGCTTTTTTATAATTTTTGGTAATTTTAATAGCATAACTGGATTAAATCTTAGACTCGAGACTTGAGTTATTCCTTCTATTTCAGGTGGATTATAAGATTTAAATCTATATACTAAAAAGCCCTCCATTTCATGAAACTTACGCCTTTCTTTAGCCCACTTACTTGTAACTACCACAACATTATGACCTAAGCGAGCCAAATATTTTGCTGTATTATAGGAAGCGGTTTGTACTCCTCCTCTTTTCGGGGGAAAAACTTGGGACAATATAAGAATGTTCATGGTTCATGGTTTATTTGATATATATTTTTGCTCTATCTAAAAATTTAGAACTTGTCCATGTTTATTTATAGAAATTAAAAATATTTAATCATTAAATAAGATTATTGCAATTATACTTTTAAAAAGGTGATGGTAGGGGAAAATGGATATTAGTAACAATTATGTTCCATATTTTTTTTTAGTGGGCTTAGTCTTTATCGCCTTTTTTTTCATGCTTTCAATATTCGGTAATTTTTTTCTGTTTATTATTAAAAAATATGTTAACAAAGAAGAAACTGAAAGATCTGCTTCATTCTTAGAACAACTCTTTATATCTTTTGGAATTGGAGTTTCTATTTATATTAGTTTGTGTTATTTCCTAGATTTATTTGCTTTATTTAATTTGTTTACTGCTTATTTATCAATTATAATATTTGATATTTCGTATTGTTTTTATTATTATAATGAAAGGAAGGAAGATCTGAAAAAAGTCGTTAATAAGAAAAACTTCCAGGCCTATTTTAAAAATATTTTTTCTAATAAAAATAACATTTTTTGTATTGGAGCTTTAATATTTACAATAACTTTTATCTTTATCATTCAGTGGACTATTATTACTGAAGCAACATCTCTAAATTACACTGACCCATACAAATGGTATACAGACACAATATTCTTATTGGACAATGGACATATTGACTATTATCACTTAGACTATAATTATCCATCTGGTCATACATTTTTTAATGCCGGAGTATTGCTTATTTATCCAGACTATCTATTTGCATATTATTATTTTAAATTTATTCCATTGTATTTCATTATATTCTATGTAATAATTGCTTTAACAGTCGTCAGAAAATTGTTTAAAAGAAATTATTTAATTTTATTATCTCTATTATTTATTCTGACATCAAGATATTTTTTATCTCGAACTTTGCTTTATTTATCTTCTTCTTTAGCTTCAGGATTACTTATTATATCTTTGTTAATAATTATTAATAGATATCCAGATTACATTTTAGGATTTTTATTAGCAGGCCTATATTTTATTCACAATTTAACAACTTTTTATTTCATTTTTGTATTAGTAAGTTTTTTTTTATACAGATTTATATTCAATATAAGAAATAGTGAAATTTTCTACAAACAAATAAAATCGATTTCGATTTTAATATTAATTACCTTCATTCTTCTAATTCCGTATTTAGTAAGTATTTACTATATTTACGATAATACATTTATAGATTTTTTAGGCCATTTTTTTGAACGTTTTGAAGAATCAGATTATGCTTATATCTTCAAAAATTTAGGATCTTTTTTTCAATGGCAAATGAAATTAATATATCCTTTAGATTACTTTAGTCCATTCATAGAAATTAATTTTTTAGAACTAATTGATGAATTGTTTGTGAGATCAATATTTTTATTTTTTATTTTTCCTTTTATTGGGTTATTTATCTATTTAAAGCCTAAAGAAAAGAAAAAAGATATGGAAATCTTAATTTTTTTCAAACTCTTTATAATAATTATTCTAATTTTTTTCTTATTACCTTATATCGCTGATGATTTTAACCTCTTTGTTAAATTCAGAAAGAGGATTTTACAAAGCTTTAGTTTACCAGTAATAATTATGGCTTTATATGCTATTGAATGGATAGTAAATCTGTCTAAAAAGCTGACAGCTTTTCTCGTTCTAAAATTAAAATTCTATAGAATTCTTATTCAAAAAAATAAATTTTACTCAAAATTTTTTAGAATCGATTCTATCATAATAATGTTTTTGATAACATCACTAAGCTCTACTTTGGTAATGCACCGATTTCCCGATTATCATTATTATTACGAAGATGATTTAGTCGAGGTAGTTCTTTATTTAAGAACCCACGCGGAAAGTGATTCTAAAATCCTTCGTAAAGAGTATGATACTACACCAATATTTCGAATGCTCTATGATATGAAAGTGAAAGAATGGGATTTAAATAGGAGCTCTACGTACATTGATCTTTTATTAGAAATTAGAGAAAGAGATATAGACTATTTAATTTTTCCAAAAAGTTTTTTCGATAATAGCTCTATTGATGATTGGATCGTTGAGGAAAATGGATTTAAACGATTAGTTAAAAACGATGAATATTATTTATTTAAAATAAAAAATTAGAGCCAGATACGAATATGAATATCGTAAGACTTACTACTAGGATTTTTCCTGATAAATCAGGTCCCGCAGTATAT
>SDBT01005304.1_pt1 | contig 21653 bp, 35 predicted proteins | sample 2277101 | NCBI WGS metagenome assembly SDBT01 (sample SAMN10404973, study PRJNA504765) | marine sediment metagenome | isolation source: marine sediment core GS10_PC15, 103 cmbsf | place: Arctic Ocean: Southern Knipovich Ridge | collected 2010
TGACAAAACAAAACCAAAAATTCAGGTCATTCAGATTGCTTATGACACATCAGAAGAGATAATAGAATTTATTAATGATTCTTTTGATTTCGATATTTGTAAGAATACTTATTATTTAAGTGGTAAAGAAGAGAAATTATATATTCATAATTTAGAACAAATTTTAACTAAAAATACAGAATTTAAATATTCTTATAGATGCGGATCGTCTATTGAACGATGTTATAGATATGAGAAACGTGGATTTAAATTTATTAAAAATAATTTGGAAGATATATTTAATGATATCATTAATTCAACATTTCCTACACGGAACTACGAACTCTATAAATATGATATTTATTATACCAAAGATATTTATGAGACTAAAATTGTAAAAAATAAATTTTCTGATAGTAATGAAAAATTTAGATTATATACAATATTTAAATCTCATCGATCACCTAATCTATATAATCAACATCATCAAATGTATAAAGTAAAGTATATTTTAGAATTATGTGAAAAAACTATTGTAAAATGTTCACAATCTAATAAAATTTGTCCTGTATTATTCTGTTTTGGAAATAAGAAACAACATATTCATACTAGTAATGGTACAACTACAGATCAAATAATTATTTTAATCTAATTTATGTCATTATAAAAAAACTGACAGCTAATTTTAGCTAAATGATTACCACAATTTGGGGTGCATAGGTAACGTGCTTCATCGAAACTTTTATATTTAGGATAAAAAAAATATGTGAGCAGATATTTAATACAACCTTGAGTAGAATTATTAGAAATAATAAGATATTTGAGTAGTTATTTAATACAAACCTCTCATCAACTTCAGCATATGCCGCGATCACTCCTTATAAATCATATAAAGATTAACACACTAAAAATACATATGAAATATCTATTCTTCTCATTACTCATGGCTAATTTAGCATTAGCCAATTATGACTACCTCCTATACACCACCTTCTGGCCTCCTTCTATCACTGATGAAAAATTACCCTACCAAGTAGATTATTTCACTATTCATGGTATCTGGCCCCAATATTCTAACAACACATGGCCACAATATTGTAACAATTCTCAACCTTTTAATGCCTCTGTTATAGCCGAATTCAAGTATCTTTTGAAATATATATGGTACGATTATAACCACCAAGATCCTGACCTATTTTGGAAACATGAATGGGACAAACATGGCACATGTGCCGAGCCATATATACCCGATGAATATGACTATTTCAAGCAAGCTATCGTTTGGCATAGTAAATATAGAATCTTAGATGTTCTTAAATCATTCAATATTAAGCCTAATAATACCTATTATGCTAAGCAATTGATGGAAGATAGTTTACATTATAAGTTTGGTCATAAGGTTAAATTAATATGTGAGAAGAATATATTAAAAAATGTAGAGTTATGTTTTAATAAACAATTACAGATAATAGATTGTTATGAAGATTCAGAATGTCCAAATGAAATATTCTTTAAAAAATTGAATAATTAATTTCTATTATTTAATTCTTATAATAGAAACATGCAAGATGATGAAATTGTGGCAATAGTGTCTTTAATTATATTTGTATTAATTTTGATTATAGTTGTGATTATGTGTTGTAAAAGAAGACATAATCGAGATAGACAAATTTATGCAAATTTTAATGAAATCTTTGTATATGAATAAATATATTTATTCTTTAAGTACTTTATTATATATATTTAAGTATATTTATTATAAAGAATTTAGTCTCGATATCCGGATGCATAGATAGCGACCATTTGTTTACGAGCTTTCTCCTTAGCTATTTCCCGAGATTTTTTATTATTAGTTTTATAATAGTATTTCTTTTGGCTCCCCCATTGGAAGAATGGTCCCTGAGAGTCTTTTCCTCTATGTATAGGCATATATATTATACAAATATTTGTTTCATAGTATGAATAAATTTATTGTACAATATCAAAACTAAAATCATTTTGTGTTAATTTTGTAATCGCTTTCAATAATCCATCACTCTCATTAGGTGCCATCATAACTTCATATATACAACCATAACTGTCATATCTTTCTGAATTTATGACACAATATCTTCGTAATAAACTACCAGATTGTCCTAAAAATTTATGAGGTATTTTAACCGCTGCGTGCATACCTTCTTGTTTCTTGACTGGCATAATGGAGGGTAATTTCTTAAGAATAGGTTGTAATAATTTATCTACAGGAGTGTCAGGATCTATTTTAGCTTTCATCTGTTCTAATGCAGATTCTATTCTAGTGACAGGAATGGCATTTTTAGTCTTCGGATCCATATAATTGCGATGGATATATCCAATGATTTCGGAACGTTTTTTAGCCATTTTTTCTTTCCTTTCTTCAGCACTGATTTGATAATCGCCTTTTTCTAACATTATTTTGATACATTCCATAACATTAGAAGTACCAAATGTATTCTCTAGATCTCCATTATTAGTTCGATTACCTTTTTGAATGGATTTGAATATTTCCTCACACATGACGACTTTATCAATGGTAAGATTTCCTTCTCTAAATTTGCTAACGGTATTTGGTTTACATAATAATTCTAAATTTTTATATCTGACAATAGTTTTTTGTGACATTTTATTATCTATATTATGTATAAATTATTTTTATATACTTTTTTATCATAATATATAAAAAAAATGAATATAAATAAATAAGGACATATTATACATATCATAAATGGAAGAAATCAAAGTTATTTTTACTAATTATCCTGTAAACCTATGTCTAGTTTCTGAAATATATGGTGCTAATATCCATACTTCTATTTTAAAAAGATCTGAATCTTCAAATCAACAACGCCGTAATATCAATGAAGTATTGTTCATGTTTTCTAATTATTGGAAGGCCAATTATATAGAAATCAGAAAGAATTTGGATAATTTAATAGTTTTGACGACGATGTTTGTAGATGAACCATATTTTGTTGAAGAATATGACCAAGTATGCAGCGCCATGAAGACCTATATTTCGGAGAAACAATATGTATGTCCTGAGTGGCAGCAGTATGATTCAATGTTATTAGAGTAAAAAAAATTGAATAATATTTTGAATTATTTATAATCTATTTCGTTAAAAATGGAGTTACATACTACAACATCTGAACCGAAAATTTGTATGAAAGATGGCAAAAACGAAGTCGTGATAGATAGAAAAGAATTGGAAAAGAAATCGAATGAAACATTTGAAAAACGTAGAATAATGGGTCACACTATTTATAGCTCTGCTCTAAGACTCTTTGGTCTGGTCTGTCGCGGAGGATATATCCGTGATACATACAAAGCAGATCGTTGGGTGTATCGACAATCTGCTGATATAGATTTTGTATATATGCATAATCCAGAAAATCGTATGTGTAATGGATCATCTAATGATTACGACGGGTATCAAGAAGTGATTCATAAACTCAAATATCACTTTACACTGCTAGGTTGGACAATTACAGATGTTACTTTACCTCAAAATAAATTAGGTTATGGTTATTATATCACTACATTAAAAGTAGAAACAGAAGGTATGTATGTAATGGTAGACATATCATTTCAAACTCAAGTAAGTAGTGTAGATTTCGATGTTAATTGTTTCGAAGCATTTTACTGGTGGGCAAAAACTATGAATAAACCCAAGCTTGTAATTCAATCCTGGGGTTCTAATTGTGAATTGGAAGAGCTAGATATATGGGAAAACATTAGAAAGAAGGTATTCAACATAGTATGTATGGAGCCAAAATATGTCAAATTAATTCACAGAATTCATAAAATGGAATGTGCTGGCTGGAAATGCAATAATTTTATATCATATTTCAAGAAACATCTTGAAAATAAATATCACAACTTTACATTCAATTGGAATATATATGATTCAAATGATAAGAGCAAATGTGCTATTTGTTATGGAAGTATTAAAAAAGGATCATTTATCCCTATTATGCCATGTACTCATGGTAATGATTTCCATCATAGATGTATTCTTATAGATTATATTAATGGAATTGATAAGTATCATTGTCCGATGTGTCGGCAAGAAATTCAATAAAAAAAAAATCATTTATAAATAAAAATAAATCTAATGTAATATTATAAATGAAGAAAAGTGCTACTAAGAGATCCGTGAAAAGATCGGGGGGTCAGAACCGTCCGTTTAAAAGACGTTTTGAAAGAAATACTACTACTCAGATTGCTATTTTAGATAAATTTACAAATGGTAAACTTACTAATTCCGCAACTCTCCAAGAATTACAAGAAACCTATTGTCCTACCAAGCTAAATTTAGGATTTAAGAAGGAAGCCTTAGATAAATTGAAAAAGGGAGAATTAGATAAAGAAACAACCGAAAGACATCTAAATCTTCTCTTTAGATTAACTCGCCCGTTTATTCCAAGAAATAATAACAATAAAAGATCCAACAATAAAAGATCCAACAATAAAAGATCTAACAATAAAAGATCTAACAATAAGAGATCCAACAATAACAAAAAGAACAACAATAACAAAATGAATAACAATAAGAAGATGAATAATAACAAGATGAATAATAACAAGATGAATAATAACAAGATGAATAAGATGAATAATAAGAAGAAGTCGGCTAAGAAATCCCCAGCAAAGAAGTCAGTAAAAAAGAGTCCTAAGAAGTAGGATTAAAAAATTGAATTATAATTCTACTGGTTTATTATAAACATTATGTATAAACAATTAATCGAAAAGATTATGGATAAGATGCCATCTAAAATCTATGAAGTAAAAGTTAGTGGATACAATTCAAATCAAACTTATTCAGAAAATAGTCCTCTAGAAGAGGAGATTATTGATAAGAAATATTTCAAAATATTAGAGCAAGCATTTGATTATGGATGTCTAATCATGTTACCTAAAGATCGTTTTATCTACAATTTTAAGGAAAAAAGTATCATGTCTATAATACAAGCTCTACAGAGAGATGACCATATGTTAACATATGAAAGTTCTTTAAACACCATTTATGAAGATGTGTATGAAGAGCTAAAGGCAAGATTTGAAGACGATAATTATGTCATACATCACATGCATCCTAGCTATGTTTATATTCGTGTCTCAATAGAATGTCATGAATTATTGTAAAAAAAATTGAATTATAATTCTCCTATTATTTCATTTAATAAATATTATGTACCCACAGTTATTAGATAAAATAATAGAAAAATATACCAAAGATATTTATATCTTAACAGTTGAAGATGATGATGGTATGGATATACAAGATGTTTTTAGAAATCGTGACAAAGCCATAGAAGAAGCAATAAAATGGATACCTAGCGAAGAAGATTTATTGACATTGATTGATATACCGCAATATATAACATTAGACTGGACAGTGCAACGTATTTTGGATGATATTCCTCTAGAAGGATTAGAATTAAAAGAAATAGTTATATTGATTCGAGAAAAATGGAAGCAAGACCTAATTAAAAAAAATTGTTTTGTTAATATAATTATTGATGTAACTTTTGAAATTAAAAAATATGAGATTAAATCTTAGATAATGTTAATCTACTATATTCCAAATTTTGTTGGAAGAAAATAGATGTTGTTTTTCAGAAAATATTGTTTAATTTCTTTATATAATATTATTTATAAAAAATAAAAAAATATATAAATAATATAGATGCAAGATTTAGGACAAAAAGTAGTTCAATTGAATTTACGTGTAAACAAAGTAGATAAAAACTTTGGTTTAACACCTTTAAAATTCGAGCCACGTTTTAGCTCTGGTTATGAGAATCTTTTAGTAAATCAAGTAGCTAATTTGAATGTTCGTGTAGTACGTTTAGAAAGATTTATAGGAATTGCGACTAATAGGACTACCCCTAGTAATGTACAGCTCAAGAATATAGCTATGAAAATAAATAGTTTATGCCAACGTATTATTACATTGGAAGAATGGAAGATCTAATCACTTCATTTAATATCTTCTTCAACTTTTGTTTCTTCTATAGGTTCTTCTATAGGTTCTTCTATAGGTTCTTCTATAGGTTCTTCCATAATTATATCTTTATATTGGCAAACTGGATCTTCAGTAGAGATGGTTATATTTTTTTCATTAGAATTTGGAACAGAAACTATTTCCATATTTGAGAAATAATTTTTTAGATAGTTTTTAGTAGAAGAGCCATAGTTATCGTATAATTTTTTGCTAGTATATCCGGCACCGGCGACACAAGCGATAAAAGTACTGATAGCTAGAGGATAGTAAACGAATTTGTTATTGAAAGCAGAAGGGATAGTTAAATTGATATCGAGCATTATATTTATATAAATATATATTTATTTATATTTTTAACCTGTTTGAGGAATTTGGAAAACTAGATTATTTTCTGGATTATACCAGACAAAGATTCTCCCAGGATCATAATCATTGATGACGAATTGACCTTTAGCTACCTTGCAGATAGCATAGGTAGGATTCTCTTTCTTAAGATTTGCAACGGCAATATCTACATCAGTATTCAAGAGAGTTGGATATGATAGGTGATATGGATTATTCATTATAGTATCTATAATGAATAATTCTTTAAATATTTTTATTATAAATTGTTATCCAAATGTTGAAGCTAATTGTTCCTTGTATTTGCATAAAATTTTATGTAAATATATTTATTTGCACTGCGTAGTGCATATGTAAGGAACGATTAGCTTAATAATGTGGAAAACATTCAGCTCAATTGTAAAAATTAACTATCAATAAATTATATGTCATATTTTTTTAAGTACTTTTTGTTGTCAAACTTGTTTGCGATAAGAAATGGTTAATAAAAATCTATAAAAAATCAAATAGAAAAAGTATATCTTTATAAATAATTATTTATAAGGATATCCCTTGCTAGACAGCCTGGTGGTACGCCTAGGGTTATTGCCGACCCGTTGTAACCATATTCCCGGATTTTTACGATCGTTATGAATTGTAACTTGATCGTTAACCAAAACAAAAAACCAGTTAGTTTTTTGCGCGATTATTGTTTGGAATGAATATTGATGATTGATTCTTAAACTTTGATAAGCAGACCTTGAAGTTTCCTCCCGGTACACATCTCATGAGTTTTGATCTTTCAAAATTAGTAACACTTACTAACATAACGTTATCGTCAAATGATAAGTATGTAAATTTTATAAATGCAATATTTTAGACAATTTCATCTAACAAAGGAACAAGGATCGTCTTACCGATCCTTGTGAACCTTCACGCTTAATCGCTGCTAAAGCAGCTCCAATGGACTATTCTATTTTTTATCTATTTTTTATCTATTTTTTATCTATTTTTTTCTACTCTTACTCTGATATGGTGATCATCGTTGTTGAATTCTTTTCAGCCAAAACATAGTCCACCTCATCCTCAAATTCACGTACATATTTTTCAACATCATCGATTCTACTATTGACTGCCAGAGGATCATACAACTTGACTCCATGCATTTCCATATATCGCTTGCTAAATTCTACCAAATCCATCTTGTGATCATCCTTGTTCTCACTACTTCGACTAGTCTTGCTTTCTAATTCACCTCGACATCTATGATTGATTGCCTCCACATTCCTGTTTGCCTCCGCATACTGTTTCTTCATGACTGCCAATAAATTCTTGTAGTGCTTGATAGACGACTTAGTCTCTATCGCCTCCGCTACTGTCATATCCTTTCCACAAATTGTTACCATCGTCTTGGCATTACACATGATGATCATAGACTTAAGCTTCTTACGACGTTCTAACAAATCCATGACGCTCTGATAACTCGCCTGCGCGTTCTTTGCATAGGGAGAAGGAGCATAAAATTGACCCTGATATGAAACAAAAGTACCAGATTCAATGGCCTTTTGAATACGTTTATCTAACGTTTTTAACTCTGTTAAAGCTCTAGTTATCGAAATTGTCGACATCTATAATTATTATTCTATATGTACTATCCCTTTATATGCTTTTCATTATAAATAAATAAATAAAATTAATTAAATTCTTTCAACTAAAATCTTCTTACCTTTGATTTTATATGATTTAGGTTCAGACTCATCACCAAATTCATTAATAGCATACAATTTATCATACATGTGAACACCATTCTTCTCCAGAATCAATGTTTTCATTTTCTTACGTCTTACCATGCAATCTTCTATCATAAAATAAATATTCTTCTCACCTATTGCCACTGGATATGGTACATTACTATCGCCAACAGGGCTATCATAATCTAGAATTTCATCATCTGTTTTAAACCAATAAATTTCATGTCCTACAAAAATATATTTATGTTTATTAATTTGAATCAATATACTATTACCATGCATACCATAACTCGAAGAATCATAACCACTCCAATAACCCAAATATTCTGTAAAAGTAAGCAATAATTGGGTATAATTCTGTTCATGACCATCTCTATCATATGACTCAAATGTATATATAAAAATAATACCTCCGCTGACAATTACTCTAAACGGTCTACCACCATTATCATGTATAACATGTTTAGTATTGATTGACTGCTGTTTGGAGATAAAAGTGTTCGACATTGTTATATTTCTATTAATATCTATTCTATATATAATTCAATTTTTTTCTATATTAAAAAAAAATGACAGCTATTTTTGACTAACAATATTATCACAATATCGGCCATGCATCACCTTCTCGAAAGTATCAAAAATACTATTCACATCATTATTCCCTTCATGCTTGCTATCTATTTAATAACTATAGGAAGTACTATCGGATACGTCAAGTACTCCCACCACTCATCCCCTACACATAATATTGCCCATCCTAGTACTGATTTGAAGTATGCTGCCAAACGGCAAACCAATGAAACTATTCCGGAATTTACACTTCCAACCGAATCTAGTTCAGAGTTCTTTCCTGAAAAAATTCTCGATAACTGCGATTTCGATGATTTTGGTAACCCTATCCAAATATCTCAAGGAGCTGTCTGGTTCTTTGCTTATCTTCTCGGAGGTTTTGGTGTAGCCCGTTTCATTACAGGTTATACCTGCTTCGGCGTTATGCAATGCCTGAGCTGCGGATGTTGTGGTGTTTGGTGGTTGGTAGATCTTGTACTCATCGCAGCCACAGTTTATACTGAAGCTAATGGTTGTCCACTTAACTATGATGTCTTTTTTCATCAAACCTAACCCGAGAAATTATAATCTCCTTTTAACTATTACTTTCATACCCTTCGTATCATCTCTCTATCTAATAGAACTAGGTCTAACCATTATATAATCTATTCAGATTATATTTTTTAACAAAAAAATTGAATAAATTATACTCGTTTTGGTCAAGATAGAGAAATATATGTTAAATCATAATCTTATCAATAAAATATTAACATCTTGTCAGAATAATATCTATGTGGTGATGGAAATATATTACAAACATGGTGAAGCTGAACAACACGTATTTAAAAGTGATATAGAATTTATAGATGCTGCAATAAAATATTTAAGAAAATTTTATGAGGACTATATTGATTATTATCTTGAACTAAAAGAAGATAATAAGTATTTTCATTATGATCAAGATATTGATAAATCTATCATAAAATATCTTGTAAAAAATGATATTGTTGTTACAGATATACCAAAACTCGTAGACTTATGTACCGATGTAGGATGGATTATAGTTGGAGAGCAATTAGGGTCTGGATGGCGTGCGATTACTATCATCAAAGGCACCAATATGACAATAGAAAATTATTGATTAATTTTATAAAAAATGAGTCAGAGAGACAAGATTTGACCGTTATCTATTAACCATTTCTGTAAACCGTCTTCACCTCGGATACAATAGTTGGAATCATCCAAATAACTTTCAAATCTTGAAAGCCACTCTCGGACCCCTTGATCTGTGTATTGTTTCTGTGCTTCTTGACAGAGTAGGGAATACTTTCCCTTGAGATACTGTTGTTTTCTAGCTTCTAGCATATCATTGCCGTCTAACATGATTGAATAATACAATATTTTGTCAAAAAATAGCCATCATTTTTTTACCCAAGATTCTAACTATTTTTTCATCTCATGTATATGATATTGTATCGCATTTGATTGACAGAGACAATATCCCCTCTCCCTAAACTGGGTATTGATAACTTATAAATCCTTTTCTAATATTTCCTTTTTATCTTCAACTAGTACACAGTTATCCTCATATTCTTCCATCAGATCTTGTATCACCGCTTCAATCACTTCTTCCTTGGAATTATAAGGCCCTATTATATTTGGAAAATCAGAATTACCCGTTCCATCGTATCTTGCCATAAAACCTGTATATAGAGGATAATCCTTTGTGTTTTTTTTGACAATACTTTTTTTTTACAAAAAAAGTATATATAAAGTCGTAACCAAATATTTCATTATAAATATTTTAAACTAATTATTCCTTTAAGTACTTTCAATTAAATCTAAATCAATTCCATGAGTATGATGCCACCATTCTTTAGGTTTATCACTATGCTTCTTAACTAATCTTTGATACTTACTCATTGACTTTTCATACCTCCTCTTCTCATTCATAAATATCTTATATTCTACCTCATCCTCACTAAAAATACCACCTCTTAACTGATAATCTTTAATAATTTTTCTCAAAATATATCCCTGTTTGTTAGGGCCTGGCATATATCCACTATTTATTATCTTTTTTATACCATCTTTTAATATTGATTGTCTATTATCTAATCTCACACCATTAACTAGATGATCCAATCTCTCATAGCCGAAACCAGCGTCTATGCACTGTGCTATGCATTGTACTATGCCCTGTGCTATGCATTGTGCAATACAATCTCCATTTGGATTAACTATATTACCTATTTCAATATCATTTATGTAAAATTCAGTACAATAAGCTGACTTAGAATCATCTGACCATGTACATTCTGGATCGGATTTAATTTCCACATTATGTTTCAAATAATATTTAGACCATTCATCTATTTTATCTGGATGGATGGTTACATAATTTACCTTAAGTTTGAGAATTTGAGATATAAATTCCATCCAAAAATCAATAGCATATTGTAATGATTTATCTCGAAACGAGAATAAACCAATCATATTGAAACAGATTAGATGTGTTCCATCGGCAATTTCGTCATAATCGTTTAAACGAATACAAGATTGTATGTTAGCGATGGTTGTATTTTTGATATCAGGATTGGAAAAGTCAGACTTAAATTGTTGCATACCAGCTGGGCAAAACAGGGTTGAATCGTCATATGGGTTGACTTTATCATCTAACTGGAATTGTATGCCTTTAGATAGACAAAACTTTTTGTATTCAGTAGCAATATTCATCTTTAATTATATGATATAATATTTATTTATTAGAATCAATTTTTTATAAAAAAGATATTTATGAAGGCAAAAAATTTCCATTCTGAATATAATCTCCAATTGTATATCCACATTTACCAAGTATACCTACAAACCAAAACCAAATGATCAAACCAATGATTCCCAGGGACTTCCCACCATTTTTGACACAATTATTATCACTATTGAACATTATTATTCCACCGAGAACTACCAAAATTATTATCACCACCGCATATATTATATCAAACCATAAAGTTGATAAACGCAGCACATACATGTCTCCTGCTCTATTATTGGCAGCATACGATCCTGTAACTTCATCATCACATGTAGAACCATTTTTGAAATAATTGTATTTATATTTTACACCAATTACACTAATAATGTAAATGTAGATTACATAAATGATTTCTATAACTCCTGCAATTATTATCCAGCCGTGTTGGCTTATGTTGATAGGAGATTCATTTTGACAACTGTCATCCTTATTTTGAATACCTACAGCAATAGTAGAAATTCCAATTGGAAGTAAAGTGATAGTGCAAATTGCTAGCATCTTACAAAGATGGACGAGATTTGTTCGTTCAATGGTCATCTGGTTGATTAATCAGATAATATTTATGCTTAAAATAGCTGTCAGTTTTTTTATAATGGTTATCTAATTAAAAACGATTGAGATGTGTCTTAAGAGACTCTCCACTATTACAAATAGTTAGAGCCAACCAAAGCCAGACGAAGAATGACATAATGCCCAAAGACACTCCACCATCTTCGTAACAATCTTTGTTATCTCGGAAGAGTATAATACCACCAAGAATGACCCAAAGAATGTAGAAAAGTCCTGTGATAGTATCAATAATGACGGTCATTGAAGTTAGTTGTCCAACCTTGATTATGAAGAAGATCGTGTCATTTACATCTACATCATCGTCTTTAAAGCTATTTTTAACGTAGTTATATCCATAGTTAATACCGGCTATAGTGGCCAACAAAGCATAAAATGTTTGTCCAAGCATCACAAAACCAGCTACAAAGAGCCAATTAGCTAAACTCAGACCTATGACAGTACGTATATCTCCATTAGAATCGTCTTGACAATCATCACTGCTATTATTAGATGCAATGATGATGGTAGCGATAGGCACGGGTAATGCGAAAATACAGAAACAGCAAACGGTTCCAAAAAGAATGGCAACTTTCATTTTCAAAATTAATATTGAAGAATATTATATCAAAAAATAGCTGTCAGTTTTTTTTTTATTATAATTGCAGGTGATTAATAATAATAGAAGTAATCTTCTGGATGTTTCTTGGCAGCTTTCCACATATTTAGCACATGATAGCCCCAAACTTGTAAATCAACTGACCATCCATCCATCCAACGTGCTCGGATCACGAGTTTCTTCTTTGTATCATCTCTCTTAATTCTCTGGTTTAGAGGAGAGTGGTATGGATATTTTGGAAAAACTTCTAGTTCAAAATTGAGATTAGCCCTACAATGTTCCTTATGATAGGCTTCCGCATCAAGTTCGATTGAACTCTGACGAAAGCCTCTGGTGTTATCAAGGAAATCATCTGGGTCGTTCCTCCAGTTGCGACAAGTAGAACAAAACTCTCCACGATAAATCAGAGTCCTCTTCTTATTCTCATGAAATTGATAGAGCTGTTCAGCCATAATGTTAAATAGCTTAGCATCACTGGCTTGGAAGGACATCTCCCCTTTGATAGACATTTCAGTGATAGATATTTCAGTGCTCACAATAAGTCCATATTCATGCTCAAAAATGGTTTTGACATCATCGATAGTCAGTGAAAAACCATATTGAGGAATTACTGTGAATGCCCCTGTGAATTCCTCTGGAATTGTAAGCTCATGAATACCCTTCTTGGCAAGTTTGACCATCTCTTCATGGAGAATTTGTTCAATTTCTGAACCGGTCTTGCCACACCATTCGTGAATGCTAGTCTCCCCTATCGAGGAAAAATTAGAGCTCATGTATCCTTCATCTTCTCCGCAATCTTGATGATCGTCAATGTTTTGATCCTCAGGGATCTTTTCTTGTAACCAAAATGTTGTGTAACCCATATTTAATATTGAAGAATATTTTATATAAAAATAGCTATCAGTTTTTATAATTATAAAAAAATTGATTATCATATAAAGATGTAAATGACTACATATCACCAACAACTTGCAAACGATTTAGGACTATTCTTTTTTATAAAATTTATTTAATCTGTATCCTCTATAGAAGATCTAGTTTCTGCTAGATGATAAAAAAAATGATGGCTAAAATTGTAAAACATATTATCAACTTAAAATAACAATGCCACTTCTTTCAAGAGAAATACATTGCGAAGAAATTCGCGATGGTATAGTAATAAAGAGACAATTTTTTTCACAACGGTCTGTAAAGTCGTGTGAAAATTTTACTAACTCTATTGGACTTGCTCTATTGAATAGAGCCAGATCATACAAGGATTTTGATTTTTTGAAATCACCATCAAACCAAGACACTAAACACATCAGCTATAAGAAGAGCAACTGTGGAGCTCATGTTCCAAAAGGTTATCGACGTAGTTGTATGCGTCGATTGATAAAAAAAGGTCGAATGCAAGAACCAATAATTCGTGACCAAGCATTTCGAATATGTAAACACTGTTTCAAGCATGATGTGCGCACCAAAGGACGTGATTTCATTACCGATGAAGAGTATATTCGACGACTTAGTATCGAGCTCAACTACACTTTGACTCCTGCCTATGTATTATCACCAGAGGAAAAGGATCGCCGCAATAGTCTTCTATGTTATAGATATACACCAGTCTAGGATAATTGTTCGAAATACAGTAAAATCATTAAACAGAAAATTATAAAAAATTGATTATCATATAAAGATGTAAATTACCATTATATCATAAATGACTACATATCACCAACAACTTGCAAACGATTTAGGACTATTCTTTTTTAGTGAAGTCAGCCCAGGTAGCTGCATCTTCTTACCACCCGGAGCCAGAATATACAATAATTTAATGGATTTTATCAAAAAATATTACAAAATACATAACTATCAAGAAGTTATGACTCCAAATATTGCTGATAAACAACTATGGACTATCTCCGGTCATTGGGATAAATATAAAGAACACATGTTCCATCTATCTAATAAATCAGAGGATGAAGGAAAATTCTCAATGAAAAGTATGAATTGTCCTTTTGCATGTCTCATTTTTGACCATATGAAGGTGACATATAAACAATTACCACTCAGACTAGCCGATTTTGGTGTACTACATCGTAATGAATTAACTGGTGCTCTCAGAGGTCTTACAAGAGTCAGAAGATTTCAACAGGATGATGCTCATATTTTTTGCACTATGGAACAAATAGAGACAGAGATAGAAGAATTATTGAATTTCATTCATAAATTTTATACCAGTTTAGGCTTCAAATATGAGATAGGTATTTCTACTCGTCCTCAGAAATATATTGGTGAATTAGAAACCTGGAATCAAGCTGAAGATATATTAAAATCAGTGGTTAATAGAATTAATCCAAATAATAGAATTAATGAAGAAGATGGTGCCTTCTATGGACCTAAAATAGATATAACTATTTATGATAGTCATGGTAAAGAACATCAATGTGCTACTATTCAATTAGATTTTAATCTTCCTGAGAGATTTGATCTCAAATATATTGATAAAGATCAACAAATTAAAAGACCTATCATCATCCATAGAGCTATTTTGGGTTCATTTGAAAGATTTATAGCTATACTTTTAGAACATACTAATGGTAGATTACCATTTTATCTATCACCGCGACATGTCTGTATTATGACTATACCAGGTGATCAAAATGTTATAGATTATGCTCATAAAATTATGTCTAAATTGAATGATGAGCCCATAGATATAACGGTAGATATGGATAAGAGTGATGATGATATTAGGGATAAGATTAAGAGTGCTGAATTATTAAAATATAATTATATGATAGTTATAGGTAAGAAAGAATTAGAGAAACAGACATTGGCAGTAAGATCATCTAATTTTAAGCAGAAAATTATGAGTTACGATGAATTTGGATCATTAATTTACTCTGATTTGAATTCTTTTTACACATAACTGATTTATTATAAAAATAGTTTAATCTATATCTAATATAGATTCAATTATATGATTAAAACTAGCATATACTACCAAAATAGGAATTATTGGTCTAAGAGTTTTAGGAATAAGAAAATGAGCTACAAAATCGGTTCCCATAGCGCATGCAAATCCCATCATACATCCGTTAAATATTTGTGTAAGTGGTTGTCTAAAGAATTTTCCATTAAAACGCGAAATAAATCCATATGTAAAGCCTGTTGTTAAACATACATCTGGATCACCCAGATAAGTTAAGGCCTTCGCCGTAAAATCAAAATAAGGTTGATGTGACATTACTTTTATATTGGTTTATAATCATATATCAAATATTTTTATAAAATTTAATCAATTTTTTTAATCAAGTTTAAGAGATCGTCTCTCATAAAATCTAGCTACAACTTCCTGTGTAACCTCCTTAACCTTATCCTGATGATCTTCCACAAATCTAACCAATTTCTTAATCAAATATTGTTTGATCTCACCAGATAACATCAGACCGTTACTATATTCACGACCTATTTGCTCTAATTTTTGATCATCTTCTTCGAAAAATGTCAAATATTGATATGGCACATCTATTTCTAGATTACCGCCATGTTTGCGATGCTCTTCAGTTGAATCTCGACCTCCTGAAAAAGCATATCTATTAATCTTTTCTTTTACTTGTGCAGCATTGTCCGACAACAATATAGATGTTGGAACAACTCCTGTAGTACTCATCTTCGATTCTATACCCTGTAATGCTACCAAGAATTTACCATGAATCAAATAAGGTTTTAACCATCCCATCTTAGGAGCTAAATCTCGCGATTCTCGGAAATATGGATCTTGATCTATGGCACATGGTACTAGACATGGAATATCCACTCTTTCGCCAAAAAGGTGGGGGAAACTGGATGAGAAACTGGGAGTCATTTGTTGGATAGCCCATTGTACTTGTCCCAAATTACTTTGATCAGTGAAGCCGTAGATGTGTTTCAATTGATTCAAATTAGTAGCTTTCATGAGTTTTCTTTTGTTAATTTCATTGGCTCTGCACATGTAATCAATATTGGAGAAAATAAAAGTTTTCTCAGGATCGAATCCGAAAGCGATAATATCTCTAGCATTTTGAAATCCTAATTGATATACTTGTTCAATATCTAAATCTTTAAAATAGAATTTTTCGTCATCAGCCATTTGGATGACAACGATAGCATTAAAGACTTCTTGTAACCATCTAGTGAAAACAAAAGGTAAAGCATGTCCTAAATGCATTTTACCACTAGGTCCACGTCCAGTATAAATAAAGAATGGTGTACCAGCTTCATATTTATCTAATAAATCATCGAGATCACGATGACTGAAAAATAATCCACGTTGTAACCATGGATGTACCGCCTTTCCAGTAATTTTTTCAAATCTTTTGAGTAGATCTTCTGTAATAAGTTGTGAACCAAATTGGTCCGTTACTTTCTTGTAATTAATACCATTTTTGGAACGTACTTCCCAAGGAGTAATAACTTGTTCATCATCTTGTTGTGTTTGTACAGTTTTATTTTCCATGTTTAAGGGTAGTGTTTCTTTATTAATTAAATAATATTCAGTTTTTCGTTAAATACTTTTGTATTAAAATTTTGAAAAAAATGATACTCTACATGGTAAGGAAGGTAGTGGAGGAACAGAATTATTAAAATTTTTACAAAAGTTAGTAGTTGTTACTTGTAAATCTATAATAAAAGTTGAGTAAATATATTTATAAAAATATCTCTATATTAAGTTAATTATGAATAAAGTCTCTATTATCATGCCTCTCTATAATAATAAAAAATTTGTTGAAAAAGCTATCAATTCCGTCATAAAACAGACTTACTCTAATTGGGAACTAATAATTGTTAATGATAAATCCACTGATGGAGTATCTAAAATATTAGATAAATATAAAGATAATAATAAAATCAAAATTATTACCAATCTTAAAAATAGAGGATGCTATATATCTATCAATAAAGGTATTCAATTAGCTACTGGACAATATATTGGTCGTCTAGATGCCGATGATAGTATTCATAAGGATAAATTTAAAATACAAGTCGATATATTAGATCATCATCCTAATGTTAATTTAGTATTTTGTAGATGTAAATCATATGGCAGAACTATTTATAGATGTATGGCCACAGCACTTATTAAAAAAGAAGTATTTAACAAAATGGGATATTATGATAGTGTGAGAATAGCAGCAGATTCAGAATTTAGAGAAAGATATTTCAAAGTATATGGGAGAAGTCATGTTCATAGATTGAGTTCCAGTTTATATTATATTAAAGAGAGATCAAATTCATTATCACGTAATCCGGAGACAGGTATGAATTCGATAGTTAGAACTATTTATAAGAAAAATTATAAAAATTGGCATAAGGATAATAAGAGTCTTTATATAGAATTTCCATTAAAGGTTAGAAAATTCACAGCACCATCTAAGATTAGATAAAAAAAATGAATACATATTATTTATATACTATATATAGTCAATAAATGTTTCAAAAATTTAATTTAACATCAGAAGAAGAAAGGGTTATAGAGGGTCATTTACACTATAAAAAAGAAAAACTCCACGCATATCTTAGATATGGTGGTAAACATCAGAACTATGGAATTCTACATTTGATAGAAACACCCTATAGTAGATTTGGGGATGATAAATTTATAGTAGATGATGTGGCATATGATGGTATAAAGTATAGTATTAAGACAGGATTTAAATTTGATCAAAGTAAATATTATGAATTTCATCTAATTAAATAGGAATTAATTAGTTATATTAGAAAAAAAAAATATAGTTAAATATTATAAACATGCCGGCAATAATGGATGGTGGAAAAAAAAAGAGAAAACCCTCTGCATACAACAATTTCGTCAAGAAATATATGAAAGATCATAAGAAGGACGGCCATCCCGTTACTGAATTAATCAGCAAAGCTGCCAAGGAATGGAATAAGCTTACTGATGCCGAAAAGCTTAAATTCAAGTAGATAATCTAATAAATTTTATATTTTGTTAATTAACACAATATAAAAAAAATGATAGCTAAATATCTATAAATAATTAGATCTATCAAAATCGATCATGTCATCACGTTTTGGTACCTGCGTTGCTATTGTATTTGCTATTATCCTCTTCGGAGGAGGAATAGTATTTTCTTTATATCTTGGATTTGGACCTTGTGCTGATCTCACCGAGAGACAGTGCACACGGGAATATCCAGGTCAAACAGTAGGCATAGTTTTTATGTTTATTGGTGGTGCTAGTTGTATAGGATTAGCAAAATGGTTATATTCAAGATATTGAAAAAAAATGATAGCTAAATATTTATAAATAATTATCAAATCTATTGGATTCAAAAATGGAAATCAGTATTGATGCATATAATGTGGATGGTGTGCACTGCGCAGTACCAACAACAACCATACAATCTCCTTCTTATACATCTAAACGTATGAAGAAGATCATAAAATTCATAGAAGAATATCACTATCAAATGGCATTAATTATAGGTGCTATTTTTTGGCTAATTATGGGTGGATTGTATATTTATCTTGCAATTGTCTGTGACGCTATTAATAATGAATGTCTTCGAGAATATCCTATTCCGTATATAGCGGCACTAGTTACTTTTGGAATTGGTCTCATAATATGTATGATACCCACGACAATCACATTTATTAATGACAAATGTTGTTGATTAGCCTCATTATAAAAAAAAATGACAGTTAAAAATCTACAATTATAATTAGGTTATAATGGATTATACACTTCTTCTAACACAAGCGGAGCAAAAAAAGAAAACATATAAGAGAGCTTGCATTCTCATTGGTATAGGAGTACTCTTTTATATAGCAGTTGGGATAATAGCTATTTACATTCAAATTGGATGTATCGACATTGAAACTGATTTAAAGTGTTTTCACGCATTCGTTGGAGAGTATGTGGCTCTAATCATATTCTGTATAGTTGGTTCAATATTTTGTTTCATGCCTCGCATCATCGATTATATTGATCGATAATTCTTATTGAAAAAAACTGACAGTAAAAAATAGAATAAATTTATTAGTATTTTAACATCATGATTCTTTCAATCTATGGCAAAAATATCAGTCTCACATACCCCAAGGAGTGTAGTCTTTGCCCCACAGAATTTCAGTGGGCGTTCCTAATCAGTTGCAATATATTTATCAATATAACTAGAAGTAGTCATCATTTTGATTAAAAAAATTGATAGTAAAATTTATAAATAAATATACTTAAAACAATGGATTTGAACCATAATATTCTCAAAAAGATTGAAGAAAAACTAGACAGTTCTGATATAGATTTTCAACTTAATAACAACCAGATAGAAGCTATACACAAGAATAAGGTTATTTACCAATTTCCATATTATTTCATGGTTAGTACATATGCTTCCTATCCAAAAATTTTACATCCTGTAGATAGAGACATTGAAGCATATGAAATTACAAGAGGTACAAGCGTTACAAGCGTTGCAAGTGGTGCAAGTGGTCTGACTATACATCTAAATAGGAAAGAGCTTATGAAAATAAATAGTTTATGTATGGAATATACATTAAGTGTTAGAATTAAATAAAAATATATAAAAAAATATCATTAATATTATTTCAAAATGATTATAAATAGATTATTGGATCCTCTTAAATTACTAGTATCTACTCCCCTATATTTATCCGAAATTGTGATGCATCCCATTATTTTCATTAAAATATTCTATCCATTTATTCTCCTACCTCTAATCATCTTCTATTTCAAATCATCACCTATTTTAACTTATATTATAGCTTTACAAATATACTCCATTTTCTATCCTATAGCAGCTCTTCTCAGAAAATCTTTCCATCAAGAAATATTAGATATCAGAGATATTATAATTTATTTGATAACTCTCTTATGTTATATGTCATTTTATTTCGTTCGAGAATCAATATTATTAATTATTTTAGTATATATTATTTATTATAATATTATCTATTATTACATCTACCATCATACTAAAGATAAGAAAATATTTCTTAAATTTTTAGAAAGTAATTTACTTTTTATGGTAGTCAGTATGATGGGTTATTTTGTATTAAAAATGATATAAAGATTGTTTCACTAAGATAGTGTATATGATAGTTCCGAATTATTGTTTAGATTCGATATGGTTTTGGTTAATTTTTGTTCTTTCTCTATATTTTGCAATATATTATCTTGTAATTTTGATGCAATATGTGTTATATTATGTTAAATGGATATTTTTAGTAACAATTTATAAAATATATGAATTATGGTATTATGGTAGCGATAATAATATAGAAAGTTATTAGAAAACATATATAAAAACTTAACCAATAACCAATATATAATATATGTTGTGCGACCTTGCTTTATTGTTTTTATTTTATCTGACTTATATAGTCACATTTCCTATATATATATTCTATACTTTATTAAGATTGATAATTGATAGTATTTTAGACATGGTATGTAAAATTATTACATATCTATATATATTACGTTATTACTTAATAGGTCTATTATCAGGATCTATTGTGTTATATCATCAATATATGATAGATTATTTCTTTCATTATATGGCATTATATGGCATTATATAACAATGAAAAAATTGAAATTAAAAACTTGCTTAAAGAAAAATAATATATTTATAAGGTATTATGGATATATTAACGAGAGAAGGTAAGGTTGTGATGTGTCAAGTCACTTCTGTTAAGGATTTTGGCTATGAATGCCAATTGTTAGAAAACTGGGGTTACAATTTAGAGGGAGAGCTTCTCTTCACAGAGATAACGCGTAAAAGACGTCTCCGATGTAAACCCAATAGATTACTGAGTATAGGTAAGACATTACCATTACGTATTACGGACGTCATGGATGATTTGATATCTTTGACTAAGATACAGATAGATCGTGAAGAGATAGAGCAATGTGAGGAGAGATATGATAAATATAGAACTTTAGATACAATAATGCGTGGTATATCATATACCATGGAAAAGGATATTGATGAATTATACATCAATATAGTCAGACCTTTATTACAAGAAGAGAGGACA
>SDBT01005305.1_pt1 | contig 21652 bp, 20 predicted proteins | sample 2277101 | NCBI WGS metagenome assembly SDBT01 (sample SAMN10404973, study PRJNA504765) | marine sediment metagenome | isolation source: marine sediment core GS10_PC15, 103 cmbsf | place: Arctic Ocean: Southern Knipovich Ridge | collected 2010
CGTGAAGCCCGGAGACCGCCAGGATATGCGCGACGCCGGAGCGGGCGAAGAGCAGTCTGGAGTCCCGCGGCACCGCGTGGCTGTCGCCCAGGAGGACCGCTTCGAGGATGCCCCGCTTCTCCTCATCAGGCACCGTCCGCTGGAGGCTCTCCCGGAGCCTGCCCCTCGACCACGACACAAAGCGCCTGACCGGGTCGCCGCGTCTTCCCTCCAGAGCCTCCACTTCCGCAGCCCGCATCGCGACATGGATACCACGAATCCCAAGCTGCTCGCGTTGGCTGCCTCCCCCCGGGTTCCTTCGCAGATCCGGCTCTCTGAGCCGCCCCTTGAGGCGCACCCTGTCACCGGAGACCAGCCCCCCCGGCACGCCCTTCCCCACCACCCACACCAGGTCCCTCGTCCGTACCCAGCCTGGGCCGTCCTCCCGGGCAGTCTCCCGGCTCATCCGGCCGGCTCTCAGCACGAAAGACGCCCCGCGCGACCTCCCCCCGTCCTTCCTGTCCGGTCCGCCGGTGAAGTACCGGGGATCAGTCACAAGCGTACCGTCGAGCACAACCCGGCCCCCCGGATCCTCCGCCGCTACTGCCGGCAACACGCCTGTCTCCTGTGGAGCAAGGGCCCTGGCAGCAGTGAATACACCCGCCAGCAGGACCGCTGCGGGCACCAGCACCGCCGAGATTGCCGGGCGCCCGCGCAGCAGGAACACCCCTGCTGCCGCGACCGCCCCGGCGCTTCCCGCGAACGCCGCGGCGAGCACAGCCCGGGCAGGCAGCTCCGCAAGGTGCGAGCCGAGAAGAATGCCAGCGGCAAAAACAATGCAAAGGGTGAGTAACGGCCGGCGCATAGAGACCCTCCAGAGATGGAGGAAGAGCAAGGGACGTGCCAGCCGCAGGACACGGCTCAGGACGAGAGAATAATCCGGCAAGTCCTTGAGACAGCGAGGATTAAGAAAGGCCTGCCCGCGGAGTCGTGGCCCTCACCGCAGCTGCGGCATGTGAGCTTTCAGGCACAGTGCGCGAAGTCCATCTCATTCACCGTGCGGAAAAGCCGGTGCCTGCTGCGGGGAAAGAACCCCTATCTCGAATACGCCGCATAGTTCTCTGGGCGATATGACGCCTGGAGAGTTTACAGAGCAATGCAGTTCTTCAGGGCATTCGCTCAAGAGGTGCCCTTGACATGATTCTCAGCTATTGCTCATCTGACACCCGCAGGGACTGTACTGGATGACTTCTTACTCGGCTCATCTGGTTGATCGGTTGGCTCCAGGTCTAAGATTATGCACAGATAAGCCAACATCTCTCGCGCTCCTTCAGTTAGAGCACGCGACGATAGAGTCGCACCAGTTACGGCATCAATGTCGGTTAGCAGCTTCAAAGGGTCATTGATTGTTTTTCCCCTGAATTGAGCGAGAAACTTCTTCTGCTTTATGCCTGCACCACGCGTTCCCTTGTACTCGAGAATCTCGACCTTCGCAATCCTTCCTTCCGAAGTAATGACGACCATATACCTGAACTTCCCACTCTTACCGGAGCCACGCACAATCACAGCGTATCCGAGATTCTGATCCGCCTTTCGGGCCTCATAATAGGAAAAGGTGCGGTCCGCACTTTCCACTCCCATCAGGGACTTTATCTTCTCTCTCTGTTCGCTGAGAACAAGCACCGTTTTCTTATCTATGTCTTCCGCGTCAGGAAAGGCGCGCCTCAAAGCTTTCCCTGACAGTGAATCCTGCTTGCCCTGGGCTGTGAGTGCAAAGACGAGAAATATCAGACCTGCCCAGCGACTGATCTTCATCATCACAGTCCTTCCCCTTGTTTCCAGTTTCAGAATTCGTATCCTACCCCGATGTTGAACTGGTCCCAGTCACTTCCCATCCCATCCTCCCAGTTCTCCAGATCAGCCTTTATTACCACCTGAGGAACGGGGTAATATGCGAGACCAAAGGTCGTCACCTCCCGGTCATTGTGAGGATCAGCCACAAAGCCACTGGCTACTTCTTCCTGGGTGTCGAATTGTTCATGCCGAAGGAATAGCACCAGATCCTGCTCCTCGGGCAGGAAGAACTCTCCCGCATGGTATGCCGCTTCAAGGTACCATCCCAGGATCTCTTCCCCGACCACTTCTCCGGTAAGTGCATTTATTCTTTCGGTATCGTCTATATCGACTGAAGCGATCAGGGCCGTTAGTTCCACGTTGTTCTTGCGGTAGCGAATATCTCCTTCCACAATACTCACCCATGCATCTCCCAGAAGCGGGTCTCCCTGAGCCGCATCACCGAAATAGCCCGATACCCCGAGATCGAAGCCAGGGATACCTCCGTATTCCAACCTGCCCACAACAGCCAGGTCGTCGGCCTTCGCACTTGCCACCTTTCCTCTTCCTTTCCTGACGCCACTGTCTCCCGTGAACCCGGCCGCCTCCAGTCCTCCCACCACGTAGACGCGGTAGTTTATTTCGGGAACGGGTGAACCCACAGCCCCTAATCCCCCTTCCTGCCAGGTGGTGGGTATTATATACTTCTGCACATAAGGCCTCTCCACGCTGTAGAACCGCGGCGGCTCGTGGAATTCATTGAGGTACCCCACCGGCATGAGCATGCTGCCCATGCGTAGATTGAATGCGTCATTGATAAGGAAGTCCAGGTGAGCATATTCCAGCTCCATCTCGGAGGCCGCATGTTCAAAGTCCACTTCAACATCAAGAGTGATGCTTTCGGTAAACTCATAAGACAGCCCGATCACCATGCGGTGAAAATCGACCTTGTCATTCTCTCCTTCCTCACTGGTGTTGTTGTAATGCAGCTCCCCGTAACCGTGAAAACGGACCTTGCTCTCAGCCCCTGTGACACTTCCTTCCCTTTCTTCTCTTAATGCCTCCCATTCTTCTGTCAAGATCTCGATCTTCTCTTCGAGCTCACTCACCTTCCTGTCCCTGCCATTCTGTCCCTGCGCCCCACTCACGAAACTAGAAAGCAGCACGCAACATCCTGCCACGATGGTCACCCTCATTGTCCTTGTCGAAGCAAACATCTCGTCACCTCCTGTTGATTGTGCAGTTTCATTGCATCTATGTTCCGGGAAAGCGCCGTCGTTACCTCCCTGTACCGGATCTCATGCCTTCCTTGCCTACAAAGGTCGCCGCCGAGAGGAGGACCGCGGCCTGAATCCTCTCGTCTCTTATTCGTGAACATGATTATCATGTTCATCTACATCTGAAAACAACATCATCCCTTCCGGCAGGAGTGGCAAATGCCGAAGATCTGAAGTCTATGCCACTGCGGCTTGAATTTGTTGCGGCGAGCCACTTGCATTTGCACCTGTTCGAGTTTGGGACTCATTACCTCTACAGATCTCCCACATCGCACGCAGATTAGGTGATCGTGATGTCTGTGGGCAAACGCATGCTCGAATCTCGCTCTGCCATCACCAAGCTCGATTTCCTGCGCCAGCCCGCATGCACAAAGAATCTTGAGCATCCGGGAGACAGTACTGTAGCCAATCGATGGGGCCTTCTTCTTTACAAGTGTATGGAGATCCTCCGCGCTCAGATGACGCTCAGTGCTCAGGAACGTCCGTAATACCTGTTGGCGCTGTCCCGTCATTCTCAGGTTCTTGCCAGCCAGGTAGTTTTCCAATATCTGCGTCGCACTTGGCATATAGAGCCTCAGCAAGTTGAACATGATTATCAGGTTCAGCGATACGATGCCACACTCGGCACCAGGATGTCAAGGACTTTCTGAGTGCCCATCGCGACATTTGCATGAGAGTCTCTTCCTCTCTGCTGGCATGTGAGCCGCCGCGCACAGGGCGTGAGGTATTGCTCATGCAGGGACAGCGTTCGCGTTGCGCTTTCCACTCTTCGTAGAGCCGCTGCAGCTAAGGCGTCACTTCTTCCCCATCGCCTTCAGCTTCCTTCTCATCTCCAGGTCGTTTATCATCGTGCCGAGCTTGTTCATGATGGCATCGACCGCCCCGTTCCAGTGGGTCCAGTCGGGGCCCATCATGCTCGCGCCCATGCGCCAGCGGCGCCCCGCGTGGTGCCAGATGAGGTAGTGCATGATCTCCGGAGTCTCGTCGAGGGGGTTGTCCTTGCTTATCAGCCCCTCCTCGTAGGCCTGGGCGAGGAGCTTGTCCGTGTAGTCCCACACCTTGTTATAATCGCTGACTACCTTGTCGAACTCATCGAAGTAGTTGTCGGACCACCGGCTCGAGTGGCACTGGCCGCAGACCTCCTTCATCCTGGCTCGTCCCTTCCGGGCTTTAGCGATGTCGGGCACGCGCTCGAGGACCATATCGACCTCGTCCGGCCCCTTCCACTGTGGCACCGACTTCTTGGGCTGGAGTTCCCAGTAAAGACGCGCGCCCGCGTCGTGGGTCGACTTGACCCCCTTGCCGAACCCGCTCATGTGGCAGGTCGCGCAGGTGGGCGCGGCGATGTCTTCGGGACCCCACTCGCCCGCAGGAGCATCCCAGTTCCACTTCTCCCCGCTTGCCGCATAGATATTGCCGTGCTTCGACTCCTCGTATATCTCGTGCTGCGGGTGGTCCGGACCCAGGTGGCACTGCCCGCACATCTCCGGCTTCCTCGCCTCCGCGATACTGAACCCATGCCGGCTGTGGCAATAGGTGCAGGACCCGAGGCTCCCGTCGGGGTTGACGCGTCCCACGCCGGCATTCGGCCAGCCCTTCAGGGTGCCGTCCGGCTCGGCTATTATGAAACTCCCGTGGCACTCCATGCACCCCAGGTTCACGTTGTTGTGGTGGTACTCCGGGTCATCCAGCAGCCCTATCTTCTTCAGAATACCGCTGTCGGGAAACAGCGGGCTCACCGCCTGCTTCGCCATCTTCTCGGGGTCGAGCTTCCTCGCCGTCTCCTGGCTGGTGGGATCCAGCCCCAGCTTCCTAGCCTCCACGTAGTAGGGCTTGAGCGGGCCCATGAACGCTCCCCATGCGTGCTTGCTCCCGGAGTATTCCTTGACCTCCTTCGCATGGCAGCCCTGGCAGTACCGGGGCGAGGGGACCGGGGTCACCCGGGCGCCGTAGTGCTTTCGGCCAGAGGGGTCTCCCTCCTGCGACTCGTGGCACTGCTCGCAGGAAACCTCGGCCCCGGCGTGCTTGCTGTCCCTCCACTGCTTCTCAAGCCCCGGGGTAGTCTTGCGGTGGCACGTGACGCACGGGGATGATCCCTGCGCGCAGCTGGAAGACGCCGCCGCGCAAGCGACCGCCGCAACCGATATGGTCCTCAACAAGGCACGAACAGCTTTTCTCACAGCAGACCTCCTTCACGTTTGACCGGGACAAACCCGTCCTTGCTCGCTCAACCGGTCCGGCTCGTACGCAACCCATCCAGCCAATGGCACCTTGCCTGCACCATACCTCGAAGACTCCCCGGCCTGGCAGTTCCGCCGAAGGCGGAACTGCACGTTCATGCGTATACCCGTCCTTGCTCGCTCGACCGGTCCGGCTCGTACGCCACCTATACGACCAACGGACGATACCCCGTGGGCAGTTCCATCTTCGGCGGGACTGCACGTTCATGCGTCAGCCGTCCTTGCTTGCTCGACCGGTCCTGGCAACTACCCGATATCCACCTTCAGATCGGCACCCAGGCATCGCGCTACCTTCTTCAGGGTCAGCACTGTCACGTTCTCCCGACCTTTCTCTATGCGGGAAACGACCTGCTGGGAAACCCGCAACCGCCCTGCAATCTCGCGCTGTGTGAGCCCCTTCTGGCGGCGCAACTCCCTGATCTTCTCACCGGCCTTCCTGCAGAGCTCGTCACCAGGCTCCCGCACCGCATGCCTGATGCGGATCGGGATGCCCTTCTTCCGGTACTCCTCTCTCAACCTCTTGTAGACTGCTTCCCAGAAGACGATGCGCGGATCGTTCCAGGAGTCCTTACGCATCTGCCTCTTGATCTTCGCCCAGTTCATGCAGAAGACTTCCCGGTCCAGGAATTCCTTGAAGACCATCCGCGGCGAGTTATTGCGCGAGAGCAGCAGTGCGGCGAGCGTGACAAAACGCTGGTGCCGCGGATCACGCAGGATGCGCTTTACTTCCCCCGCGGGGATATCCCTGTCCCAGAGCCAGTCTCTTTTCACAACGCTCACATCTCCCCGTCAAGAATGGCGTCTATCTCTTCCTTGAAGTGGCTTTCGATGGCTCGATAATCGGTCTTTCCCGTTGTCCTCAGCTCCAGCAGCCCGGTCTTCATCTCCATACGGTCATACGTGTTGAACCACCTGACGAGGTTCTCTCGCTGTTGTGCCCCGCAATGGCGGCCCGCGAAATCCGAAAGCCTCATGAACGTGTTAGACAGACAGTACAGGTCAAGAAGATCCTTTGGCTCCTGCCTGCCCCCGGCGCTTCTCTTCCGGCCTGTCAAGTCTGTCACCTGCCCGTGGCCGGTTATCGCATACACCTTGCGCAGATAGATATCCTCCAGCCTGAGGACCGGTATGCCGTCGATGACCTTGACCTGTTTCAAGGGCACGATGAGATCTTCGACGAAGTCGAGCTTCAGCGATAAGGCCGTGGTGAAATGAACCGCATAGATGAGAAACCGGGCTCTATCCCTTCTCGTCTCCTCGTTCGCCAGTTCTATCTTCTTTCCAAGGGCATCAGCCAACTCCCTGACGATGCGGACGACGGCACGCCGGCTGAAGTCAGTTGCGAAGAAGTCCAGGTCATCCGACTCCCGGTGCTGGAAGTAGCACCGCGCCAGGGCTGTTCCGCCCGCCAGGTAGAACGAGCCAGTCCTGCCTGCGAGGGCTTTCAACACCCTGTCCTGACATTCAGCCATCTTCCGCATCACGCATCAACAATACATGATATATGTTGTATTGTCAAGCCATTTACAACATATATGATGTGGCAGCATGGCTGCAGATCACGGAGACTATCGAGCGCCTACGGGCAGGTGCACGTTCATCCAACGGATGCAGGACTTTTGTCGCGCGGGGGCCGCGATCAACGTTCGCGTTCGAGCCGCGCTTTCCACTCTTCGTAGAGCCGCTGCATGGGCGTCTCTTCCCCGGGATCCGTCGACGCCTCCTCCTCCCGGCCAGACTCTACGAGTTTGATGAACTCCTTTTCGCTGAGGACCATGGTCTTGCCGTCCTTCTCTATCCACGCACTGAGCGTGCCGTCGGGCTGGCGTACGGTGCCGATAATACGCCATCCCGCCTCGTCCCCCTCCCCGGTCCTGACGGACGGCTGCTGTGCGGCAGTATCCGCCTTGAGGACCGGCAGAGCAGGAGGCCGGTCCTGCTCAACGCGGTGCCTCCTCCGCGACGCGCCACATCCGGAGAGGACCGTGACAAGGACCAGGGGAAGGATCGGTCGCAGCGCAACGTGATACATACAGCAGTCCCTCCCGCAGCTCAACCAGCCGTACCGGAAGCGAGATGTCTCCAGAGTATGCTTATCCCCATGCCTATCAGCACCAGTCCCCCGGCAGCTTCCGCTTTTCTTTCGAAGAAATGTCCGAACACGCTGCCCACAAGAACCCCGCCAAGCGAGAGTGCAAAGGTCACAGCGCCTATGATCGCTGCGGCAGCCGCTATGTTCACCTTCAGGAAGGCAAAGCTTACTCCGGCAACCAGGGCATCGATACTTGTGGCTACAGACAGCACCAGCAACCTGCCCGTATTCGGAGACGCCGCCGCCGTCCGCACAGGGCCGGGCCAGACCGACTCATAGATCATCTTACATCCTACCGCACTCAGCAACCCGAATGCCACCCAGTGGTCGATTCCTGAAACATGCTCCATCAGGCTCCGGCCAGCCAGCCAGCCGGCAAGCGGCATGACGGCCTGGAACCCACCGAAGAAAAGCGCCACCCGCAGCGCATTCCTTGCCTTCAGGCTTCCGACCGACATACCGATCAAGACTGCGGCGGCAAACGCATCCATGGCGAGCGCAAATGCGACAGTAAGTATCATGGAAGCAGCAATCCCTCGTCATGTATCTAGGAGACCACGCGTTCCATGGTGGCCTCCAGGGAGAACTGCGGCTCGTAGCCGAGCGCGACCCTTATCCTGGACAGGTCCGGGCACATATGCTCCCTGAAGTGACAGTCAGCGCTAACCTTCCAGCTCGCCCTTGTTGAGCTCCACCTGCTGCGCGATCTCTTCGTCGGAGATCTTCGTGGTCCTACCGTCGCGGTACTGCTCGCTGACCCAGCCGCCCACCGCTGCCACGATCCTGTCGCGGTCCCCTACCTGCCGGTCACCTTCCAGCCCCAGCAGCTCGTTGATCTTGTAGGCGATGCCCGCGGTCCCGGACTTATCGGTGATGACCACCCGCGCCTTGTTCCCGACCACTGAAGGGTCCATCGGCAGATAGACGATGCCCTCGTTGCCCGTGGCCTGCTTGCCGCTCGACAAACCGCCTATGTGGACACCTGCCGCGGTCTGGAAGGCAGCCTTGCCGACATGGGGTTTGTTTTGCGGTATCTTTATGCCGAGTTCTTCTTCGTAGTAACGGGCCACATCGCAGAAGGGCGCCAGGTCCATCCCGTTGGCAGTCCCCTTGAGCCGCCAGTACTCCACCGCCATCTCTTCCAGAGCCGGGTTACCTGTCCTTTCCCCGACTCCGAACAAGGTCCCGTTGACCACCGAGCTGCCGTGCAGCCATGCATTCACTGCATTGATCTTCGCAAAGGCAAAATCATTGTGACCGTGCCACTCCAGCCGTTCCGACGGCACCCCCGCATACCAGTTCAGCCCGTAGACCAGCCCCGGCACACTGAGGGGCAGCGCAGCCCCCGGGTACGGGACAGCCATTCCCAGCGTGTCGCACATCCGGATCTTTATCGGGATGCCGGCTTCCTCGGATAGGTTCATCAGCTCCCTTGCGTAGGGCACCACGAAGCCGTAGAAGTCGGCCTTGGTTATGTCCTCGAAGTGGCACCGCGGCAGTATGCCCGCGTCAAGCGCACGCTTGACTATCCCGAGGTAGTGGTCTATCGCGTGTGAGCGGTTATCCATCTTCAGCTTGTAGAATATGTGGTAGTCTGATACGGGTGTCAGTATGCCCGTTTCCTTCAGCCCCATGTGCTTGACAAGGTTGAAGTCCCACCGCTCGGCCCTGACCCAGCCGGTTATCTCCGGGTACCTGAGATCCAGTTCCTGGCACTTTTCGAGGGCCTCCCTGTCCTTCTTGCTGTAGACGAAGAACTCGGTCTGGCGGATCATCCCGTTCGGCCCGCCTATCTTGCTGAGCAGCTTGAAGAGTGTGACTATCTGCTCCACGGAAAACGGGGGAAGGGCCTGCTGGCCGTCCCTGAACGTCGTGTCCGTCATCCACAGCTCACCCGGGGTCCGCATCGGGACATGCCGGTAATTGAACTCAACCTGCGGGGGCTCGGAATAGGGAAAGATATGGGTATAGAGTTCCGGCTTGCTCACCTCATTGAGGGGCAGCTCTTCCCTGTGAGAACGCAGAAGATTCGTGGTCGGGTCTATGCCCAGCCGCACTTCGTCCCGCTCGAATTCCTTGTTCATCTCCACTCCTCCATCGCCAATACCTGGTCTTTTACACGAATTCGGGAAGTGATAGAATACAGGAGGACACGCCCGATTGCAAGGTCTGAAGGCCAGTCTGAAGGCCCCAGGCCGAAGGCCTGCCGGCCGCTTGCGCGCGGAGTCAGGCCCGCGAAGTCTGCTGCTCGTGGGGGGTGAAGAGAGAGTAGACCGCAGGTATGACGAAGAGGGCGAGCCCGCCGCCCGCGAGGAGTCCGCCGATCGAGACGATGGCCATGGGAGCCCGGAACTCCCCTCCCCATCCGAAACCGAGCGCCAGCGGGATCCATGCTATCACGGTGGTGGAGTTGGCGATGAGGATAGCCCGCAGGCGCGTGCCGCACGCCTCCACTATGGCCTCGTCGACCGGCTTCCCCTGCCTTCGAAGCACGTTGGAGTAGTCTATGATGATGATGGCATTGTTGACGACGAGTCCCACGAGCATGATGGCCGCCATCAGGGTCATGATGTTTATGGTGTTCGCCGTGATCAGCAACCCCAGGAGGACTCCCACCAGTGAGATGGGCAGCACCAGCAGGGTCATGAAGGAGTGGCGGAACGATTCCAGGATGCCGGCAAGTGATAGGAACGTGAGCACAACCGCAAGGAGGAGCGCAAGGCCAAGGTCAGCGAAGTTCTCACGCATCATCTCTATCTCGCCGCCGGAGTAGAATCGGTATCCTTCGGGCAGGATGATCTTATCCAGGAGCCCGGTGATATCGCTGTTTACCTCCCCCACGGAACGTCCTTCGACCCGGGCCGTTACAGTCACTGCCCGCTCGCGGTCCTTCCTCTTTATGAGGGTCGGGCCCGCATCCGGGCTCACCTCCACCAGCTCCAGGATGGGGACCACAGTGCCTTCCGGAGTTACAAGGCTAAGGTCGCCTATCCGCTCGATACTCTCCCTGTCGCCTTCTCCGAGGCGAACCCGGATGTCGTACTCCTCCCCTTCCTCGCGGAAGGTGGAGGCGACCTCCCCTGTCAGCGCGGCCCTCAGCATCAGGGCGACATCCCGCACGGTAAGCCCGTAGAGCGAAGTGCGAGCACGTTGCGGTGTCAGCCTCACTTCGGGCTTTCCGACCCGCCAGTCAGTATCGGGCTCGACCGCTCCGGGGACGCTGTCAACTGCTTCGAGTACCTGCGCGGCTATCGTGTTCAGGATCGTGATATCCTCGCCGCTTATCTCGATCTGGATGGGCGCTTCTCCACCCCCGCCGTGCTGCTGCTGCGCCGCAGCGATGATGCGGGCGCCAGGTATGCGCGCGAGTTCCGGGCGCAGCGACGTGACTATCTCATGCACGGACCGCTCGCGTTCATCCAGCCCAACCAGCTGGACGATGACCTCCCCGAGGTGCACGCCCTGGGAGCCGCCGCCAACCATGCTCCGTATGTTCCCCACCCTCGTGAAGACCTTGTCCTTCTCAGGGATGCGGGATACCACATCTTCGACCTGCCTGACGATCGTATCGGTCACCTGCAGTGAAGAGCCAACCGCCGTCTCGACCGTCACCTGGACCCTGCCCTCATCCGTCTGCGGGAAGAACTCCGCCCCTATCAGCCCGGGCAGGAACACGGCCGCAAGCAGGAAGATGACAAATCCCGACGCCACGGTCAGGCCCCGGTGCCGCAGGACTCCCCTGACAACAACCTGGTAGCGTTCTGCCAGGCCCTTCATGGCGCCGTCCAGCCGCGCATACAGCGCGTTCAGGACGCCGGGAGCGCCGTAGCGATCCTTCTTCAGCTTCCGGAACCACATGCCCGCGAGCATCGGCGTAAGAGTGAAAGAGACGAACAGCGAGAATATCGTCGCGAAGACGACTGTCATCGCGAACTGCCGGAAGAACTGGCCCACGATGCTCTGCATCAGTGCTATCGGGACAAAGACGACAAGGTTGGTCACCGTGGTGCTCGCCACGGCAAGGGCTATCTGCGAAGTCCCCAGGCGAGCCGCCTCACGCGGGTCGTGCCCGAGTTCCAGGTGGCGATGGATGTTCTCCAGTACGAGTATGGCGTTGTTGACAAGGACACCCACCGCAAGGGCGAGCCCCATCATCGACATGATGTTGATGGTGTAACCGGCGAAGTAGACAAGGATGAAGGTAGAGATGATGCTGGTGGGCATTGCCAACGTCACAATGGCAGTACCGCGCAGGTTGTGAAGGAAGAGGTAGAGGACCACCGAGGTCAGGAGAATACCGATGAGGATATTCTGCTTCACGTCCGAGATCGCCTCGCGGATGAAATCGGAATCGTCCATCGCAACCTCGACCGAGACATCCGGAGGAAGGGTCTTCTCCATCCGCGCCAGCCTCTTCCGCACAGCATCCACCACGGCGATGGTGTTAGCGTCGGCCCTGCGCTGGATGGACAGCCCCACGATGGAGACCCCGTCGAGCCGCGCTTCTTCCCTGACTTCCTTGTGACCGTCACGGATCGTGCCCAGGTCGCGCAGCTTCACCCTCCCGCCCCTGGTCTCGACCTCTATCTCGCCCAGCAGGTCCACGCGTTCCAGCTTCCCCGCGAACCGCACCGTGTGCTCGCGGGCCTCTCCAGTGATACGGCCCGCCGGCATGTCAAGGTTCGATGCCGCAACGGCATTCACGACGTCAAGTACCGAGAGCCGCCGCGCGGCAAGCTTGCGCTGGTCGAGGGAGACCTCTATCTCGCGCTCCCTCCCGCCGACCAGCTCCACCGATGCGACGCCCTCCACGCCCGAGAGCTCCGTCTTCACATCGTCCTTCGCTATCTGGTAGGTCTCGAGCGGGGGACGCGGGCTCTTTACCGCCAGCTCCATGACCGGCATCCCGCCGATGTCGAATTTCATTATTATCGGCTCTTCAGCGTCGTCGGGAAGCTGCGCCTCGGCGATACTCACCCGGTCCCGCGCATCACTTGCCGCCACGTCGAGGTCCGTGCCCTGCACGAACTCTATGACTATGCTGGAGACCCCCTCCTGGGAATAAGACCACAGGTGTCTTATGCCCTCGACGGTGCCAAGGGCGTCCTCGATGGGTTTGCTGACGAGCGTCTCCATCTCCTCCGGACCTGCTCCCGGGTAGGCGATGGTGACTGTCAGGTACGGGACGTCTATCTCCGGGAAGAGCTCCACACCGACCCTGCTGTAGCAGACCACTCCCAGGATGGCCACGATGAGGACGATGACCGTCGTAAGGACCGGCCTGTTTACGGACATATCCGAAAGAAACATCGCGCTATCCCGCCCTAGTCGTTGCTGCCGGCTGCGTCAGCAGCCTCCGGCTGAAGAGCCGCCGGCCCGGAATCCTCTTCCCCACCGCCGTTCTGCTCCCAGGCCTCTTCCTCGATGATCTTTGCTCCTTCTGCGACGCGGTGATGACCACTGGTGATGACCATATCTTCCTCTGAAAGCCCACTCGCTATCTCGGTCATCCCTGAAGAGGTAAGGCCGACCTCGACCACCTTCCTCACCGCGATATCGCCCTCCTTCACGAATACGTACTGCTCTTCCCCCGCAAACATCACGACATGTTCCGGGACCGCCAGCACTCCGTCCCGGCGCTCCATCACGAACTCCAGTTCCGCATACATCCCAGGGCGGATCAGGTGGCCGGGATTGTCAAGCTGCAGAGTCACCGTGAACAGCCGGCTCGTCGGGTCGGCGACCGGGTTGATGCGCTCGACCTTGCTCCTCAGCACACGCCCGGGAAGAGCATCCAGGCGGGCGCTCACCTGCATACCGATCTTGATGCTGGTGATGTGCTTCTCGGGGACGGCGCATGCGACTTCCACCCTGTCTATGTCCACTATCTCCAGTATGGTGTCACCCCACTTCGCGAGTTCCCCCGGCTCGTTCATGCGAAGCGAGATGATCCCCGGGGTGGGCGCGCGCAGCATTCTTTCTTCCACGTCCGCGCGGGCCGCCTGCTCGTAGGCCCGGGCCGCATCCAGCGCTGCCCTGGCTCCCTCGAACATCTTTCTCGACACCCCGCCTTCCTTCAGCAGGGCCTCGACACGCTTGAAATTCTCCTCCGCCTCGACCACCGCCGACTCCGCCGCGGTCACGGCAGCATCGAGATCACTCTTTACCAGCGTGACGATAAGCTCTCCCTTTTCGACCGTATCACCCTCGTCCTTCGTGATGCTCTCTATACGCCCGTCCACCTTCGAGACGATACGGGAGAGCGCCTGCGGGTGCACCGTCCCGTCGAAGCGGATGCGGCGCGAGAGGTCCCGCCGCACCGGGCGGCCTGTCAGGACAGGGATGCCTTCCTTTGCCTGGATCTTCGATATCGTCTCCGGCGGCTTGTAGTTCCGCTTACGCCGGAGCGCCCGTTCGATAAAGACACCCAGGCCGACCACCACAACACCGATCAACACAAGCGGAAGTACTAGTTTCTTCTTCCTCATCGTTCGTCACTCCCCGGCGGTCCCGCAGCAAGAGTGCCTGCCGCACGCTCGAGATCAAGCTTCGCGCGCATGTGCCCGTAGACCGCCCTGCTGTAGTTAGACCCCGCCTGTGCCAGCGCCTCGCGTGCATCCATCACCTCGAGCTCGGTCGCCTCGCCGCCGTCGTAGCGCACCCCGGCGAGGCGCAGTCCTTCCTCAGCCCTCGCAACGTTCTCTTCCTGTGACATTGCCGCCTTGCCCGCATCCTCGATTCTCAAGACTGCCTGCTTCACCTCCAGCTTCACCGTCTCGCGGAGCTCCTCGAGTGCCAGCTCCTCCTGCCTGAGCCGGGCCCTTTCCTCCCGGTACTTACCCCGGGTCCTCAGGCCGTCGAATAGAGGCACTGTCACTTCTATCCCTGCCTCCCACCCGTCCGCCCACTCGTCCCCCCCAAAGGAGAAGCGGGTGCTCGTGCCGCCCTCCCAGGTCCCCACGAGTCCGATCGAGGGCTTCATCTCTCCCGCTATCGCCCTCATGTTCTCTTCCCTCATCGCGACCACCAGCTCCTGCCGGGCGATCTCCGGACGGCCGGCAAGCGCAGCGGCCATCGCAGCATCGAGGTCGGTCTCCACGGCCGCATACTCGAGGGAATCCGAGAGCATCACTTCCTGCTCCAGCGGCATGCCGAGCGTCTTGAGAAGAGCCGCGGTCAAGAGCTTGACCGCGTTGTCCATCGCGATCATCCCCGCTTCCGCGTTCGCCTCCTCCACACGCGCGCGCAGGACGTCATAGCGCGATACCAGCCCCCGGGCGCTCTTCTTCTCGAGGTCCTCGTAGTGCTTGCTTGCAAGCTCGTAGGTCTTCTCGCTGACCGCATGGAGCTCGAGGGCAAGCAACACATCTTGATACCCGGACACCGCCTCGTAGGAAGCGTTCTGCAAACTCACCTGCTCATCCGCAAAAGCTGTCTGCTCGTAGAGGCGGGCTATTCGCAGCCCCGCCCCCACCCTGCCTCCCTTGTAAAGCGCCTGATTCAGTGTAGCAGCCACCGTGTAGCGGTCCGCCGCTCCGAACTCGACAGTGGTCCCATCGAAATCCGCCGTAGGGACAGTCCCCTGGTGGAAGAAGCTGCCGGTGGCCGTCAGCGATGGCAGGGCCCGCGAACGCGATGCCGTTATCCTGCCACTGGCCGCCTCCTTCTCCTGGCGGCTCGACTCGACGGCGCGGTTGTTGGCCAGCGCGATCCGCTTCGCATCCGCGAGCGAGAGCACCACGGCATCTCCCCCAGCAGCACTCCCGCTGAGAAGCATACCCGCCGCAAGCATACCCGCCGCCATCCGCCCCCGCGTCTCACGCAGTCTTAGAAACTGAGTTCCCATGATCCCGGACATCCTCCTCTTTCTTCCGCATCCCTTCAAGGAATATCCCCAGCACCGTATCTCCTTCTCTCTCCGGCGAGTAAGGCTTCCCGGAGATCACCCGGCGGTGCACCACCCCGTTCAGCATCGCGAAAAGCGCGAATGCCGCACTCCCGGTATCCACAGCCCGGAGCTCCCCGCTGCAGACGCCTTCCTTGATGCAGTCCTCTATGATCTCGACCTGGACCAGGTACTTCTTTATGAGCGAAGCATGAAACTCGGCCCCGAAAGTGCCCTGCTCCTTTATCAGCAGCATGAAGAACTCGCCGCGGCGGGCGAAATACGCGAGGTGAGCCTGGCTGAGGGCGCTGAGCCTGGCCGCTGCCGTCCCCTCCGCCTTCACCGCCTCCCGGATGCAGGCCAGAAACTCCACCAGGCAGGAGTCCATCAGGGCTTCGAACAGTCCTTTCTTGTCCGTGAAGTGGCGGTAGACCGTTCCCTTGCCCACCCCTGCCAGGGCAGCGATCTCCTCGACGTTGGCTGTATAAAAACCCTTCCTGGCAAATAACTTAAGAGCTGCCTCGAGGATCGCCTTATCACTCGTCCTGGGCACTGCCTTCCTCCACCACGCCCCGGACGGACCAGTCCGTCCGATACATCAGTATGCCATATCCCTGCTTCCCTGTCAAAGAAGAAATGGATGGATAAATGATGGATGGAGTAATTCGGGGACAGGTCACTTAATTCTGTATACTCACAACGAGCAGGAATTAAGTGACCTGTCCCCGAATTACTAGTGACCTGTCCCCGAAATCAGTCGCTTTCCCAGTCAAAGCTCTGCGGACCACTGCGCTCAACGTGGCCGTCCAGGTAGAGCTCGCATTGTTCATCATCCATGTGATTGCCAGGCTTGTCGTGGGCCAACAGCTCATCCACGGAATCTGCTTCCGTCAGCCCGCTGATGTAGACGTAGCTTCCTTGTTCTTCTATTGCCACGGCCGACAGGACGCTGTCCTCCGTGCTCGGACACTCGAAGACATCCAGTGTGCCTATGTATTGCGGGTAGAGATGCGACAGGTCGTCCGGGAAGTGCTCATCGTAGTCCATGGAGTACGTGTGGCAGGCAAGGCCTATTCGTTTGAGGTTGGACTCGCAGACCGCCTGCCTGGCCGCCTCCCGGGCATTTCCAAGCGCGGGCAGCAGCATCGCCGCCATCATGGGGACCACGAACAGGGCGGAGCAGATCCCCACATACCCGATCACCAGGCCCGCTATAGCCATGCCCTCACCGGTCAGCGTGCCACCCGACCTCTTGATCCTTGCCAGCGCCACATGCCCGCAGATGACCGCCGCTATCGAGACAAAGAAACTCAGGACCAGGCTGGCAATGGCCAGACCGCATGTCTTCGGCTGGCCTCCCTGCTCCCGCGTCGGCTGCAACCCTTGCTCATCCATCCGCCAGTCTCCTTTCTCACTCCATGGAATCCCGGCCCAGGCCAGCGCCCTACAGATGCGCTCTTGCTTCTTCAGCCTACGCCCACGCGAGCAGCGAGTCAAACACTTTTCTCTCCACGCTTGGCGCCCTGCTTCTCATCCCCTGCTCCTTTCCGCCTTGACCCTAGCCCACGTCGAGTGCTATGTTGCGGGAGGGGAAGCCGGACACAGGCTGCAGCTGCCTCAATTATGCGGAGATTCGCTGTAACCTTTCAGAGCAGCAAGCCGTAATCATAGTGAGGGTAAAGAACTGACTGGCCGCAACAGGGAGAAGGGAGCGATATCATGAGAAAGGTCGTAATCGCTGTGATGTGTGCGGTGTTGCTGGGCCAGGGTGTCCTGCTGGCCGCACCAGTAGAGAAAGGACAGGTACCGGCCGGGGTAGACTGGGTGGCGCACATCGACTTCCAGGATATGCTCTCCTGCGAGCTCGGCAAGCAAGTGCTCGCTCACATCACGAAGGATGCTGACGCGGTAAAGAAGCTGGATGGATTTGCCGGGACCTTCGGTTTCGACCTGACCCGGGACCTTGAGAGCATCACTCTCTACAGGCAGGGTCCGGACGATGCCAGGGGCGCACTCATCCTCAGGGCCCGGCTGGACCAGGAAAAGCTGCTGGCCCTCCTGGCTGCAAACGAAGCCTACGAGACGGCGAAGTATGGAGAACACACCCTCCACCACTGGCTCGACGACCAGCGCAAAGGCAAGGATGACGACGGCATCCGGTGGGGTGCCTTTTACGGGGACGACCTCGTCGTCATATGCCGGGACCAGGAGATCCTGAAGACAGCACTGGACGTCCTCGACGGCAAGACAGACAGCCTGGCTGGAACGTCACAGACGCTGCTTCCCAAGTTCTCCAGGGGATCGTTCCTGCAGGTGGCAGCCGAGGGTCACAGCATACCGGCGAAGGACGAAGCCCACGCCGCCATGCTGAAGAAACTCGCCAGCTACTCCTTCGAGATCGGCGAGGCCGGGGGCGCAGTCTTCGTGAAGACTTCGCTTACGGCCGAGACCGCAGAGGCCGCCAGCCAGGTACAGCAGATGATCCAGGGACTGGTGGCATTCGCGATGATCAGTCATGGCGAAGCAGGGGCCGACGGCCCCGTCAACTTCTGGGAGCCCCTGCTCGACAGCATCGAGGTCACCGCCAGCAAGACCACGGTGCAGGTCCGCATGTCGGCATCGGCGACAGACATCATGACGCTTCTTCTGCACCTTGAGGAGAAGAAAGCTGCCGCAAAGGAGAAGAAGGCTGCCGCGGAGGAGAAAAAGACCAGCAAACAATAGGGACGGGTGATCCGTGGAGGTACTGACCAGTCAAAGCGCGGAAACGCTCGCGCGGAGAGCACAGGCGGGCTCCGCCGCCGCGTTCGAGGAACTCGTCGGGCGCTTCGGGCTGCCCGTGCTGAGGTACCTGCAAGGAAAGGCCGGGAACAACCACGACGCAGAGGACCTCCGGCAGGAGACATTCCTGCGGGCATACAAGAACCTGCACCGCTACGACCCGGAGCGGCCGTTCTCGCCCTGGCTTTTCACTATCGCTGCCCGGCTGGCAGTGACCCATCTGCGGTCCCGGCACGAGACGGCCCGGATCGACGTCCTCGAGATACCGTCCGCCGGTGCGGGGCCCCGCGAAGCATCAGCGGTGCGTGACCTGCAGTCTACTGTCTGGTCGGCCGCAGCCGACACGCTCCCCGCCAGCCAGTATGAAGCCCTGTGGCTACGATACGGGCAGGACATGCCGGTCAAGGACGTCGCCCGCGTGATGGGGATCACGGGGACACACGCCAGGGTGCTCCTGCACCGGGCCCGGAAGCGCCTGGTGATGACAGGCGCGCTGGAACACGTCCGTGACGGGCACACCGGCAAGCCCGCGCGCACGCACGGGAAACGAGGTGCAAGATGAGGTGTCTGGTCTATCAATGGATGATCTCTTCGGCCCTGGACAGCGGCAGGCCTCTCAGCCGCCCGGTCCAGCGGCACATCGCCCGCTGTCACGGCTGCCGCCGGTTCTCGGAAGCCAGCCTGCATCTCGAGGACGAACTTCGGGCGAACGCGGCGGGGGCCGCCCCGCCGATTAGCCCGGCAGGGAGCAGGCCGCTCATCCTCCGCCCTGCGTCACTCGTCCTCACGGCTACAGCCGCAGCCGCTATCCTGGTCTTCGCCCTGCTGGTCTCTCCCGGCAACCGGGGGCTGACGACTACGCAGGGGCATCCGATGGTAACATCTCCACGCGCCGGGTTCTCGAATATCACCGGCCTCGTGGAGGGTGATCTCACGGCCGACACGTTGGTGGCCTCGCTCGACAGGGCCAGTTCAGCAGTCTTCCGGGAAGAGATGGAAAACCTCACACGCGACGGTCAGGCCCTCGCGGACGCCGTGCTGGCATACCTCCCGGCAAACCCGGGAAGCACCCTCCGTCAAACCGGGCACGACTCAGGGGCGCCGGCACCGCGCAGCATGTAGGCAAAGGAGTTCCCGGCAGCGGATTTCAGTGACAATCACCGAAATCCCGCGCCCGCCGCCCAGCCGTGCAGCCGCACAAGCAGCTCCCGGGTCTGGGATCCCGTTTCCATGATAAACCCGCCGAGAGAGACACCGTCCGACACCACACTCAGCAGGAACACCAGTATCAGCGCGTTGAGCAGGTAGATGAAGACGTAGGAAAAACTGCGTCCCGTCTTCATCACATCGGGCTGCCCGAGCCGCAACGTGTCCACGGTGAGCAGGGCATGGAACGCCCACCCCGCTCCCACCAGGGCCACAAGCACCACCTTCAGGCGCGACCCCGGCACAAGCGCCACCGCCACAGCGTAACCGGCCAGCGCCAGCATGGCATAGAGAGGAAAGAAATACGGGGCGAGGGTCACAAGCACGTTGGTGCGGGTAAGCCGTACATGACCGCCCCGCGAGGAGACCCGGAAACGCTTCACCTTGCCGCCGAACAGCCATGCCCACAAGACGTGAGTGCTCTCGTGGGCCAGCACGTAGGCAAGGATGGGCCGGTGGAAGGCGACATGGCACAGCGCATATCCGGCCGCACCGATGAGGAAGAATGTCTCGTCTGTCTGGCGCGCCCGGATGCCGGAGAGTTGCCGGAAGAGCGCTATGCTTGCCCCCGCAACAAGCGGCGACAGAGCCACACCGGCAAGCGCGCGTGCGACCCGTTTCAGCACGGCCCCTCCCCCGACTGCTCCCTTTCAAGGCAAGCCGGCAAAAGCAGCTACTTCCCGGCTTCCCGGCTTTCCAGTTCCACCATCAGCGTCACCGGGCCGTCGTTCAATATCTCGACAAGCATCGTCGCCTGGAACTTCCCCTCGGCCACCACAAGCCCCAGCTCCCTCAGCCGGGCCGCTACCTTGCGCACGAGGGGCTCGGCCGTCTCCGGGGGCGCCGCGGCGGTGAAGCTCGGCCTCCTGCCCTTGCGGGTGTCCGCGTAGAGCGTGAACTGGGAGACCACCAGCATCTCGGCCCCGGCCTCGCCTGCCGGCAGGTTCATCTTGCCGTTCTCATCCTCGAAGATGCGCATCCCGGCCAGCTTCCCGGCAAGGCCCAGCGCCTCCTCTTCCGTGTCAGAGCGCGCGACGCCGACGAGTATGACAAGCCCCTTTCCTATCCGCGCTATCTTCTCGCCGCCAACACTGACTGAAGCTTCACGCACCCTCTGGACAAGCGCTCTCACCGGGCTCCACCTCCACGCGCGGCTCCACGGGCTCCACGCGTATCCGGGGCCTGACCCTTCCCACCGCCACAAGGCTCTCATCACACGAGCCCAGGAACACCATGGGCCATGCCCTGAAAAAACTCACCATCGGCGCCACCGCGCACCGCCAAACATAGAAGATCCCTGCAATGGCGGGTCCGACCGAGAGGACTGCAGCCACCACCGCCGGGATGGCCACGGCCGCGCCTCCCTCCCGGACCGCAAGTGCGACGATGGTTACCAGCGGGACCAGCAGCGCGACTCCCACTGCGCACACCCCCAGCACGATCAGCGCCGAAACGACGGCAAAGCCCACACCCATGACAAACCTGAGCAGGAGATAGACGAATGTGTCGCCCCTGTGCCCCCGGGTGACCTCCAGGACTCTCTTCCAGGCATCCAGGACCTGCTTTCGCTCCAGGTACATGACCGGTACGACAAAGTCGACGGCCGCCACTCTCACTACCCCCACTGCGATCAGGACAGGTATCCCCACCACGAGGAACAGCACCAGCATGCCTATCGACCCGATGATCCAGACAAAGTCCCCCTCGCCGGCAGCTCCCGACGCCAGCACCAGCGCTATCGCCCCTGCTGCCACCGGAAGAAAGAGAAGGACCTGCGCGAGCCCGAAGCACACGCACCATCCAAAGAACGAGGCAGCAAGCCGGCGGTTCTCCCGGTAACTCTTTATTATCGCCACCCTCCTGTTGACCACCGCATCGACAAAAGCAAAATGAGTCAGCGATCTCAGCCACAGTACGAGCAGGGCTACCCCACTGGCCAGCACCAGGACCAGGACTGCAAGCGCCAGGAGTCCCAGCACATGAGAGCTGGAGAGCCCCGCCAGGTCCCACAGCCCGGCCCCGGCATCGCACCCCTCCGGCATGCCTTCGAAGGAAGACCTGAAATTCGCCGGCAGCCCCCCGTCGAATCCCACGATCGCCACGATGATGCCGAAAAGAAGCCATGTCTTCAGGCGGAACGGCCTGAAGAAGATGTCCCGTACCAGCCGTGCGGCGGGCGCTATACATAGCGGAGAAAGCAAGCTTCGCCTGGCTATCATGGTATCACTCCACTACGATCTCGCACCCCGGCAGCGATGCGAGGAACTGCTGCCCGTAGGAGCGCCGCAGGATCCGGCTGTCCAGGATGACCACCATCCCGTGGTCCTCCCGCGTGCGGATCAGCCGCCCGAACCCCTGC
>SDBT01005307.1_pt1 | contig 21645 bp, 21 predicted proteins | sample 2277101 | NCBI WGS metagenome assembly SDBT01 (sample SAMN10404973, study PRJNA504765) | marine sediment metagenome | isolation source: marine sediment core GS10_PC15, 103 cmbsf | place: Arctic Ocean: Southern Knipovich Ridge | collected 2010
CAATATTTTCTTGACCATCAGCCTGAAGACGGGCAAAAGGAAAAGACTCAAAGCCCAGCTAAGAACTATCACTGTGCGGGAAACATCCATAGAGATACGAGCAGCAAAGGTCAAAGCCATTATGATAAGAAAAGAAATACTTGCTCCTTTCCAGAGACGCTTCATTTCCTCTCCAATAGCAAATCTTTTCGTATAAAGCCTCTCGTAGGCAAAAATTACTACCCAGAGCCCGAGAAAATAAGGATAATTTACCAGGTAGGTGCTAAAGGGAAAGGTCCACACTCTAAAAACAGGATGAATATAGAAAAGAACATATTTTCTTATCAGGTAGGCTAAAAAGATAGAGGAAAGTAAAGCAACAACGTCAAAAACAATTAAAAAAGCCGTACATAAGGTTTTTTTGAACATTGCTTTACCTCTCCCGCTCAATCAAACTACTCGAACTACCGGACCTATACTATATCTCAATATTAATTTTGCACCCAATTAACTTTTAAACGCTTTTTTCTTTTTCCATTATAATTCCTCAAAACACTTTGTTCAAACTGATCGATTATTTTTTCCATTTTGCGTTCTTTAATCATAAATAAACGCCCATTTTTTCCCATTGATTCAGCCCACTTTCTATCTTTTTTCAATCTATCAATAGCAGCAACTAATTCGTTAGGTTCTTCGGGAGTTATTACTATACCAAAGTTATATTTCTTTACTACCTTAAATATTTCGCAATCATCTGCAGCAGCGACGATTAAAGGTTTCTCCACTGAAGCGGGACCAAATACCTTTGAAGGCATTACAATATTCTTAACCTCTTTGGTTTGGGTGATTAATGCTACATCAGCAGAAGAAAACATTTGGTTAACTACAGATTTAGGTTGAACCTCTAATAGCAGAACATTTGATAGAGCATTTTTTTTCATATAATCTTCCACAAAGCCTCTTTTACTACCCCTACCTACTAATAGAAAGCAAATCGAATTATCTGTTTTCATCTTCCTGGCTGCCTCAAGAATAACACGCATATCTTGTTTCTCGCCCATATTACCTGCATGAAGAACAACGAATTTTTTGTCCAAATTATGTCTCTTAGCAAAAGGATTATCCTTAGTCATTGGCTTAAGCATTTCTGTATTTGCCCAGTTATAAAATAACTTCACTTTATCTTTAGCAAAACCTTTATTTATTATTTTGTTTCGCATTCCTTCGCTAATAGTAGAAATATAATCAGCTTTGTTATAAATAAAATGTTCGATAGCATACAAAAAAGACGTAAATAGTCCCCTTTTAAGCATACCTAACTCCACTGCTGCATCAGGCTGCAAATCTTGCACATGAAAAACAAAAGGTATTCCTTTAAGTTTTGATACAATATAGGCAACTAAGCCAAGCAAAAGAGGAGGTACAACACATATAATCAAAGTATACTTCTCAAAAGAAAATATTAGTCTGATTGTTGCCAAAAAAAGAAAACTCGACTCATGAATAATCCTTTTAGTAATACTCGTTTTTTTCGGTTTATACAGATTAACACGCTTTATATTCACACCATTTATGTATTCATTCAAAAATATTTTAAATCGACTTTTCTTCTCCTTATGCCAGGATGAAAAGTCTACACCAAACGGATAATATGGAAAACCTGTAAGCATTTGGATATCATACCCTTTTTTGGCTAAGTATTCACACATCTCTGTATTATAAACTGCAATTCCGATAAGCTCTGGATAATAATTTATGCCTAATATTAGTAATTTCAAAGTTTTTACCAACTTGCACAGATTCCTAAACTAGACATCTTCACTTCAATCCAATTACCTGAATCTTATTTCCAAACTTTCCAAATAATATATTTAATACTTGAAATAGTTTTTGGGCAATATAAAAAAGTATCCTATTATCAAAAATCCTAAAAAATCTACCTGGTTGATGAGGATAATACATTATATATCGCTTAATGAGGACTTTCTTGATCCCAAATTCTTTAAGCCATTGTCGAATTTCATTTTCTTTAAAACGATAAACAAAATCTGGCCCCTCATATTTTAGAGAAACTCTTAACAAAATAGAAAGTTCCGTTATCAGTGCTTTAGCCGGTTCGATTATAATAATTCCTTTCTTCGCTGCTCTTACCATTTCTTTCACCGCTTTTTTAGGATTAGCCAAATGGTGAAGCCCATCATGGACAGAAACGATATCAAATGAATTATCCGGAAAAGGCAAGTTTGTGGAATCAGCTATTCTAAATTCAGCCTGAAAATCGTACCTTTTACTTCTAATGCTTGCTCTTCCAACAGCCTCGGGAGATAAATCTATTCCACTTACTTTTGCTCCTTCTTTTGCATAATATTCGGAAACCATTCCATAGCCACAGCAGATATCGAGAACAGGTAACCCCTTAATCGGAAGTGGCAAAACTTTTAATGCCTTTTGAAACTTGTAATTGATCAAGAAGTTATACAACCGTCCGGCATTGTGAGGACGATTTATTTCAAATTCTTCATTAACCTTTTGCATATCTCTAAACAAATGGGTCCGCCCCAGAGAGAGGAGAGAGAAGTAATCTCATGAAAATTTTTTCAATTACTAACTTTTTTCTATCCATTTAACAATTTCTCGAGAACCAACAACTTTATTTTGTCGAATAAATTTTCTTTTTTTTAACATTTTCGGCAAAAGGCGGAAGAAATCCTTTAAGCCAAGTAGAGTCTTTTGTTCAAAAAAAAGAAAATAGACTATTTTTTCGAATTCATACCAAAAGACATACGGGAAATACTTAATTAATAGATTACCGCTAAGATTTTTTACTAAAAAGAATAGATGATTTTTATAAGAATGATAATTGGTAAATGCTGATTTTTGTCGCCGATTTTTCCGAACATTTTTACTGATAAACTTAGCTCCTCGGTAATGATATGCCAATGCATCAGTTAAAATATAAGCTTTGCAACCTGCCCAAATCATACGAATGGCTAAATCTACATCCTCCTTGCAAGAAAAAAAATCTTCATCGAAGTAGTCTTTATCCCCAGATATTATCTTTTCTAAATCCTTAAACCTAAAGATCGGTGAGGTTGCGGTAACTCCAAATACATCTCGGCTCTTATTAAGTCTTTTATCAATTTCATTTTCCTTTAGGTTTTCACCGATATTTACAACCTGCCAATTTTTTCTTATCCGCATACCCAAAGAGTCTATTATGTTCGTCTTGGTATTATTGACCAGTCGAAACAATTTGCCAGAAACAACAGAGTAATTCGGGTTATTCTCCATAAAACCGATGCATTTCTCCAAGTAATCATCATTTAAAATCATATCCTGGTTTAGAATTAAAACATATTCGGTAAAAATGTTCTTTAATAATTCATTATGGCCTTTTGCAAAACCTATATTTTTCTTTTTCCTAATTAAATCTATTTGCGGATAGTTATTAATTAAATAGTCTGCAGTCCCATCTGTAGAACCGTTATCCAAAGCCTTGACCTCAAAATTCTTGAATGTCTGGTTAAACAGAGAATCTAGACAATTTTCTATATATTCAATGCCATTGTAAGTGACCAAGCTAACTAAGAACTTCATAATTGCAGAAACCTATTTATCAATTTTTCTTTGTAATGGTGCAAAGAATAACACAATTATAAGTAAAAATTTTAGTCGCTAAAATAGGCGACATTCTTAGCATTAGTTCTTTGATAAAAAATCTCAAGAGAGCCTTTTTGCCATACTGATATTCATAAACACTGAAGTGATTGTTAACGACTTTTTGGGATAAAATTTCAAGATCGGTTGTTTGAAAAAGTCGCCTTATTGTTTTGAAAGAATAGAAGTTTATGTGACCCACTCTATCCCACTTATAATCCTTAGGAAGACGAATATTATCTTCCAGTGGCACCTCAATGAATATATACTTTGCTACACGAGAAGCTTCTTTTAATATCATCCTGGGAAACTCAACATGCTCTATGACGTGACTAAGGACAGCTAAATCAAATTGATTATCATTATATGGAATACTATACCCATCAAAAATTTTGCATTCTTTTAAAGAAGAGATATCCCTATTTCTTATAATATCAATTCCACTTTCAGAAATTTCTAACGAAAATAGTTCTTCTCCAAATCTAACATCGGACAATCTTTTTAATACTGACCCCTCACCTGATCCTATATCTAAAATCTTTCTATGTGGGATTGCAGAACAAATATCTAATATATTAGCAGCTTTACAAGCTGAAGTTATCCAGCGCCATTTTGATTCTTCATCGTAATAATTATCATAGTTAGCTTTTAATTTTTCATTTACAATAAAGTAATTCATTATTTCCTCTGTTTATTTCACTTTTTTAAAATTCGATAAATTTTTTTCCACCATATTTTGCTTCATGTAACTTTTTTGTAATCCATATTTAAGCGCCTCCAGTACTTTTTGGGCATAATTTTCAGATGTCCTATTTCTTATGATTTTGGATGAATTTGCACCCATTTTTTCCCTTAATTTATCCCTGCTCAAAATAAACTTCAATTTTTCAGCCAATTCATCAACACGATCTGGGTCAAAATTGTAGCCATTTATACCATCTTTTACCAAATCCCGTGTCACGCCAGCACGATTAGAAGAAATTACTGGTAATCCACAAGCCATTGCTTCGTTTACTACTAAACCCCAAACTTCATTATATGAAGGAAGAACAAAAACATCGGCTATTTTATAATACCTCACAATGTCTTCCTTGTGGATAAATCCTTCAAAAAAAACGTTTTTAATCTGGTGTTCCCTGATATATCTTGAATAAGCACCCTTTTGGCTCCCGTCCCCAACTAATATCAACCCCACATTATTCATTTCCAACTTGTGGAATGCTTTTATTAAGTTGAAAACCCCCTTACGAGCTATAAAATTGCCAACATAGAGAATGTTTCTGGGGGGATATACCTTTTTCATTTCTCTTAGGTCACCACCATTTATGTCACTGGATCTTTTTATAAACCATTCTACATTTACTGTATTACAACCAACAACAATCTTCTCTGGGTTTGCTCCGTAGTAAACAATCTGTTCTTTAGCGGCTGTACCATAAGTGATGTAAGAATCGAATTTGGGAATAATCCATTTTTTGTAAAGTTCCGCGACTGTATTTTTAACAAATCCACTTAAAAGATGACTACCTGCCCAAAGAGTAATTGGAATATGTATTAATTTTCCGTAGAATAGTGCCTCAATACTTGTTAAAAATTGGTATCCGCACACACAAATGGCATCTGGCTTAAATTTTCTTAATTCTCTCCACAATCCCCAACTGATATAGACAGGCATCTCTTTAGACTGGATATAAAAACGAAAGCTTTTTAATATGCTATAATCAAAATTTATTTCATTCTTATAAATTTTCCATCTGCGATTACTTTCAGTTTCAGCCAAGAAAATCACCTTAAAATCTGCACCTTTAGCCTTTCCAAGACAATTAAACACTGGCACCCGGCAAGGAGCAATAATGTTTGTAATCAATATTAATCTTTGCATGCTTCTACACAGATACTACATTTAAATCTATCCGGATTATCAAGAAGGTTTATATCCTCTATCTGACTATCTAAATATTTTCTCTGACTTATTTTTACAAAGCCGCACAGTTTTAGTCTTAGACTTAACGAATAATAGTCATATATCCATTTATGAATATTTTTATTCCCCTGCAGAATTCTCATAAATTTAATCAAAAAAGAATCATGTTTACCTGTATTATCATACAATCCCAAACCTTCAACAAATTCGTCGGCAGGTGAAGCAGTACTGGTGTCTTTTTCTATATATTCCATTTTATTAATATAATTTTTGACTCCAGCTTGTAAGTCAGGAACTACAATTCTGATAATCCCTCCTTTTCTCATCACCCGATAGCACTCCTTTAAGAAATATTCAGCGTTTTTTTTGGAAAGATGCTCAAGAAAGTGGGATGCATAACTGTATTTTACAGTGTCATCTTTATATGGCAATCCTTTTCTTACATCCCAAACAGTAATGTTTTGGGACCAAGGTAGATCATAAAGCCTTTTAGGAAGAATTGTTATCCTGTATAAAAACTTTTTGATTGTGGGATATTTGGCAAGCCGGGCACTGAAAGAATTATCTATATTTATCCAGTTTTCGGACACCTTACCGGGACCGCAACCGATATTCAATTTCAATCCTGATTTTACTTCGTTTTTTTCAGAATTTAAAGACAATTATATACCTCCTCAATCTTTTTGGCCGTTTCCTCAATCGAAAAATTTTCTGCATACTTCTTAATTTTTTCTCGGTCCCACTTTTTATTGAAAGCTTTTATAATTCCTTCCGCTAAAGCCTCCGGATTATCCGGCTCAACAAGAACACCAATTTCTTCGAAGGTTACAATTTCGGGAATGGAGCCAACTTTCATTGAAATAACCGGCAGACCACAAGACATTGCTTCAATCAAAACAATACCAAAAGTTTCATGTCGCGAGGGTAAGACTAAATAATCATAGCATGGTAATTTCTCTAATAAATCAGTATTACTCATTTCACCGACAAAATTTACTTTATTCTCTAGCCTATACCTTCTTGATAATGCTTTATACTCCTCCGCCTTTTCGCCGTCTCCTACTATATCTAAATCAAATTCATAATCATCTAAAATCTTAAGTGCTTTCAACAGAATATCCAGACCCTTCCCCCGTATTAAATTTCCTACAAAAATCAGCTTCGCACTCTTCTTATCCGGACCTCCGCACTTCCCCAGAGTAACGAATTGTCTATCTATCTTAACGCCATTATATATTACCTTGCATTTTTGTATTAATCCCTCATCTACTTTCGTAATTTCATTCATTTGAAAAACGCTGACAGGAATTAGCATATCAACAGATTCAAACACCTTTCTATAAATATTCAATCCCCTTGTATTGCTTATATAACTGTCATGAACGTGGAGGACAACCTTCTTATTGAAATATCTCCCTATTTTCCATCCAACTAACCCGTCTGGGTAAATACCATGGCAGTGAATTAAGTCAAATTTAATATTTTCTTTTTTTATAGTCTTTAAAACTCGAAGAAAATATGGCCACCATTCAAAATTTTTGAAATAGGGATGGGGTAATTTTACATATTTGGGTCTATATATGACATAACTATCCAATTTTTCCACTAACGGGACATTGCTAAATTTTGTATATTTTTTGAACAGGGGTATTTTGATATCAGGGAAATAGGGTATTGGCGAAATAACAACGAAAGAATACCTGTCACTCTGTGCTTGAGCATCTACAATGTTTTTTGTAAATACGCATTTGACAAGTTCTGCTTCATTAGGGAACCATCTTGTGATGACTAAAATATTTCTCTTAGAAACCAACTACTCTTCTCCTTAAATACCCTAACTCAATTCTGACGATATCAAGCGTTTTTTGGCAAAGAAATTTACCCCCGTATTTCTTTCGCACTCTTTTTATTTCCGGGATAAATTTTATGAATTCTGATTGTGTTTTAGACGAGTAATGGAGCCTATGATTGGCTACAAATTTGTCAATTTGTTTAAATTTTGAATATTGTCCAAGTCTGACCCACAATTCATAATCCATGACATAATTTAATGATTCCTCTAGATAACCATACTTTTCCAATAGAGTCTTTCTATGAAACGTCCCTGGTTGATTTATTTGCACCCCTCCATTCAGTAACGTTTTTGTGGTAATCTCTTTACCATTAAATCTTTCTCCTATTTTTTCGCCTTTTTCATTTACAATATAGATTTTTCCACATACAGTTCCGACATCGTTTTCTCCTTCAAATGCCCCTACTATATCTTTTAAAATATTTGGTTCAAGGTAGTCATCAGAATTCAACCAGCCAACGTACTTCCCGTTCGCTATTTTAAAACCCTTATTAATAGCAGAAACTTGCCCCTTATCAGACTTTGACTCCCAGAAAGTTATGTATTTCTCATATTTCTTAATAATCTCAATGGTATTGTCCGTAGAGCCACCATCCATAATAATATATTCTATATGAGGATAATCCTGATCTAAGATGCTTCTTATCGTTTCTTCGATAAACTCGCCCTGGTTATAAGAAGGTGTTACAATACTAATCTTAGGACATTCCTCCATAGCTCTGCCTCAATTTCTTATACTCTAATATTATTGCTGCTATAAATAGCCAAAATGGTAGGACAGCGTATATTCCAGTATGTGAAGGAATAATGTTTCCACCTATAATCGAACCTAATAGATACATAATAAAAACAACAAAAAAACAATAAATTGATTGCTTTTTCTCCCTTGAAATATCAAATTTTCTTAACGCATGAAATCCTAAGGAAGCTGTTTTTATGATTACAAGATAGAATAGCGTGGCACCGATAAGTCCAAAGTCTACTACAAGCCCTATTAGTTGACTGTGAAAAGTTGCTACCGGATGAATGGCCATCGAATATACTGTTGTTATTTCTCCAGACACTCCCAGATAATTTTCAAACCCTATGCCATTCCCAAGTAAAGGCCTTGCTTTTATATACGGAATTGCTTCAGTCCAAAGAAATAATCTGGTACTTCCCCATCTATTGCTCACTTCAGTTACATTAGTTTTTAGATAATTAATATCAGCCCCTCTTAACTCACTTATAGCCCCAATTTCATTAGAGGTCTGACCAAAAATTGACTTCATAAATGTGGGCGCCACAAAATTGGTCCCAATAAAACCAAATAGTAATAATAAAGATACGACTATTGTTGGCTGGATTGCTTTCTTAGTATCTTTTAGATTAATAAATAAGATAAACATAGTTATTGTAATCCACATTATCCACGTACTTCTATAAAGAAAACAAAACGAAACAACAGTAGTTGCTCCCAATAATAGAATGTCATGTAACCTCCACCTCCTATTTATCAAACATTTACTTAATGTATAGCCATAAACGTATAAAGGGGAAATAAGAGTCAGTTCACAAAACGAAATCGTTTCATTACGCAAAGTGCGATGTTTACCGGGTCCATACACAATAAGGATAATTAACAAACATATAAACTGGATAAAACTGAAAAAATAATAATATCTTACTATAGTTTCTAGTAATTTTTTATTCCCATATCTATGTGAATATACAAAAATAATGCCAATGAACAAAAGTAACATCACAATCGATCCTAGGGCAGTCTTAATCCTCAAGAAACTAAGACTCTCGTGATAAATTATAGGCACTATCCCTAGAAAAAGTAACCCCAGAAGAATAGAGAACAAATATTTATCAATTTTCCTTATGTATATTTTGGCCCCAATACATATATCCATTAAAAAAATACCAAATATAACTAATAATAAAAAATCTAAAATATACACACTTTCGAAAATTCCCAAAGATATTGAAAAAGAGAAAAAAGAAAAAAACATCAGTAAAAATATAAAAACTTTACTGTCTAGAATTGTCGTTTTTATCATAAGATAACCTGATTTTTCCAAAAATTAATGTCCATAATAATCCGGGTTTTTATTTCGTAACTCTAAATGTGCTAAAATAATCTTTGCCTTGCCCCGCATTTCTATCGGTATAAACCTCCATGATACCAAAAGGTAAGTAAGTAAGTAAGAAAGAAAGAAAGAAAGAAAGAAATACAACTATACCGATAACTATTTTCCCTAAACCTGCCTGTAAGTAATTAGTTACAAGCATACCTACTAACACAAAAGGAATGACTACCATTATTGCATGGTTTACTATTGGACGTTTTTTAAAAAAAGAGTTTCTATAGAAACTAACGGGTACTTCATCTGAGCGACCTTTTATTAACTTTGCCATTTCTTTTAATTATACAACAGGGCAATGTGCTTTAGAATTGTTCCTGTATACCTTCCCCAATTATAATCATTTTCTACTACTTGCCTGGCTAATTTTGACCATTTGAATAATTCAACTTCGTTGAGAGCCTGCAACGATTTCATAATTTCTACGCTTTTATTGAAATCACTACGATAAATGTTACGAATGTATTCCGTCTTATAATACCCCGATTGAGGGGTACAGATTACGGGGAATCCCCACGCCATATTTTCCAAAATAGTAGTAGGGTTTGGATCTGCTGCTGATGGGCTAATAAAAAAGTCATAATCTTCGGATATCTTTGACATATATTCGGGATCAAGTTGTCTTAGTCCAGATATTCTTTTAACCCCGGGTATATCTGGTCCTCTTCCTATCCACCCAAATTCATAATTCTTCAATTCAAATGCTAATTTGCTCAGAAAATCCACCCCTTTCATTGGATCGTTTTTACCAATATATAAGAATCTTCTACAGCCGGGTTTATTGAATTTTTTCTTGATGAATGGATAATATTTTACATCAACCGCCATATCAAGTCTGACCATTTTTGATTTCCAATGTGCATACGGAGATCTATCCCATTGATCCCACCAATATTGACCCATCTGTGCAAATAATACATCTACATGGGGCATTAGACTGTTTACATGATCCAAAAATGCCTTGTTTATATGTGTCGTTTTGATATTTATATCACAATGCAAGGGCGTGATTATTGCTAAAACTTTGGGTTTGACTTTTGATGATACTGCGAATTCTGTGACACCTATTCCATTTGGCTTGTAAGGAAAAAACGGATGACCAAGGAATATATCATCACTATTGATGCGAATTTTTACCCGTTCTCTTAGGTGATATAAATATGTGGTATATTCTTTTGATAAAGCCTTGTAAATATTTTTTGTATTAGAATAAGGTGAGTGATTTGGCCATTGATCAATCTCTTTTTCATCTGGTTGCCTTTTTGTTATTAAAGCAATCGGCACAGAAGCTCTATTCAATACGACCCTTATTTTTCTGTTGATCCGATGAATCAGGGATTGATTTTGAAACGGTACGGAATATACAAAATGACACTTCATAAAACGCTTCCTCCAATAGAAGAAATCACTGCTGATCTTTTTTTGTAAACATTATTATGTCCCACTGCTCCAAGAAACTCCATTTCTTTATCCGCATATTCCCGGGCAACACGGGATGGTCCAGGGTGTCCTGCGAAAGAAAAAGAGGGTGGTTTATAATCTGTATTCAAACTGGCATCATCTAACACAAGAATGCCCCCTTTGCGGAGATTTTCGAGACACAGCCTGTAATCTTTCAGCACAATTTCGTATTCGTGACTTCCATCAATATAAATCATATCCCAAGGCTGACTCTGAATATGCGCAACTGCTTCGGGGTCGGTGGACAGGGCTTTTACCAGCACCGGAGGAGGCAGTTTCCAATAGTCAAAGTTCTCCAATACGTCGGACATATAATCTAAATCCTTTAGATAGCTGCTGACAGAATCACCAAGAGGACTGAACGGTGAAATGCCATGCACTTCACAATGCCGATGCAGGTATTTGTTTATCAATGCCCAGAGGGAAATAATCTGCCCACGATAGACACCGATTTCAAGCATTTTGCTAGGCTTATATTCCACCATTATCAGCCACCACATGGCATGGAATGCTTCTTCGCCAAAGCCCTTGCGCTCACGTTCTATGTATTTTTTGTGATCAAGAATAATTTTAGAGCATCTATTATGGTAATAGTGGTGAAAATAGGCATAGAGGTCGTTTCTATTCGGAAAAGTTTTGCAAACCGAACTGAATGACAGCTCAAGATCATACTTTACCTGTAGCCTGGAGTAGCGTTCATATTCCAAATATCTTTTCAAACTTTTCAAACTAAAACGTCCTTTAATCTCACTTATTTTTCTTTTCATCTTCACTTTTAAATCTTATTATTTCCAGATAGGATTTTCTCTATTAATGCCTATCCTTGAAAAAATTGATAATTTTAGCCCAAAAAAATATAAACCGACAAAAATATCGGGGCTTAACTTTTGAACGCCATTCTTTTTTACTTTTTCTCTCTTTATTTGTTGAAATATTTTAGGAATACTTTCATTTGGTGTCATTAAGAATTTTTTTACAAATTTCTTTCTGCTGATACGTCTGCTGGGGCCAAACCAGCGAATTTTCAAACTTGTTTGCGCCCTTGAAGAATTGATCCGGGCGAGGGCAATGAAAACTCAACGCAACAATCTAATTTTTTGGCCAAAGCCTTGTAAGAATCTACATTCCATCGAGTTATCCGTCGGAACAGTAGTCCTGTAATACAAAGCCAATTTGTCGAGAATAAATTTTTTTCTAATTTTGTATAAAAGGACTGAATCGCATCCTGTTATCGGGCATGTTATTGGTGTATTTTTATTCATTTTTTTAAACAACTGCCTTAATGAGAGAATTGATTGTTTTATGGATTTGGGAATGCACGCCTTAAGGCTTTTGTGTTTCTTGCTATGGTAATAGGCATCTAATTCTTGCCTATCGTTTTTCCAAATAGCTTTTCGGCTTGAATGTGAACTCCATGCCAATTCTTCCTGAACAATAATCTCGCAAAATTGCACGGCCAAATCTCAAAGACTTCAAAAACGGTGAAATTTCAATTTATTACTTGTCTTCAACAATATTCTTAAAAATATTTTTGAAAATATTTTTGCTAAAAGTGTTCCCCATATTTTATTTATCTTATATTTCTTAAGCATTTCTGACTTATCAATTTTGCACTTAGGGAGAGTGTTTGCTGTGTTTATACCCGATATCAATCCAAAATTTAGAAAGGGAATTGCTATATATGTTGGTATCTTCAGAAGTATACTCAATTCTTTTCTGATCATATAGATATTTTTAATACTATTAATAAAGGTCTCTGGTCTAAATGTTTCATTTTCAATAATCCTATAAGAAAATAATGTTTGGGACAGTTTAATACCATTATATTTAGATATGTAGTTTATCCAAAATACATAATCAGAACCTGGGAATAAATCATCATTATAACCGCCAAGATCAATACAATTTTGTCTTAAAAACATTGTTCCCTGAGTTGGAACAAGGTTACTATAGAAGAAATCTTTAATTTTTAAATTCACATATTTTCTTTTAGTATTATTGCTGTTCAGAAATGGGTTATTTATATTTTTTTGGATAAAGGCACTGGGAGCAAATAGATAAATTTGAGGGAATTTGCTAATTGCGCTGTGCATTTCTATTAGGTAATTGGGAAATAATAAATCATCATCATGCAAAAAAGTTATCCATTTTCCGTTGGCTAACTCAACACATCTGTTCCAATTACCAATCATTCCTATGTTTTTTTCATTCCTATAGTACAAAAGATTGGGAGCAGAATAAGATTTTATTAAACTTTCATTTTTATGATTTGAGGTTGGGTCATTATCAACTATCATTACCTCATAATCAATGTGTCCTTTTTGATCTAATGCGCTATCAATGGCTTCTTTTAATAATTTATATCTTTGAAATGTTGGAATCAAGATAGAGTAAACTGGCGGTGTTTCTCTCTTACTCCCAGCTATTAAGTTTGATTTGATGTGATGATATTCTTTAAAATTGTCTTTGATTTTTGTTATTCTCATTATTTTCTAACTCAACTTTCGGGTTTATTTACAGACAACCAGTACATAATCGAATATTTACTATAAAAACAGTGAATTTGCTAAAAATATAATTGGAATAGTGGGTAACTTCGCCTTATTGCTTTTGAGTGTAATATTGAGTTTACTTGCAAAGTAACTTACTCACAGACCAGCCACTTAACAAACTCTGATCTGACCATAAATACCGCCATTCACCAAAGCGACCAATATATTTTATACCAATGCTGGCCAAAAATTCATGGACTATACTTCTCTTTTCTTCCATGCCATGCTCAAACAGTACATTACCATAAGACAGTTTTCTACAATCAGTGACGGCAATATCATTCTTCTCAAAAAGTCCCAGGGCTGCTCCTTTTTCTACTACATGTTCAATCAGCGCACCGTTCTCTAATTCTAAAGGCTTATACTTGGAATAATGTACTTCAAATTGCAGCGAACTACATCCATCAGGTGAGTTGTCTTTAGATTTGAGACTTGGCGAATAGCAACGGGCAGGCAAAAAATCTTCATTATAAATATAAAACCACAGGTACGGGGGGATATTTGCACTTTTTAATCCCACTGAAACCAACGCAATCGAAGTTGCCATGAGCATTTGACTCGCTTCTATGACATGTTTTGGAACATCTTTAATTAATTTTATCAATTCCGGCAACGGAATACTTGAGATCAAGGTTTCATAATATCCTATTTCCCCATCTTCAAACATGACTTGTTTGGTTTTTGGGTCAATGGATATCGCTTTTTTATTCAACCGTATATCGCATTTATCTGCCATGCCGGACAAAAAGGACTTGTAGCCCCCTTTTTGAGGATAGCGCATCTCATCGGCATAGTATGTATTGGGCGTTTCTTCGCTCATTGCGCCAATTATCACTTCCTGAAGACTAGGTCGGTACATCCTTTCTCCAATCCATGAAGTGCTAAGCGTCTTTGCTTCCACCGTCCAATACTTTTTTGTATATGGCATTGGAAAGTGCTCCGCAAAATAATTGCCGTATTGAGCACGTAGCCACATTTCGTAATTTGGGATATTGTCCGCAAGATTGTTGTTTTGTACAAAATCGACGATTGCCGCTACCTTCTCCTCAATTTCCAGAGGGTAAAGGTTGTTTTGCGCTGGATGTTTTATCCAATGATTTCGATAGATATTTCCAATTATTGGAATATGAGTATGATATTTACAGCTTTCGCGGAAAAGTTTCTTTACGTATTCGTCACACGTAAATGAAAGATGAATCGCACGGTCGAATCGGAATCCATCAACTTCAAAGTTATCGCAAAGCCCTCCCCACCTGTTATACTTTTCAAAAACAACAGCTTTCTTCCCGCCCAGTCCAAGATGGTATGCTGCCGAAATACCAGATATGCCGGCTCCCAGAACGAAATACATGCTTACTTTACCTTTCACACAACAAATTCTCGAATCACATCAACCATATATTCAAGGGCTTCATTGGTCATTCCCGGATACAAGCCAATCCAGAAGCTATTATTCATAATCCTGTCTGTATTTTTTAACTCTCCTACAATTCGATAATCACGACCTTCCGAAAGATCAGCAAACACAGGTTGACGAACCATATTGCCTCCAAATAAATTACGTGTCTGGATCATATTATCTTCCAGATATTTCACAATATCGTTTCTGTTAAATGGACATCTTTTACGCAAAGTTATCAAAAAACCAAACCACGACGGATCGCTTCGCTCTGCGGCAGCCGGCAAAATAAAAAAATCTTTAAATTCTTTTAGCCCTGCATACAGCACCATAAAATTGTCCTTTCTTCTTTTCGTAAACTCCGGCAGTTTTTCAAGTTGTGCGCATCCAATGGCGGCCTGCATGTCTGTAGCTTTAAGGTTAAAACCAAAATGGCTATAAACATATTTATGATCGTATCCGAATGGGAGAGTACCATGTTGTCCTGAAAATCGTTTGCCACACGTGTTATCCACACCACTTCCACACCAGCAATCCCTTCCCCAATCCCGCATCGAAAGCATGATTCTTTTCAGAAGAGAATGGTTGGTATAAACGGCGCCACCTTCACCCATTGTAATGTGATGAGGTGGATAAAAGCTGCTCGTGCCAATATCACCCCAAGTCCCAGTAAGTTTACCATCATACATACTTCCAAGTGCATCACAATTGTCTTCAATGAGCCAAAGATTATATCTCTCGCAAAAATCCTTGACAGCTATTAAGTTAAACGGATTCCCCAAGGTATGAGCAAGCATAACTGCCTTTGTTTTTGCAGAGCGAGCCTGTTCCAGTTTGGATACATCAATATTGGCAGTCTCCATTTCAATGTCCACAAATACGGGAACCGCACCATATTGAATAATCGGAGCAATGGTTGTAGGAAACCCCGCAGCCACAGTTATCACTTCATCCCCTCGCTCGATTCTTCTCTCTTTTAGCATGGGCGATGTCAATGCCATAAAGGCCAACAGATTTGCGGAAGATCCAGAATTAACCAACAGAGACCATTTTATTCCTAAATATTCCGATAATTCTTTCTCGAATCGTTTCGAATAGCGACCATATGTAAGCCAAAATTCCAGCGCTGAATCCACCAAATTTATAAGTTCCTGTTCATCAAAAACTCTTCCGGCATAATTTACGCGGGTTTTCCCTTTTCTGAATGGCAATTGATTTTGCACAAAAGCACGATCAAAATAAAGCTTCGTCTTTTCTAATATTTCGTTTTTGATTTTTAATATTTCATTCATGCTGATCCTGGCTCAATGAATCTATCAATATCTTAACGCCTTCTCTAAGTGTGATTTTCGGTTCCCATCCTAAATTCTGTTTGGCTCGCGCTATTGGAGCAATGGAGTGAAAGATATCCCGCGGACGATACACCCTTTTACCCCAACCCACATTTGCTTTTTTGCCGGAAACTTCTTCTATAGTTTCTGCCAGCTCTCTTATGCTGGTCCCCCTGCCAGTTCCAATATGATATTCAGAAATGTGGGCATTAATTAAGTCCTGCTTTTCTATCAGCATGCAGTAGAAATCGACAATATCGTCAATATATATAAAATCCAACACCTGTTCACCATTTGTCATGGCAACATATTTCCCAAATATTGTTGATTCAACAAGGTAATCAATAACTTTTTTGCCCGCACCACCTGGTCCATAGATGGTATAGGGTATCACATGAATAACGTGCCAGTCGTTCTTTTTAGAAAAATATTCAATAAGATGTCGCGCTGCTGTTTTAGTCGCGGAGTAGAAATAGGCAGGTTCAAGATTTCCATCTCCATAATAATACTCGGAGAAACTCCCTGTGTTGACGAAAAGATGCGCTTGTGTTTTTTCCAATGCGCTACAGATATTTGTTGTAAACTCTATATTTGCTTCTAATAATTTCCTAATAGTTTCTCGGTCATCTGCGCTTGTCAGGTAGCCTGCAAGATGAATCACAACCTCTGGATTAAAATCGCGAATATCTTTCACATAACCAAAACAATCTTTACGATATTCTATCGTTTTAACATTACAATTATAGAGCGTATGCGCCTTCTCGGGATTTCGAACCAAAACAGCACAATCATAACCTTTTTTTATCAACCTAATCAAAAGGTGTTTACCAACAAAACCTGTCGCGCCGCTAACAAGAATCTTCATATCAATCCTTTATAGAAAACGGTGAAACAAAATTTTTCAACATTGGGAATTGACTATCTCGATCAGAAATTATCGGATCTATAACCGGCCATTTCATGCCGAATGAATCAAATCGAATCCCGGCATCGTGTTCAGACGAATACATAGTAGATTGCAGATAGGTTACTACCGTATTATCTGACAGTGCGCAAAATCCGTGGGCACAGCCTCGAGGAATATAAACAACTTTTCTATTATCGTCATTAATCTCAAAAGATACAAATTTGCCGTACGTCGGTGAACCTTTTCTTATGTCCAGGACAACATCAATTATTCCGCCCGATGTTACGTAAACGAGCTTGACATGATCTGCAGGGGGCAGTTGGAAATGCATTCCTCTGATAACACCTTCTCGTGATACCGAATAGTAAGACTCCTGAAATTTTTCTTTAATTCCGTTAATTTCAAATGTTTTCAGATGATATGTTTTGATGAATGAACCACGCCGGTCTTTTGCAATCCTGGGTTCAACAATAAAAACATTCGGGATTGAGCATTTTGATAAATTCATGATAGCGCCCACTCGACATTCATTCTTTGTGCATCCGCCACATATACGCTAATATCTCTCAAGCTAATAACCCCATTATTTTTATAATATTCTTTATACCATTCCACTGTTCGCTCAATTGTTGTCAGACTATCCCATACGCTTTTCCAATGAAGCTTGATGTGTGCTTTGGAACAATCAAGCTTTAGCAAGCCCGCCTCATGGGGATTATTACCATCCTGTTGTATTTCATAATCCATATCCACCCAAGAGGACTTAAATTGTTCAACTATTTCTCCAACAGTAACAGCCTCCTCGTCTTTTGGTCCAAAATTCCACGCATCTGCAAACTCCTTTTTGCCCTGCAACAATTTTTGCCCAAGATGAAGATAACCGCTTAGTGGTTCCAATACGTGTTGCCATGGTCTTGTCGCATGGGGATTGCGTATTATTACTTTTTTCTTGTTGCTTAGTGCCCTTATAATATCAGGAATTAAACGATCCTCGGCCCAGTCTCCGCCACCAACTACATTGCCTGCTCGCACACTGGCAACAAGAACTTGATGCCGCTGACCATATTGTTCGGGATGAAAAAAAGAATTGCGATACGCACTCGTAACCAATTCTGAACATCCCTTTGACGCACTGTAAGGATCGGCACCGCCCATGGCATCATTTTCCCTGTATCCCCAAACCCATTCCTTGTTTTCATAGCATTTGTCGCTGGTAATATTGATGATGGCTTTTACAGAAGGAATTGAACGGCAGGCTTCCAGCACATTTACTGTACCCATAATATTTGTTTCAAGGGTATATTTTGGATCCCTGTAAGAATGGCGCACTAATGGTTGAGCCGCCATATGAAATACAATTTCAGGACGATATCTTTCGAAAGTATCGCTGAGCTTTTCTATATCACGGACATCGCCAATAATCGATGTCATGGGAAGACTTAATAAATCATAATGGCTGGGAGAAGCTGGCGGTTCCAATGCATATCCAGCAACCTCTGCACCAAGTTTTGTCAGCCATAAAGCCAACCACGAACCCTTGAATCCGGTGTGTCCGGTTATCAGAACTCTTTTATTGTTATATATACCCCCAAAAAGATTTTTCATTACCATACCTTCCATGGTGCCTGACCTTTGGTCATTCCGTCAAAATAAAGTTCTTTTTCTATCTCATGACCCGCCCATAAATTACTTAACAATTGCAAATCTCTATATGTATCCATACACTGCCAAAAACCTTCATGTTTATAAACCATCAACTCGCCATCTAATGCCAACCTTTCTAAGGGCTCCCTTTCAAAAATACAGTCATCCTTACCAGAAAGATACTTAAAAACCCTTTTATTAAGCACAAGAAACCCGCCATTAATAAGTCCCTCTTTGACGTGCGGTTTCTCGCCGAATTTCAAAACATGATTTCCATCAACTACTAATTCTCCGAATCTTGATGCCGGTCGCACTCCGGTAACTGTTGCTATTTTACCATGTGATTTATGGAATTCAAGCAACGCTCGAATATCAATGTCAGCCACTCCATCGCCATAGGTCAACATAAACAAGTTGTCATCAATATACTTTCCTACCTTTCTTAATCTTGCACCTGTCATCGTTTTTTCGCCAGTATCGGCAAGAGTAACTTTCCAACCCATCTCTTTATGGTTGTTATGCGTTGTTATATTTCCCGTATCCAATTCAATAGTAAAATCAGTATTTATCACTTCGTATTTGAGAAAATACTGTTTTATCATTTGTCCTTTATACCCTAAACATAATACAAAATCCTTGAAACCATAATGTGCATAAGCCTTCATAATATGCCATAAAATTGGCTTCCCGCCAATTTCTATCATGGGTTTTGGTTTATACTCAGTCTCTTCTTTAAATCGTGTCCCCATTCCTCCACAAAGGATAATTACTTTCATTCTACCGCCTTTCCATAAAAAAGTTTAACTATCACCTGAATCAGAGGGTCCTGTTGATTAGCAAAACAATTATCAAAAAGAAGGTAGCTGTTCCACGTTACGACAAGCCCATATATTACCCGCTTTCAATAAAGATGCTTTATCTTTTCCCCAAGCTTGCTGATTCAAATCCCAATAAAAGCAGCGAAAACCGAATTCATTTAGAATGTCATAGACATCTTGCTGGGTATGTCCTGCTCTCTGTGTCCCAAGCTCAGTGCACTCAAGCATAAAAACCATATTCGGGTTTGATGTTAATATTTTCCTTGCGCCCTGAAGTCCAAAATATTCAAACCCTTCAGCATCCATTTTCATAAAATCAACCCTTGAGTTATTTGTTTTGCCCATAAACGAATCAAGAGTAGTGAGAGCAACAACTTCTTCTTCAACTTTTTCCTTTATGATAGGACTCCCTTCACTAGGAGGTTTGTTGTCAGGTAGAATATATCTGTCAGCATCACCATGGCCAGTATCTCGCCGAAGATATAATTCCTCACTATCTTTATTCCCAAGGCCCATGTTAACCGGGGTCACGAGATTATTGCACTTGTTTAAAGAAAGATTCTCCAATAATCGTTCATAATTCTGCAAAGAAGGCTCAAAAGCCCAAATCACCCCCCCCCGTTCCTCTAATTTCTTGCAGGCAATGATCGAATAAATGCCAATATTTGCTCCTACATCGACTATATGCATCCCAGGTTTCAGGAATGCAAAAAAGAGTCTTACCTCCTTACGTTCAAAGTGGCCAGTATAAAGTGGTTTTGCTATTTGACCTTGCGGGTATAGCCTTATAAAATCACCATCTGGTAGTCGGTACTTAAAAGGAGTATTTCTGATTGCCTTGTATTTGTATAACAAATCATAGAAGAACAGTTTAAAGTGAAATACATATAAAATTCTTCTTAAAAACCTGTGTTTTCTGACAAAACTCTTTATCTTATTTATCACACATCTCCCCTTTTATTAGTTTATTTAAATCGCCAAACGCTAAACGATAAGCAGGTATAACATAAAATAAACCGTACCCGATAAGTGTCGCCCAAATAACCCCTGCCACCCCCCATAAACCGCATAAAATTATTTGCAGCAAAATTGATGAAATCGCTGCTGCACCAATAAAAATACATTGTTTTCCTACCAGTGAACCACTATTAAGAAAAACAGACATCGTTCCACCATAGTTAACCAAAAATACCCAGAAAAAAAAGCCAATAAGCAAGGCAGAAGAAGGAACAAGTTCCGGTCCAACCCAAAAGGAAACAATCGGCTTTCCAAATATCAACAGGGGAAGGGCGGCTAATATTCCGGTGCTTAAACTAAACTTAAGAGTCCTGATTAATGTCCGTTTGGCCCATTTGTAATTCTTGCGAGCCATAGCTTCTCCAAAGGCTGGCCACAAGGGCTGAATTATAAACTGATTTATCTGTATTATCATGAAAAGTTTTTTTATTACCGCGTAGCTGGCAACTGCAGACGCTCCCAATACTTGTGCAATTACAATGTTATCTGCGAAATTGCCCAATACTGTGAATAACTGTAGTAAAAAAAAAATTAATCCTACACCGGCCAGGTTTTTACTGGCAAATAAATTAAACTGCTTCCACTTTGGGAAAAGCCATGGCCGGGAATAAACAAAAAGGAAAAATCCATTCATCAGCGTTGCCAGCAAGGGGCCGCCGGAAATCGCCAGAACAAGCCATGGCAGACCTGCCTTAAGATAAATGACTAACAATACACCTGCTAATCCAAGAACTGCTCCAGCGCCGAGCCATAACTGATTTTTATATCCTTCCTGATACCCCATTTGAATCCGTCGAACAATTCCCAAAGGCATATTTATCAAAAAAGTCAGTATCAATATAGCCATTGCAGGCCCTGATTCACGGATAGCGATATCAGAAGTAACATTAAAAACTCGATCCCAAGGAACACGTGGATAAATTACCCAAAGAATTGCAAATAGAGAAAACGCGATCCCCAAAAGCATAAAAAAAG
>SDBT01005308.1_pt1 | contig 21644 bp, 4 predicted proteins | sample 2277101 | NCBI WGS metagenome assembly SDBT01 (sample SAMN10404973, study PRJNA504765) | marine sediment metagenome | isolation source: marine sediment core GS10_PC15, 103 cmbsf | place: Arctic Ocean: Southern Knipovich Ridge | collected 2010
TTATATTTTTATTGAATTGATTTATCATTTTCATCGGACAAGCACGCTGATATAAGCTCTTTTCCATATGGGTTCACGACTACAGGTCGGAGATGTGCAGTGGCAAAAGTATGTACGTGTCCACTGTCAGATGCGATTATGAGTAATCCCTGTGTTCCTGTTAGTGTTATAAGTTCAAACATCTTTTTCATTAAACCCTTCTTTCGTCTACTAAATGTAGTTTGTCTTCTTGATTTATCTTCAATAAATTCTATTTTTGTCGATTTACGTTTTCTTTTCTTTGACACCTCTACTTTTTTAGGCTCCTCTTCAATCATGGTGGACATATTGAGAAATTAAATATTGAAATTAAATTGATATTTTTATTTATATTTATTTTTTAGTTACGTGGTGTAGTAATTATTAATTCTGGATGCAAAACTCGGACACGAGTCATCAACAGTAAAAGAATTAATCGATTATTCCCAACTTCGAGGTGATGTAAAGTGGAATCCCAAACTGACACGTGACTTTTATAAGAAATTAATGGATCGAGTCGAGGATAATCTTGGAGAATCTTAAGAACAACATCCACATCTCCCACTTCAATAGCATTCAACAGCTTCTCATGAGGAGATTCGTTAAGCCATGTTAGAGTTTTGCTAGACCCAATATCTTCCCTCAATAATCGCAGAGACCCACCATCTGCGAAATTAGCACTGGGTGGTTTTTTTACTCGCTCTCCAATAAGGAACATTACTTTTTTCGCTATAAACTTTTTCGCATTTACTCGCACTACCATAGCCGTGGTTTGGTTTGGTGCTAATTCCTGAGCTTCTTCTATCGCAGATTCTGGGAATCTCCACCATCTCAACATGAATCGCAGCAATTTATCAAACCCACCTTCTGCTATCTCTTTCATTATTTCACTTGACAATTCAATACTTTTTTTTGTTGTTCTAATATCTTTTGTTAGAAGCAAGAACATCTGCAGTGCTTTCGTCCCTCGCACCTCATCAGTATTCTGAATCGCGTGTGTGACTTCACTTCGAATGATCTTGTACATATGTTCTATCAAATCTTTGTTAGTAATTTTTTTAAATATTTTGATCTTAGGAACTACAAATGAACGTATAGAAGAAAGAAACTTGTTAGTAAAATATCTCTCGAATCGGATATTCCTCTTGTATATAACTGCTTCTAGCAATGGAAGGTTAAATGGCTGGTTTTTCCTACGTGCAAGTGTATTTTCTTGTCTTTGCAATTCGTTCACAGCAATATCATAACTTTTGGGTTTTAGAAGTAGAGCTGCTTCTATTGCCAAATTGTCATGAGAAGTAAGGTGTTTCATAACAAACATGATCATCTGCTCTTGAAAACTTTCTGATTCTTGTTCCCAAGCGATTCCAAACAGAACTGCCAGCAATACCAAGTTATCATCTCTTGTAAACACATGTTTCACCATTCCAGTAAACAAATATGCAGCCAATTTTTTAGCTACACTTTGTTCTTTCTTCCGTTCGAATTGCCGAGTGTGAAGTTCGTCCACTGTATGCTTCTGCATTTGCCACTCTTGTTCTTCCATGGTCTTCAATTGGAACACATTGATCACATTATCCATCAATCTCTGTTTAAATGCAAGTTCGATACCACGTTTTTTAGCAGCGTCCCCAATAATCTTGAGCCACATCACACGAATTTCCATGATTCTCTCAAGAGCTTCCTCTTTAAAATCCTCTTCTCCTGTATACAAACTGAACTGGTCCATCCATCGATATGTCAATTGAAGAGCACGAATTGATGATTTGTGTTCTGTGACCACTTTAGTAAAAGCATCCATGAAATCCAATTTTGGTGTGACTGCTGCCTCCCATACATTCACTACAAATAATGAAAGTTCTAGGAGATTAGGGGCAGATAACGATGTCATACGTACTTTCTTGATTTCTGTTTTCTCTTCTGGATCTCTCTCACGTTTTATTGCTCCTATTTGAGAATCAACATGCATCAAAATATCTTCCAGAGAATCAGTATATTTTTCTTTTTTATCATCATCATCATCATCATCATCATCATCATTGTCGTTATCATTATCACTAATTTTTTCAAATGTAAACATCTCTTGAAGGATACCCATCATAGCCACATTGGAAGTTTTTGTAGCATAATCCAAAAAATCTTCGTGGATATCTGTTGCTATAACTGCATCCTGATATTGGAGTTTCCCTTCTCGGCCTTTGTGATGCAAGTACAAAACCAGCATGAACGCTGTTTTATATTGTTTAGAATTGAGCATTAACAGAATAAGATCTTGCATGAGTCCATTTTCTTTAGAGAATGTACGATCAACATATGCAAAAATGATTTTGATGTTTTTAAGATACTCTTTCTCATTTGTCAGTTCGAGCATCTCTTCGAAAACAGGTTGCGCTTCCTCATCATTCATGAACTCAGCTTCAACTAGTGCAGCAGTCATTAGATTAGAATTGTTTTGAGCAGTTACTCTTAACAAAACAGCTTTCTTTGTCTCCAACGTTCCAAATTTCACAACTTTTGTGAGGGATTTCTTGATTATGAGTGAATCTACTTTGGTAAGAATCAAATCAAAGTCTTGACCTCCAATAATCAAAGTCTCAATCATGGTAGAATAAGAAGACGTGCTTGTGTCCAGAGACATATTTAAAATATCTGTGATGTAGTGAGATTTCTTGAGCTCAAGTGCTTGTTTTGCCACAAATATTAAGAATAAAATACTCTGGTCTTTCAAATGATCTATCATTTGTTTAATCACAATATTCAAACCCCGTTCCACTGATATGTCTGCAATGAGATGTAAAAGACCACGAATGTTGACAACAGGTGATGGTGGTGGAAACTCTCCATGACCAAACGCTGCATAGAGAAATTGAACGTTATTATTATGAATTATATCAAGTGGTTTCTTGTTGTCCTTGTTATGTAAATGTACACTCGCAACCCTTCCTAACAAATTACTTACGCCCTTCAAATATGACTCTCTTGTGGCTTTATGTAGAGGTGTGTCCTTACTATCTATTTCCTGTATATTTACATTTAGTTCCCCTTTGTATTCAAAAACAACATCCAAGTTGTGAATCATTGCTAAATGGAGTGGAGTAGTGTTGTTATTGTTTGCAATGTTAGGATCTGCACCCATTCTAATCAAATCCTGTGTAGTTTGAAAGAACCCTTTTTTAGTAGCCACATGTAGTGCTGTATCTCCATTCACATCTTGTATATTAAGCACTGCTACCACAATAGAAACAACAGGAATTAGGATCCCTTTTCCTGCTGTATAATGTAGGAAAGTTTGGCCCAATTCGTTTGTCAAATCCAATTTGGCATCTTTCAATAACAATTTTAACAATTTTTTCTTCATTCTTGCTACATCAACATCTTCTACATATGATGGTTTGGTCATGAAATAAGTGTGAAGAGGAGTACGACCATGGTTGTCTTGAATATTTATACCAGCTTTCTCTGGCCCATAAGACAATAATTGCACTGCTACTGCATAATTTTGGTAATGTATAGATTTTAGAAGTGGTGTTTGGTTTTGATTGTCTTGAGCATCAATTTTCGCTCCTCGATCAACTAATAATTTCACTGCATCAACAGTAGTTATAGATAGATCAGTTGCAAGGTAGTGTAATGGAGTTGAGTCAGTATAATCTCTGGCATTCGCATCTAAACCTTTGTTCAAAAGAGGAAGAATGAACTTGTTTCCTAGATAAGCAATAGCAGCTGTATGAAGTAATGTAAACTGTAATTTAGTTTTTACTTTGAGGTTGACTTTGGGGTTGTCCAAGAGTAAAGAAAAAACTTTTGAATTGTTTTGTAATATAGCTTTGACAATCAGAGTTTCCCCAGTTTCACTAGCCATGTTCACATTGATTAATGGTAGAATCTTCTCTATTGAGTGGCCGTTTTTAATCATCCAGTTTACCAGTTCGGAATCATTCACGTCCACATTTTCTTCCAACATGATCTCAAAAGTACCATTATTTTTTATAAGTGCTGTGAAAATAGGTTTAGAACTGTCTATCTGGAGATATGGATCAGCTTTCTTCTTTAAGAGATATCGTACCATCTCTTTATCAGCGTTCACAATAGCTCCATGTAATGCAGTTATTCCATCTTCACCAACCTGATCCACCGGAAACCCATTTTCCACTAATGTTTGAACGATATCTAATCTTCCTTCGTCAGCAGCAAAAGGAAGGAGTCTCTGGCCAAAAAATTCCCCTTGAAGGAAATCTGTTGTAATATCTTTCCTCGCCGCAATAATCTCGAAGAATTTAAATTCAGAATCTGAGGCCATTATAATAAAATGCAATATACTACCAAATGGTCGCAATATTTCACGCGAATAATAAAACTCAAACCCATTTACAATTTCTAAATCCCAGAGACGTTTAAACGCATGAAAGTTCTTGGAATTATATGCGACCCAGAGTGCATCATCAATTTCAATAGTTAATCGAGATTCAAAATTATTTAGGTATTTTTGTATCGATTCCTTTTGCAAGAACACGTCCATTACATCGTTTAATTTAAATTTGATGAAAAACTTCATAAGATTTGTTTGAATAGGCATCCCTAAACCCACGATAGAACCACCATAATCATCAAATGTAAATTTGGGATCACTAATTGCAAAAAGAAATAACTCTTTTTCTTCCTCACTAAACTCGTTTGTGTAAGATTTCATAAAATCTTTTCCTATTTCTTCAAAAGAACTGTAAGGTTTAGATAAAATGTGAGTATTAGAAGCAAATAAACTATCAGCATACTCTGTTTCAGCAAGTGCTGCGATAATAGTTTTCTTTTGATGAAACTTATTCGGCATTAATTCATTTATCTGTTTTGTTAACTTGTCAGCTATAGCCATATTAACATTTATAGGATTTTTCAACAGAAATCTTACGAGTACAAATGCGTGTTCTACATGAATAGGAAATTCGTGTTCATGAATATTGTTCAAAATCAATCGTACTACATGTGATCGTACAGTCCATGGAAGCTCTTGTAACAATTTTGCAAGTGATTCTTGTTCCAATGGAGACGCCGCACGACCAAATATTGCACCAATATATACTCTTATTACAAGTAAAAATTCAATCGAGTAATTTCCAGCTGCTATTTGTTTTTTTAGCCATTCATCAGTCAGATCAATACCACTCACAATGAGTGTTCTCACAGCTAATATCTCCCACCATATTGCACGTATAGTTTCTCTTGCTATCTGTCTTACAAACTGAAGTTGTTCTGCATCCATACCCATGAACTCTGTAACAGTAGCCAATCGAAACCATCTATCAAACACCCCTTCCATATGCTCAGGTTTCTCAAACAATAATTTCAAATCAAACGATTGTACAGCTTCTGGCTTCTGCAATGAGAAAGCTAGCACTTGTTGTTGCCAGAACAACGTTGATTGTTTACCCACTTGCTTTTTAGAACTTTCCAATACTCGATCCCATATCGTCAATGTTAATCCTTCAAACAGTCCAACAGTTTTCCGTTTAGGTACTTCTCCACCAGCTTTTGTAAGGAACCCGAATTCTTCTTCTTTTTCTTCTTTCATTTTTTGTCGTTTTTCTGATTTTTCTAATTCTTTAGATTCTTCATCTTCATCTTCTTTTTTTCTTTTTGCTTGAATCGGCATTTCTAGCCAAGCTTCTATTTGAACCTGTTTAATAGAACATTGAGGATAGAATTCACTCCCAATTCTATCAAGAGGTTGTGCTCTATCAAGTGCTTTCCCAAACTCTCGAGCAGCTTTGATGATCCCTCTCTTTTTAGAATTGCGTAACAAAGCCATCCACTCCTCCAATTCATTAAACGGTCCCAAAAGACGTTGGAAATCATCAGCATCAAAAAACTGCTGCAACAATTCTCGTATTTTTTTCTGACTTTCGTCATATGGCAATCCGGCCTTAGTGGTTTGTCTCACAGGATCAATAAACGCCACTCTCCACGCCTTGAGAAACCTGATCAACTCTGGAATCAACTGTTTACGGATTCTCACATTTGTAAATCTTTTGTTCATCACTTCTTGTAAGGAATCAGCATCGAATAGTATAAGATTCTCCCATATCCACCACTCATCTCTATCTAATTTGTGTAGCTCTTTCCACCTCCTCCGACTGTGCTCGTACATGTTTTCTCCAATCTTTTCAAAAGAACGTTCCATTATTCTTGGTTCAGCTCTGGATTTCTTCTTCAATGATAAGAGTCTCCCAATAGCCATTGGTTTCTCCTCCCACAAGTCTACAGATCTATCAATTGTTATTCGTTGTCCCAACTCATCTTCAGTGATAGGAATCACATAATTCCCATTCAAGGAATACAACACAAATGGAATAGTATTAGTAGTGTGTGCTGCACGACCAATCCCCCATCTTCTTTGTTCATTCGGTTCAAATTCAGAACTTAGAAGCCAATCCCATACCCCGAATACCAACTCTGGTCGATCTTCACCAATCATATCTTTGAATGTTTCATAATCATAGACATACAAAACCACACTTTTCGCATATACATCTGCAATCGCTTTTCCAGAACGATCAGAAATCTCCAATTTCGTTTTCGTCCACTCCAAATTCATTTTAAACTCTCCTACAGTAGCACGTGCAGCAGGAGCTTCATGAGACCCCGACAAAATGTATTTCTTCATATCTTCCAGAAGTGGTTTCGGAATAATCTCTCTTCCACTGATAATTTTGTATTCAAGGAAAGGTACACCTATCAAAACACCAAAATCATCTCCATCCTTTTCTCTTTTTCTCTTTAACTTTTTCAATCGTGCTTCAGTTTCGTCAGAGACTTCTCCATCATTTCCTAAAGAGAGATCTATTTCTTCCATCTCTTTTCGTTTGCCTTCTTTAATTCTTGCTAAAGCATCATTCTTCTTCCGTCTTATTATTTGTCGTCTTTTCGTTGTCGGATCTATACGTTCAAACTTCATCCCCAATAATCTAGAAACTTCTCCAAACTTTTTCTTCCTATCTTCGTTTAAGTTACTCCACACCACTCTAATATAGTTTTGCCACATTCTAGACGCTATACCGACTGCTGCATTCGACCTTACTAACGTTCTAATAATACGCATCAAATCTTCAGAATATCCTGTCTTTATGAGAAACTGTACTGCTTGTTCAAGTGCAGTGAACCCTCTATCATCCCGGATATCCACATTGATTCCATGATCTACTAACACTTCTATTAAATCAGGTCTCATAGCCAGCACACATTTCATCAATAGAGTCATCCCTCCTTCGAATTCAAAGTTCGGATTATACCTCTTATTTAATAATACGTTCAAATCATTAGTTGTCACTTTTTGCAACCTCGAAACGAACTTTACCATATCTTTTATCTCCTCCTCAGCTTTGACTGTGATCCTCTTTCTTATTTTCTTCTTTTTAGTTATTATTATTGGCTTTTCTTCTTCTTTCACCTCTTTCCGTGTCTCTTTCATGAACTCAATGATTTTCACCACATTTGCCTTATGTAGTTTTAGATTTCGCTCTTGAGATGTACTATATCTATGATTAGCTCTCCATCTCGCCAAATACATTCGTCCAAAAGTTCTATTAGCTCTTATTTCTCGAGCTCTGGCTGCCAACTCTCGCATCTCCTCAATTCCTACCGCAACTTCCAAAAACGTCTCATCAATATCCTGATTCCACCCTCTACCTTTCTGAGCAATCACATCCTCTATCAAATCTATCAAAAGCACGTTCAACTTTCTAGCCAATTCCCGTTTCTCACTTTCATCATCTTTCCATGATCCCTCATCTATCTGCCTAAATAAATTTATCCTCATCTTTTCTTGTTCCTTGATTCTCTTCCTAACGATCTTTTCTTCCTCCACTTCCTCCAACTCTTCTCTCTCCTCTTCAATCTCTTCCCCAAATATAGAAAGAAATAACCGTACCAGTCCACTCACACTTTTCTTCTCAGAAGTTGTTAGTTCTTCTCCTTTTTCATCCATAACCGTCTGCTTGAACACGACACGTCGAACGTCTGCTTCTTTCAACCGTTCTGAATCATCTGTTTCACGCTCCCAAAACAAATTCTGTACTATCACATTTTCTATAGCTTGCCCGTCCCACAATCGACTCACCAAATCTTTGACAGATTGTCGAGATTTCTTTTGTTTTATAGTTTGAACATAAGCAGCTATCACCAAATCCATCAGAATCTCTTTATCAGTTGTTTGAGCAATGTTCTCTTGCAACTCTTCAAAAGGAATACCTTCTTCAGTAGTAAGAAATGTAAAGAGTTCATCCATGGTCGTCCTGAATTGGTTCAAATCAATATCAACCATGATTTTTTGATAAATGTCAAGCATCACTATAAATATTGAGTTTTGAATTTCCTTTGTCATCATTGTTCGCACATCTTCGATAAACTCGGAGTCCCACTCTTTGCGCACTAACTGCAAATAGTTCTCCTCCCACCTTCCATCAATTGTAATCACTAATAACTCGATCAACCAGCCCATTATCTCCTCTTCACTGGATTCTGGAATACCTAGACCCATTATTTGTTCTTGCAATACGATCATTTGCTCTGTTCGAGTGAATTCAATTTTCATTTCTTCTTTTTCTTCTTCTTCTTTTTCTTTTTCTTTTTCTTTTTCTTCTTCTTCTTTTTCTTTTTCTTTTTCTTTTTCTTCTTCTTCCTCAAAAAGATTTAAAAATGCATCCATACGTTCCGTAAACACTTTTTGTACATCAAAAGAAGCTTTAGATCTTGTTATTTGACCGAACAAGATGGACGCTTGGAACTTTAATGCATCTCTATGGCTTTCAGCTTCTTCTTGATCTTCTTCTGCTAGGGATGCTGTCCAGAAATACTCATAGATCCGTATTGCTTGAATGGTATTTGGATCCCACATCTGCTTCACTTCTTGAACAAAGTTTGTCTCTACATCATTGTTGATGGTGAGAGCTAACAAAGTGTCGATCCTTCGACGCAATATTTCAGTATTTTCTTTTGTACGTTCCAATAATTGGATTTGTTTCTCAATATCTTGCATTCGTTCAAACCGCTCTTCCATAGAAAGAGCTGCAATAGCTTCTACTATAGTTGTCGGTTCTTTTTGTTTCTCCATGTGTTTTTTATTTTAAAATATATAATTTATTATTTTTATAATAAAGATCAAGTAGTTTTTACTTTTTAATAGAAGCGATTTTCCATGATTTTGGTAATGTTTCTAACCCACTATCATAAGCATAAACATACATAATCTTTTCAGGTTCCTGAATTTTTGAAACAATATTAGAGACAAAGGAGGGGTCGTGCATTCCACTCAAAAAGAGTACGCGTTCTTCTGTGATTTCCAAAACACCTCGAACATACCTCATCTTGTTGATTGGTTCTTGAAAAGGATCTGCCATGTCAACAACACCCAAACTCTCCCATTTCTTTGAGAAAAACAATAGTAATTGTTTTTTCTCATAAGTTATTAAAAAACTCTTGGCACCATCCATGATAAGCGCGACCCATTTCGATGTTTGGTATAATAAAAGTGCTCGGAAAGTTGTGTCAGTATACCATAGAGCATGCCATTGAGATAATCTGTCTGCTGCAGTTTTATGTTCAGTTACAACTCTCTCTAGAATTTGTAACCGTAGTTCAAAACGCAAATTTTCCATGGTTCGATTTTTGAGATGTTTTTCTATTCTCTCTTCAGAATTTAATTTTATCGGCGTAAAGGATTCAAATTCTTCAGGAGGAGGAGCTGAAGCTAATCCCGATTGCATATATTTCAAAGTAAATATCATACTGTTAGTGTCCCAATCTTGTGTAAAACGCTTAATTCCTGCTAAATCTAGTGCAGTTTCTCCATTTAGATTTGTGATATTACGATCTGCACCCCTCTCGATCAACAATTTTACTTTTGAATTTAACGAATATTTAGAAGCCCACATCAATGCAGTTTCTCCATTATTATCTATCTCATTAATCTTCGCACCAGCATCGAGAATTACACTAGTCGCAAAACTACCAGTAGCATGATGAAATCCACCCTCACGTGGCATATTTACCCAACCATATGATCCGATAATAGAATTTATGAGTGGAGTGGAACCTTGGTTATCTTTAACATTTATATCTGCCCCAAGTTCAAGTAATGCAATTATACTGCTGCCTTGTCCTCTTTTTTGTACGAAAGATAATTCTAATAATTCTCGATTTAGTTGGTCATGTGATTGTCCCTGAAATTTGATTATAAATTTGCTTATTTCTTTTTGTTCTTTTTTTGATCTTTTTGGTTTTTTTTCTTCTTTTTCTTCTTTTTCTTTTTTACCTTTACCTTTTACAGCTTTTCCTTTTGGCATGAAAAAGAATGTTTTTTCAGTCGTTTCTTCTTCGTCTTCTTCGTCTTTTTCCTCTTTTTCTGCTCTTGCTCCAATTTGAATTCGTTCAGTAAATTTCATAGGTTTAAAGGATTCAAGTTCTTCAAGAGTAGGAGCTGATATTGAAACACCTGTATATTTCAAATAGTATAAGGTCCGTTTATCAGACATTGTGGTGGGGAATTTATCCGCTATTAAGTCAAAAGCAGTTTGACCTTGATTGTTTTCAATACCTTTATCTGCACCGTTGTCTAGTAAGAATTCTACCACATCAGACGACCGTTCACGTTGTATTACTAACATTAATGCCGTATCTCCATTATTATCTTGGGCGTTAATATTCGGATTTCCTTTAGATAATAAAGTGTCCATTGCCAGAATATTGGAATATTTGGCTGCCCACATGAATACGGTTTGTCCGTTTTGATCTTTAGCTTCAATATTAGCATCATTTTCCAGTAATGCAATTATCGTACGTATTGTATATTTAGGTTCAAATTCGAAACCACTGTTTAAGGGCAATATGCGGCTGCTAAACCCAACAATGGTATTTATGAGTGGAGTATGACCTTGAACGTCTTTTATGTTCACATTTGCTCCATCTTTAATTAATTTCAATACTCCTTTTCTTGCTTTTACATGTTCTGAATTAAAACTTGCTTTCAACAATTCAAAATCTAATTCTGGTTGAGATTCTTTTTCCTTTTTTTCTTTTTTACCTTTTCGTTTTACAGTTTTTCCTTTTGGCATGAAAAAAGGTGTTTTTTCAGTTGCTTCTTTTTCCTCTTTTTCTTCTCTTGCTCCAATCTCCATTTCCTGACCTAATATTTCTTGATTGTTTTTATTGTCTGTGATAGCACGACCCCTATGTCTTAATGTTGTTGGTCTTCCAGCAGGATTACTTGAAGAACTGGATTTGATGCATCGCCAACATGTGGTACCTTCAGGAAATTGAGGAGGACATTTAATCTTCACGCACGTAGGCCCCGCCTCTTGACGTTCCCAAGGGAATTTCACTTTGACTCCACTGCGTTCGTAAAGAGCACGTCTCTGTTCAAGTGCTCCACGATCAACAACGCTTAATGATATTCTTTGATGAGATTTGTCTTCTGATGAAATAAAGTTATATTTTGATGATAAATCATTTAAAGATATAAAATGTTTCACTTGGTCTTCTATTTCCTTTATCTCTTCTTCATCTAAGTCACCTGCTTCATTCTTAATAAATTCAAGTGTTTCTTTTAACAGAGTATTTTTCCACTTTTCTTTTTCATCAAGAGGGATTTGGTTTGAGCTATTGATTTGATCTACGAGATTATTGATTATACTAGGTATTTCATCAGTTGATCGGTCTGCACCTTTTGCAGCAAAAAGCACGCTTCTGACACCACCTTGAAACTTGTTGAATAAATTGTTTTCTATGTAATATTTAACTGTTTCTGTTGCAAATATTTCCGTTATGTATCCAGAATTATTAAAAGGATCAAAAAATCCTTTGATTTCTTCCGCCATACCAAATTTCTTTTGATTTAAAGCATACCTATAATTAATTTCAATAAAATCTGATACATTATCAGCAATTACGTTGCTAAGAACGTCTAAGGATGCACGTTGCATCCAAGCAATTAATAAATCATGATTTTCGGAATCAATAGCCTCCGAAGATGATCTCACATCCTTTTCAAACGATTCTATTACCTCAAATACATCATCAGGAAGGTCATCAAAAGCCCACTTGCTATGTGCATTATCAACTATATGAATGAATAGATTTTCTACAAGTTCAGGAGTCATTTCAAATTCATCGTTACTTTTGATGATATCCATAACACCTTTCAAAGTTTGAACATCTTTATCAGCTGCTGCTGTCAACATAGCTGTAAATTGTTCTGATGTAAAACTATCACCTGCAAATACGTCGTACCGATCATAAAGTATTTCCGTAATTTTGAGCCATCCTTCCCTAATAACACGTTTAAGAAGGAGAATATCAGCTGCTGCTGCTGCGATACCAAGACCTCCACCAAAGTGACGTAAATTTTCTAGTTTATCTAAGATGGCTAAAGCAACCTCTTCAGATTCGACTTTATAAATATTTTTCGTGACAGCTGTAGCAACTTCGATATAATCTTCATCAGTCATATTTTCATCTTCTTCATCTAATTGAAATTCGAGGAAAATATCAAGATCATCTAATATTTCCAAATCAGCCTTCTTGGTAATTTTGAAAAATAAGTCTCCAAATATGGCTGCCACATCTTCATCAGTTACATTTTCTGCCATAAATAATATAAAATAATTAACTAATATCTCTGGGTAACGATATTTTCCAGCAATAACTTGTTCAATAATATTTTTTACTTTATCATTAGTTATCGTTCGCTTTGATGTTTTTATCAACAATTCAATCAGAAACTCTGTTAATTCGCTATTACTTTGTCGAACAGCTTTATCTAAAAGTTGGATTTGTCTTATTATTGTTAAACTGCTTATTTCAATAGGAAGTTTAGCTAGTTCACGTTCTGGATCTACACTAGCGTCCCATCCTGGTAATTGATACTGAGAAACATTGTGCCATTTTGCTTCATTTGTTTCTGGTGGAATTTTGACAACACTCAAATTTTGATTGATCCAAAATATGAGACTATCTCCTTGGTAGATTTGTCTACCATAATACCCCATTTCAAGCACACCTTCACTCAATCTGTGACTTCTCTGATAAGCATAAACTTCAATAGGTTTTAATGGATCGACTTTTTCCGTTGTGAACATTTCTTCATCGTCTGGTCTTTTGAATTTCTTCATTTCTCCTCCTCGGAATCGTTTCTGTTCTATTATTTGATTGAACACCCATCTCTTCTTAGGAGCTAAATAAAGACGAACAATAACAGATCTTTTGTAAATAGGATTGGTGGGGGAACCACCAGGTTCTTGAACCCATTTTCCCATCATAAGCAAACGGAATGCATACCTACGTTCTTTAGCTGGACGAGCGGCCAGAATTTTCTCAGCTTCTTGTTCTTTGTTTCCATCTACTCCAAATATTGGAAGTTGTTGCATTTTAGTAAATAAAGGACGTCCAAAGTCATCAAAATCACCGGGACGCGGCCCTTGTAGTTGAGCATCAATATTGTTTTTTAATAAAATTTGATCACTTGTTAACTGCCTTTGCCACTTCTCATCTATAATCACTACTTGATCTTGATTTTCATCAGATTCCTCAGAATCGTCACCTATTGCCGCACGAACTCTTCTCTTTTTCTTTTTCTTTTTTTTTCTTCTTCTTGCTCGTGGACCTTTGGTGTGTTTGTAATATTTTCCTTTGTACCAATAGCCAATATTTTCTTCATTCAACTGGACACGGAAAGTGGCTCCCTTGGCAATAGCGCGAGCGACTGCGGCTTTTGTTGCTGGAAGAACAGCATCAATCGATCCCTCTTTTGCCAATATCTCGAGCAATTTGCTCATTGCTTCTTGTCCTTCTATTTCCTCCAATCTGTCACGGTTCTCAGCAGTTGTCTTGATATCTATATTTGCATCATTTTTAATCAGTAATCTAACTACATCCCAATATTTTTGTCCAACAGCCCATACTAACGCAGAATGTCCATCATTATCTGTAACATTAGTATTTATATTTTTTGCTTTGAGTAATTCTTCCACCACTTTTGTGTTCCCATGCTTAGAAGCTTGCATTAGTGCAGTCCAACCACGATCATCCGAGAGATTGACACCTGCCTCATTCTCGAGAAGTACTTTCACCATTTCTAGGGGCGCGAACCTAGAAGCTAACATTAATGCAGTAATTCCGACATTATTCCTAGCATTGACATCTGCCCCATTCTCGAGAAGTAATTTCACCACTTCTATATCTTTTTTTCTAGAAGCAAATTTCGACAAATGCCACTCATGAGGAAACATCAAACGTCCTTGACGAGAAGCTACCATTAGTGCAGTCCAACCACGGGCAGTTTTAGCATTAACATCTGCATGATGTTTTATCAATTCTTCTACTACTTCTTTATGTCCATTATGAGAAGCTTGAATCAGTGCAGTCCAATTACTGCTATTTTTAGCATCAACAATTGCACCGCGTTCTATCAATAATTTTACTACATCCAAACGTCCTTTACCAGAAGCCCACAACAAAGGAGTCTCCCCAGCAGAATCTTTAAGATCAAGACCTACACCCTTTTTAATCAATAATTTCACTATACCCCAATGTCCAGATTTCATAGCCCATGATAGTGCAGAGTTTGCATTATCATCCATATCATCCATATTTATATTTGTTGCTTTGAGTAATTCTTCTACCACTTCTTCATATCCATTCTTAGATGCCTGAATCAGCGCAGTAGTTCCTTCAAAATTTCTATCATTAACATTTGCTCCCTCACCCAGAAGTAATTTCACCACGTTTACATGGTTTTTCCCAGAAGCATATATTAATGCAGTCCAATCTTTAGAATTTTTAGCATTAACATCTGCACCATGCTCGAACAATAACTCTAGCACCTTCACACGTCCTTTGAGAGAAGCTAGCATTACTGCATTCGGACCGTCAATCGTTTTAGCATTAACATCTGCATCATTTTCTATCAATAATTTTACTACATTCAAACGTCCTTTATCAGAAGCCCACATCAAAGCAGTCCTCCCAATAGAATCTTTAAAAGTAACATCTGCACCCTCTTTAATCAAGAATCTCGCCATTTTTATACGCCCTGATTTTGCCGCTTCCATTAATGCAGTCATGCCAAGTAAGTTTTGATTATTGATATCTTCTCCTCTCTCAATTAATAATTCCACCACTTCTTCATATCCCTTGTTAGAAGCATATAATAAAGATTCAAGCCATGATGATTGATTGAACCAGTTAAAATCTTTCAATCCTCTGATGACATGAATGTCAGCCTTCTCCATCTCGTTGATAATGAAAAACCACATCTTTCTTGTGGTAAGACTTGGATAATCTGGATTTTTTTTTGTTTTTACTTCTTTTTCTATTGTTTTGTAAAGAAGTCCAGATTTTCTTGGAAGAAGGAGTAACATTTTGTTTTTTACCGTCGTACTAGTTCTTAATAGTGCGGCAAACGTTTGAACTGTTTCATCGAACGTGGAGGTTTCGATTAATTGGTCCATGATGTCTCTCAGAACATCATCAGATAATTCAGATTCGAATAAAGATAAATATGTTTTTACTTTCTTACTTTTTTCTTCTTCTTTTTTTTCTCTTTTTCTTTTAACTGTTTGACCAATTTTTGCGGCAATTTCTGGGTGTTGTTCAAGATAATCTTCTACGCAACTGATGAAACAGGTTTCCCAGTCGATCTGCTCCCCCACCACTCTCTGAAGTTTTGAGATATAAGTCTTATCTAGAATTTTGCTCAAGTTATTGATCTGCGCTTCACAAAACTGTGTTACATCTAAAATACGACAACGTTTCCACGCGAGCCATGCATTCTGTAGTTCTTCAGATGCACCAATTCTTTGTAAAAACATAATCATATTATCATGGTCTCCAAACAGATTACCATCTATTACAATGATAGTAAATTCCACAAACACATGAACAGACCAATCCTGAACAAACATTCGAAGATATTTGTTAAAGTCTGATCCAATGTCCAGTTTCATTAAGACTTTCTTCTCAAGAGAATCCATTGCACCTTCTACAGCTTTCCAAGATTCGCGATCATCTCTCATAGCACTGATGCCTTCTCTCTGTAATCGGAGTTTAATCTTGTGTTTCTGAATATCTAGCATATAAGTGTTCATGGCCTCGTTCAAATTCTTGAGTTGAGCATGAAAAGTAGCTCCCTTAGAAACTTTAAAAACGGCCTCAATAGGTTCTCCCACCACTCGCTGCAATCTACTGGTATAAATTTTATCAAGAATTGTGCCCAAGTCATCTGTTTCCTGTGCACAATCTTTCTCATCACTACATTGTTTCCACAAGTTCCATTTAGCTTTTGCTTGTTCTCGCATTTCTTTGGAAGCTTTGATGGTTCCTAAGAACTCCTCCATCTTATCAAATTCTTGGGCACTAGGTACTTCTTTCTCTGTCACAATACCTGTAATTTTTGATAATATTCGTAAAGACCAGTTGTCAAGGAATTCTCGGAAATATCGATCAAGTTTCTCTCCATCTTTGTATAGAAATAGAACTTTTTTAGAGAATTTCTTCATTGTAGCTTGCACATCTTTCCACGATTCTAGAGCATCTCGCATTCCTTCATCAGTTTTATTCGGCATTAGCCACTCACGATGAAGTGTGTCTTTGTTCTCCTGAATATCAGTAATGTAAGCGTTCATGTTCTTGTTCAAATTCTTGAGCTGGGCACGAAAAGTAGCCCCCTTAGAAACTTTAATAACAGCAGCAATATGTTCCCTCTTGGCAAACATACGATCAAGTTCTAGACCCAAAGCAGTAGCAGTCTCACTGCAGAATCTCTTCTCGAGAATACACTTGGCCCACGCTTCCCAAGCTTTAGCTGCCTTGCTACTTCTCTTTTTCAGGTCTCTAGCCACGAGGACTACATGTCGATCATAATCATTTTGCTTCTCTTGGTTTCTCGGGTCGTCTTCCAAGAGAGTTCTCCACAATCTAACAAATGTAATCAACTGCTCTACGAATACCAGTCTATCGGTGGAATCTTTAACATCACTTTTCAAATCATCTAAACGTGTATTTTCATCATTGTCATTTCGTAGAGCATCAGTAAGCAGCGGGAGATTCTGTAAAAAATCAGAGCGAGATGGAAGAATAGAATAACCAATATCCATAGCTTCCTGATATTCTTTGGTTTTCATCACATCTCTAATTGTACGTTCATAAAGACCTCTGAACACTTGGTCTTCCAACGCAGGATATTTCGCAAGCACCCAATCTGTCAAGTTCTTCATATCTGCTCCCAGTCGAATTTGTGACATTGGCATCTCCATCGTCAACACAACCATCGTGATCACTTTCATTCTATCAGTGTATACATCATCCACTTTCGTAAGTGATTCATGAATCAGTTGTGGCCAAAACATGTTCCGTGTAGCACGAATCGTAGCATCCACCAACTTCTCATGTTCCCACACCTTCTTCCACTCCTCATTAATCTGAGGAGCTCTCACAAGCGTCAAATTGGCCACTTTCGCCACTGCTTGTGCCCATAAATCCTCTCTATCTGTAATTTTTGGTTTTTCTTTTTTCCCCTTTTCTTGTTGAATTGGGTCTCCCATGTACTTGTTGATTGCATCCATCATATCATAATGTATATCCTGATTCACTGCTTGGTGATTGCCAGCAAACCCTTCAATTACTTCTACCACAGATCTGATTTGATCAACAGAAGCATGATCATAATCCACCCCATGAACTTTCTCAAATACACCTTCATCAAATATAACAGTAGCAATTTTCCCCAGAATCTGAGGTCCTACTCCTCCAGTCAATCTCTCCACCAAAGCAGGATGTGCAAGCATCTCCTCCCATTCCACATCTCCACATTTCTCTCTTAGTTCTTTAGTCTTTTCCTGATCATATTGTGCTAATGCTGCCCCCACTATTTCTGGATATGCTTCCCCATCTTCTAGTTGCTGAATCAAATTAGATATTTCGACTTTATCCATATTATGACCCAACTCCCTGAACGCAGAAGTTACTACACCTTCTTTATCTACTCCATTGAACCGCTCAATGTGATCCAAACATCGTCTACAATCAGCAACTGTTCTCTTGAACTCATTAGATACATTAGTTTGTCTTAAAGCTTCAAGATTCTCTTCCATCCCCCGTTTCCACTCCTCTAATCCTTCCTCCTCATATGATCCTGCTAAATCTTGGAATGAATGTGGTAACTGATATTCTGCTGCTTCCATAGAAATATCCACTTGTTTCGCACAATCCATCATTTCACTATATTGATCTTCTCCTCCATATTGTGCGTAATCACTGCAAGCAGAAATCATCTGTCCCAACTCCACTCCAAAATCTACAAACTCATCAGCATCTTCTCTTTTAGTGAATATTGTATTGAACGTGCTACGAGCCACATTCTTATCCACAACTTTATCAGAGAAAAAATCCCGTTTCCCTTTTTCTCCTTTAAACGGTGACAATTGTGTCATCTTCTTCTGTGTCAACCAGTCATGCAAATTCCATCTCGCCGTTTCCCAATCTCCCATACTGTTCGCATATTTAATATTCTGTCTTAACTGAATATAGCTGTGACGATCATTTGAATTCATCTGTTTCCAATTAGATTCAGGAAGTTTCTCAAATCCTCCAGTAATTCGAAGTTCATCATTTTCTAATGCAGAGAGTTGATTCGTCGGTGGTATTTCATCAATCTCTTCAATTGGTTCTTCTTCTTCGAATTCATCTTCTTCTTCTTCTTCTTCTTCTTCTTCTATTTCTTCTTCTTCCTCGAATCGTTCAGGCATCTCTTCTTCTTCTTCTTCCTCCTCGAATCGTTCAGGCATCTCTTCCTTTTCTTCTCTTTCAAATAATCGTTCTTCTTCTTCAAATATAGGTCGACGACGACGAGGAGGAGGGAGAACTGGTTGAGGTATGAAAACAGGAGTCACTATAGGTAATAGTTGAGGTGGAGCTACTATACCTTCTCTTCCTCTTCCTCTTCCTCCCTTTATGATTATCTTCGTCTTCTTCTTTATTATAACTTTCTTTTTCTTCACTTTTTTTACTTTCTTCACTTTCTTTACTTTTCGTTTTCTGGGTTTTTTGAGTTTTCTGGGTTTCTTTTTACTACTGGTCTTTCGCACGGTTTTCTTTGCTTTCTTAGGAATCTCTGGAAGTGGTTTCTTCCTTTGTCGTGCTAATGCAGCAGCACTTGGTTTTTTTCTAGTTCGTCTTCTAACTACAGTTCTTCTTCTCATTTTAATTTTAGTAATAAATTTTGATAATAAATTTTATTATTAATATATAGTATTTAGGTGTTTTTAGGTTTTGTTATTGAAAGAGACCGAGTTACTTTCCAAGCAACACCTGGACTCCAATATTTAACTTTCATCACTTTCTTAGGATTTTTAGTTCCCATGAACTGTTTGCATTGCAATCTACAATCTTCAATATCACCCGAGTAAGGACATAACCCATCTTTCTTTACACGCCCACATCCAAAAAATTTACCTTCTTGCCCCAAATTAATATTCTTGTACCACTTGTAAATAGATTCAGGATATCTTCCAAGAGATTGATTTTCAAAATTGTGTTCCATTGTATAGTTCTTATCTTGACTACACATCCTGTACCACAGATCTTGTGTTGCTTTCAATGGGAAGCCAGCATAACATAGAAACGGAAAAACAATAAGTCTTTCTTTGTTGATAAGATGAGTATTCTCTCTAAAATGCCTAAGAATGGTGTGTGCTATACAAGGAGGAAATAAAGTCAAATCTAGTGCTTCTCCAATATCCAATTTTTCATCTTCATAATTAGTAATTAAGGTTTTCGATCGTCTTGTGTTTAATATCACATTCTTATACTCTGCCCAGAACTCACTAACAGATTTCATTATATCCCACTGGTGTCCAATATTGTGTTCAAAATAAGGAGCTGAGAAAAGAGGATGATAATCTTTCCAGAAAATTCGATATCTGCATTCACGTTTAATTTCATTCCTCTCTGCACATAACCGATCCCATGCTTTTGATTGTGATACACGTGGTATCTTGATTCCAATTGACTTCATTTTGATGTTACATCTTGTATTTTTCACCTTTTTGATAATGTATGCAACTGTATCTTCTCCTGGAATAAGTCTACATTTCTCATCAATATAAAATGTTTGTGGATTGATCGTGTTCTGTTTGAGCCACTCTATAGAAGCTTGGAATCGTTCCAGCATCAACAAATCAGCATCAGCATATGTTATGTAAACTGCTCCCATTACCATCATTGCAGCACGTTCTGCAATCAACGCAGTTGCATGTTCGAACGGCACTTTGTAGATATAGACAGGAGCAGGCAAATGAGGAAATTTTAATTCATGTCGTGCCGTTACCATCTTTTTGATACTGTTGTTCACTTTTCTAAAACAAACACGTTTAATTTCTTTAGATAGAGAGGGATCTATTTGACTATTATAAACAAGCAACCTTTGGAAATCACCTTCAAGGGGGAACAAATAACAGTGCACATATTTTCTCCACACAGTTTCAGCACGAACCAATAAAACTTTCAATTGATCATCTCGAGTAGCCATCAGTTTCCAAATAGAAGCGGCACCCATTTCCACAGCAGGATCTGTAGGCAGTTGTAACTCTGATAATTTGTATTCTAAGAGTTTGTAGTAGTCTAATTCTTTTTGATTGTTTTCTTGAAATGCATCATAGAATTGTACCAAACACTGCACTCTTTGCATGTACCATTTAGGAGGACGATTCCACAATCCACAGACTTTTATCGACACTAAAGCCACGAACCTGTTCAAATCACAACACCTGCCAAGAGGTAAGAGACGTAATTTTCTCCGAGCGTTTTTACCATAAAATTTATCTGACATATCATCTATACGTAATGTTGTTGGTTTCTTAATATGGAGGAAACAGCCATAAATGTGAATACTATTTTCGTTTTTAGAATAGAAGATAGTTGCAACATATCCATGAGAAGAAATAAATCGAAGAAGAGGAGTGAAATTCTCACATATGACATTTTTGGTTTCTGGAGGAAGTTCATGTACTTTGATTGTATACCATAAAGAAATAGCACTCGAATCATTTTTGTGGATCGGTTTCCACCATTTCTCAAAGATCAACTGCGAAACAGATTTATCATCTTCACATACGATTTCATACCTATAAGAGTAGAATTTAGAATTAAATTTTGTAATTAAATTTAGAATTAGAATTAAAATTTGTAATGAAAAAAGAAGAAATACATAATGAGTTTCGTCATATGAATGCAGTTCTAGCAGAAGTACAAACACATAAAAGTCAAATTATAGAATTTACCTTGTTCGTGGTATTTGCGGTTCTAGCTTTGCTCGTAATTTCCGTGATTCAGACAGCTGTGTTCTGGAATTACAGTCATGCATCTCCTCATCTACATTTAAAGAATCACTGGCATACTCGGTCCATGCAGACAGTGGTAATCCTAAACTTAACATTACTAATATCAATTGCGTTCAGAGTACCTCTATTTTTCAGTCGAATCACTAATGTCTATATTGTTATTTTATTCTGGATTCTTTTTTGTTCTTCTCTTGTTCAATCTGCTGCTGTAATTATACGAATATATTTGTTGTGGCACGTAGTCAC
>SDBT01005309.1_pt1 | contig 21644 bp, 22 predicted proteins | sample 2277101 | NCBI WGS metagenome assembly SDBT01 (sample SAMN10404973, study PRJNA504765) | marine sediment metagenome | isolation source: marine sediment core GS10_PC15, 103 cmbsf | place: Arctic Ocean: Southern Knipovich Ridge | collected 2010
ACAGTCGAGAGTGGGAAACGTTTCTGAAAGCTGTATCATATGTCCCCCAATAGAGGGATTTTTTTCAACCAATATGACTTCGTAGCCGGTGTTAGCCATATCCAGAGCGGCTTGGATACCTGCAATGCCTGCTCCAATAACCATCCCTCTCCTGGTGACAGGAAAACTGATGGGATCTAAAGACTCGTTCCTATTGACTCTTTCCACAGCACTCCGGGTGATTTTTTCAGCTTTGACAGTGGCTTTTTCTTTGTCTTTGTGGACCCAACTGCACTGTTCCCTGATATTGGCGATTTCGCTTTGAAATTCATTTATGCCGCCAGCCTTTGCTGCGTTTTGGAAAGTTTTCTCATGAAGATTGGGGGAACAGCAGGAGACGACTATGCTGTCGAGGTTATTCTCTTTGATGCTATTTGTGATGAGCTTCTGGCCCGGGTCTGAACACATGTATACATAATCTTCAGAGTGAGCGACTCCATCGTGTTTGCTGAGTTTGTCGGCGACCTTTTTTACATCTACTGTTCCAGCGATGTTTATCCCGCAGTGACAAACAAATACTCCCGTTCGTTTCTTCATTTTTTATCCCTATCCTTATCATTTTTCCTTGTTCATGTTCATTTTTTTGATTTCGGTTTTGTTTTTGTTGCAGCAGGTTTTTTTGCTGCGGATTTCTGGTTTTTTTGTAAGGCTTTTTGGCCGTGTTTAAAGCCTTTATCAAAGGCAACGATATTTTTGTCCAGGAATCTATCTGGAACCAAACCGGGAAGAGCTTTTTTCATCGCTTCGCTTGTGACAACCTCAGTTACAGCAGTAAAAAAGCCGAGCATAACCAGATTGGCAAAAACACGATTCCCCAATTCTTCGGCAAATCGTGTGGAGGGAATTGAATACATATTGATTTTTCCGCGGACAGCTTTGGGTTTAACCAGATCAGTATCTATGATGAGAATTCCTTTATTTTTCAACTCAGGTTCATATTTATCGTAGGCTTCCTGAGACATGGAGATGAGAATATCCGGAGATGTGATGTAAGGATAGAGGACACGTTCATCGGAAACGATCAGCTGTGAAGCGCACGCACTGCCTCTAGCTTCAGGTCCAAAGGCCTGGGTCATGGATGCATGTTTATCATCAAAAAGAGACAGAGCCTTTCCTGTGATGAGCGCACATCTTATGATTCCCTGGCCTCCAAAGCCAGTAAATCGAATTTCAGTCTTTTTCATGGTTGATTCTCCCATAGAGTTGATAATCGTCACCTAGAACATTAGAGAAATGCGTGTCCATAGCATCTTGGAAAGTCGGTTTGTCCTTATCGACAAATTTTCCCACAATGAGTTTTCCTTGATAATCGATATCGACGGTTCTTGTGTCTGCACCGTGTTTGATTTCGGCTTGTTCATAGTAGTATTTGAGTAGATTTAATCCATCTCCAAGGCGGTTGCGGCGTGCATAGAGAGTCACACAAGGTGTAATCACTTCGATAAAAGAAAATCCCTTTCTGGATAGTGCTTCCTGGATCGATTTTGTCACTCTTCTGAGGTGGAGAGCTGTCCATCGAGCCACATAAGTTGCCCCCGCAGATTCGACAAGGTTAGGGAGACTGAATGAATATTCAAAATTTCCGTAAGGAGCTGTGGAAGCATTGGCTGTCATAGGGGTGGTGGGAGCCACTTGACCCCCTGTCATTGCGTAGTTGAAATTGTTAACACAAATAACAGTCAGATCCATGTTACGTCTTGCAGCATGAATCAGGTGATTCCCTCCGATTCCGGAAAGATCTCCATCTCCACTGAAAACAACAACCTTAGTGTCCGGGCTCGCCAGTTTGAGGCCTGTAGCAAACGGAATGGCACGACCGTGTGTCGTGTGGAAGGAATCAAGCTTGACATAACCGGCCACACGACCTGTGCAGCCGATGCCTGAGACGACAGCGAGTTTATCCAGATTTTCTTTGTTCTTTTTTATGGCATCGATGAAGGATGTAACAACCGTTCCAATCCCGCAGCCGGCACACCATATGTGAGGAATCCTATCCATTCTCAGGAGGTTTTCAATTGGATTCTTGGGTTCTCTTTTTTCGACTTTTTTCATTTTACAGCCTCCTTGATGGCCGTGAGAATATCTTGAGGATCATGGACCCAACCGCCGCAGTGGGGAACACTTATAACTTTGCAGCTGTTTCCGGCAGAACGTTCAACTTCTCTCACCATCTGTCCATAGTTGATTTCCGGGACAACAAGTGCTTTAACTTTTTTAGAGAGCTGTTTGATCCGTTTCTCGGGGAAAGGCCATGCCGTGATAAGCCTGAGTGTTCCAATTTTTATTCCCGCTTTTTTGGCCTGCTGAACGGCACGGACAGCGACTCTTGAGGTAATACCGTAAGAAATAACAACAACTTCTGCGCCATCGATATCATTTTCTTCAAGTTTGATAATTTTATCACGGTTGCCGCGGATTTTTTCTATGATTTGAGTCACTTTATTTTTCTGACATTCAGCATTCAAATCAGGGTAGCCCCGCTCGTCATGGGTCAATCCTGTTGTGTGTAAGCGGTAGCCATCTCCGGCTTTAACCATAAAGGGGATGCCATCTTTGTCATTTTTATAGGGCAGGTAATCTTCAATGGGACCCGTGTACCATTTCCTTTCAACGACTTCGATGTCTTCTGCAGGAGGAATGATCACTTTTTCGTGCATGTGCCCAATACATTCGTCAATCATAACAAAAACAGGAACACGATAAGTTTCAGATAGATTAAATGCTTCAATGGTAAGATCAAAGCTCTCTTGGGGAGAATCCGGGCAGAGCGCGATGATTTCGTAATCTCCATGAGAGCCCCATTTGGCCTGCATCATATCCTGTTGTCCGACCAGAGTCGGAAGTCCCGTAGAAGGCCCTCCTCTCTGAACATTGGCGATGACGAGCGGGACTTCCATCATACATGCCAGTCCGATGTTTTCCATCATCAGTGAAAATCCAGGCCCTGAAGTCACGGTCATGGCCTTTTGACCGCCCCAAACGGCTCCGATTAATGAAGCCATTGAGGCGAGTTCGTCTTCCATCTGGATGAAGATTCCTCCAACTTTTGGAATTCTTACAGCAAAATGTTCTGCCGTTTCAGTCGAAGGCGTTATGGGGTAGCCTCCAAAAAATCGGCATCCGGCAGCTAGAGCTCCTTCTGCAATAGCAAAGTCTCCATCGAGATAATGGACACCCGTTAAAACTCCCTTAGGGTCGGCTTTGACTTTTTTCACCTTCTTCCTCCTCGTCTTTGAGTGTGACAAATAGGGCGAATTCAGGGCAGATTGTTTCACACAGCTGACAGTACATGCATTTGTCTTCATCCTTTATGTATGGCGGATGATAGCCTTTGACGTTAAACTCTTTTGACATTTCAAGCACATCATGTGGACAGTATTCCACACAAAAGGCACATCCTTTACACCTGTCTTTGTTGATATGTATCTCGCCTTTCTTAGTCTTCAAATTTCCAAAATATACCATTGTTTCCTCAGATTAATTTTTTTTCTTTTAATATGGGTTTTGGATCGATGTAGTGAAGATCAAATCCTAGGCTTTCTTCAGGACAATCCAAAGCGATAGCCATCAGTTGCGAAAAATAAAAAATAGGGACAGTCTTAAAATCCGGGTATTTCTCCAGAGTCCTTTTCTGTCTCTGGTCTAGATTGAATGCGCAGAGAGGACAGCTGACCACAACAGCTTCAGCACCCAGTCCGCAAGCCGATGTAAGAATGTTGTAGGTCCTGTCAGCAACAATTTCAGGTTTGTCGACAGTCTGATAGGAAGCACAGCATTCGGTTTTGTAGGGAAAATCTATAGGATCTGCGCCTAAAGCGAGGGAAAGGTTTTCCATTATGGTAGGATTTTCCATGTTATCAAAACCAATCTCTTTTGGACGCACGAGCAGACAACCATAGTAATGAGCGATCTTCAGATTCTTAAGGGGTTTTACAACTTTTTTTGTCAGATTCTCGAATTTGATTTCATCTCTTAATATTTCGAGGAGATGTAGAACATTCACATCCCCGTCATATTTAATATTTTCTTTGTACATAAAGTCATTAATCTTCGCTAGATCTTCCGGTTCCGATTTCATACGCAAGTTGGCGGCTTTTAAAGTATGGAAGCACATTGAACAGAGGGTCATCACACTGTCTGATCCGGATTCTTTTACCCGGATTAGGTTCCGGATAGGAGCGAGATGGTGCATCAAGTCGTCAGTGGCGAGCGAAAAGACGGTTCCGCAGCAGTTCCAACGTGGGATTTCTTCGACCTCTATACCTAGATGTTCTAATGAACAGAGTGCGGAGTCTTCAAAATTTTTTGCATGGTTTTTTAACGTACACCCCGGGTAGTAGCTTAATTTCATTATGATGAATCCTTCTGATATTTGTATTATGGTATTTATTAGGCATACTAGAAATTATTAAGAAGTGAATTTCCTCATACTGCTTATTAGGGCGATTGGAGGGATATCCTCTTTTTCAGTCCCGGACATTCTTTCAACTTTAAGATGATCCTCTCTCTTGCGTAGAAGAATTTGTCTTAAGGCTTCGATCACTTCAGCAATATTGATTCCCTTTGGACAGCGAGAATTGCACATGAAGCATGACTCACAGATCCAGATTGATCGAGATTTTAAGAGTTCGTCTTTAAATCCAAGCTGCGCAAAACGGATGATTTGGTTGGGAAGGATATCCATTTGGGATACTGCGGGACAACCAGCCGAACATTTGCCACACTGGTAGCAGGCAAGGAGGTTTTGGCCGCTCAACTTTTGGACTTTTAAAACAAACGGATCTTTAATCTTTTGTCTGGAGATATTTACTCTCATTAGAACGTCTCTTTACCACCGTATTTTTTATAACCTACTGTAATTATAGGATTTATAATAGACTAAAAATACATTACAGTATAGCACATTCAATCCCGCTGTCAAGAAAATTCAAGTGAATAATTGAAGATAAAATTTGGAAAAAAAATGAAGGAATATTTCCTTCCTTTTTTCCAATAAAAACAAAATAATCTTACATTTATTGACAGTAAATGAAGATAATTAATGTGATAAAAATGCCCATTTTTGAATCTTTAAAATTGAGAAAAAGGGTATGAGGAGAAAATTGCTTAGAGTCCGGCTGTGGCCGATGTCTAAAGCTTGTCAATGGAGGTTTCACTGGTGGGTTGAGAAAGAAAGCTCTTGTTAAATAGAAGAGGAGAGATTATATTTAAATGACCTAGTTTTCATTCAGGAGAGTAAAAATGAAAAAGATAAAATTCAATCATTTCAAATATTTATTTCTAAGCTTGGTCGTCTTCCTTATGATGTTGCCGGCTGTGGGAATAGGAGCAGAAAAAAGTGCTTCCGTTTCAATGCAAACTCTTCTACCTCAACTGAATGACTGGACAAAAACCGAAGAACCTTCCACCTATTTCCCAGAGAATCTTTTTGAATTTATCAACGGTGCCGCTGAAATATATATAGCTTATGATTTCAAGAAATTGACTGTCACTCAATATGGTCGGAAGGGAAGCAGCACCAGTGTGGCGGTAGAAATATATGAAATGTCCAATGAAACTAACGCCTTTGGGATCTATGGCGCCGAACGTTATCCAGACAACAATTTTGTCCCCATCGGGATTCAAGGATATGCTGAAGAGGGGATATTGAATTATCTAATCGGAAAATACTATATCAAACTCCTCTGTTTTGAAGGAGGCAGCCAATCTGGAGAATATCTGGAACTTTTTGCCAAAACGATTGCCGAAAAAACTCAAGGACAAACGACTTTTCCAGCTCTGCTCAATCATTTCCCAAAGGATGGATTGGTGGCCAATAGTGAAAAATTTATTTTGAAAAATGTCATGGGATACGGTTTTCTCCATGATGGATATCTTTCTAATTATAAAACAGATGATTTTGAATTCGACTGTTTTATCATCAAAGGCAGTGATGAAGAGGATGCCCAAATGATGCTGGATAGGTATCTAGAAGCGAAAAAATCCCAACCGATAGAAAAGACGACATCCATGGTGTCGATTAAAGATCGATATTATGATTTGATCTTTTTGTCCCGTGTTGGCAGCCACATCTGCGGTGTGATGAAAATAGAGGAAGGGAAGGAAGATATCGGTCAGCAGTATTTGAAGGTCCTAAAGGATTCTTTTAAGAAATAAGTAAGTTTTCAGCTCGTTGAATTGAATGAGGAGGAGTTCGATATTTTTTCCGGCATTGGAAAGATCACGTTCCCGTCCTGCCGTCTCTAATTGGAAAAGCGTTTCTTGAAGGGGAGTAAGACCAAGGCTAGCGGACGAGCCTTTTAGGCTGTGGGAAAGCTCTTGGACTTGGCCGGCATCTTTGAGTTTGATAGCATCTTTTATTTCTGTATATTTTTCTTTGAAACCTTTAATATACATATCGAGAAGTTCTTTGAGAAAGTCCATCTCTCCACCTGTCCTTTCCAATGCAGAAGTTAAATCTATAGGAATGGGACCTGGAGCATCTTTCAGTTTCAAATCTCCTTATAGTTGCTCTCTTGATTTAAATTTTTCGCTTTTTATATTCTCAATCGTGTCGAAGAGTTTTTTTGGATTGATAGGTTTGGAGATGTAATAGTCCATTCCTGCATCAAAACATTTTTCTTTATCTTTCTTCATGGCATGGGCTGTTATAGCAACAATGGGAACATGTCTTCCCGTTTTTTCTTCCTTTACCCTGATTAGCGCGGTGGCTTCTAGACCGTCCATTATAGGCATCTGTACATCCATAAGAATAAGATCTATTGGGTCTTTTTCCCATATAGAAAGAGCTTCCTGTCCATTATTTGCGACGGTCACTCGATATCCCTTCTTTTCCAGAAGCCTTACAGTGAGTTTTTGGTTGATCTTATTGTCCTCGACTAAAAGAATTCTGAAATGAAAGTGCGATTCATTGAGAGAATGTTTTGTGATTAATTGAGTCTGCTTTTCTGATTCTTCTGAAGGAGAAAGAGTCAACATTAAGGCATTAAGCAGATCAGATTGATTGACTGGCTTTGTAAGGTAGGCTGAAAAGCCCAGCTCCCGGCAGCGGGCTGCATCACCAGGCATTCCGGCTGACGTGAGCATTATCGTTTTTATGTTTTTTAAGAGGGGATGTTTGTTGATCTGTTCTGCAAGAGAAAATCCGTCTAACTCAGGCATGTGTGCATCTATGATGACTACCCTGAAAGGTGAAATTGTTTTTGCAGATTTTTCTAGAATGCTCAAAGCCGATTTACCACTGCCAACAGTTTGCGGTTTCATTTTCCAGTTATTGAGCATTTTTTCAAGAAGGAGTCGATTTGTGGCGTTATCGTCCACGATGAGAACGGGAAGATTATAAATATTATCGAATTCGAATGAGATGGGGGATGGTTTTTTAGTTTTTTGAAGCATTAAGGGCATCGTGAAATGGAACGAACTTCCCTTGCCTGGCTGGCTGTCTACCCAGATTTCTCCCCCCATCAGTTCTACAAGTCGAGAAGATATGGCCAATCCCAATCCGGTACCTCCGTATTTTCGAGCCATAGTGCTGTCTGCTTGGGAAAATTCATCAAAAATAACCAGCTGTTTATCAGGTGAAATTCCGATCCCCGTGTCTGTTACTGAAAAATGAAGTTTTAAGCTGTTTTTTGTCCGTTCTTCTTCTCTGACACTGACAACAACTTTACCTTTATCGGTGAATTTGATGGCGTTGCCTAAAAGATTGGAGATGATCTGCCTGAGCTTGCCGGGATCTCCAATCACGTAATTTGGAATATTTATCGGTATATCCAGAAAAAGTTCAAGTCCTTTCTGATTAGCAATCTCTGAGTGAGAAAAGACCATCTGTTTTACGGATTCATGGAGCTTGTATTTTATCGATTCCAGTTCGATTTTTTTAGCTTCTATTTTAGAAAAATCGAGGATCTCGTTGATGAGTTTCATCAGCGTGAGTGCGGATTCTTTTACAGCTTTCAAATATTCCCGCTGTTCAGAAGAGAGTTGTGTATCCAGTGCCAATTCAGTCATTCCGATAATCCCGTTCATGGGCGTGCGAATCTCATGACTCATGTTAGCCAGGAACTGGCTCTTTGCTCTGTTGGCCTCCTGGGCTTCCTCTTTTGCATTCACTAATTCTGTTACATCGATGAGATTGAATATCAAACCCTCGTAATGTTTTTCTTTATAAATTGGCTGCAGGCGAAAAATCGTTTTAAGATCACCAAGCGGCCGTTGGATAGCCACGGGTTTGGAAGAAGGATTTATTCTAAAAGTATCGATGTGCTTTCTGATCTTGGCTGATGTTTTTAGATCATGCAGTTCCCAGATGGATTTTCCAATAATATCTTTTCTTTTTGTATGAGTGAGTTTGAGTAAATAGTCATTGATCTCTATGACGATGTCCTTGTTGTCCGCAAAGACGATACCTTCTTCCATCCCGGATATCATTGAGGATAATTTCAAGGCCTCCTTTTCCATATCTTCTTGATCTTGCTTGCGAGCGCTGATATCTCGATAGATGCCATAGAGCGCGATCTGCTCTTCTCCAATGATAATAGGGGAGGCGAGTACGGAAACATCTATAATTGTTCCATCCTTTTTTTTTCTCTTTGTTTCTATTGCGCTCTTTTTTCCTGTGGCAGCATTCTGTGTGATGGCTGATGCACTTTTGAGGTTTTCTTTTGGAGCAATGAGTTCATCGATATTTTTCCCAATCACTTCATCTGGAGAATAGCCAAAAAGTCGGTAGAAATCCTTGTTGGCCCGTATGATGCGTCCATCATTCTCGCATAAAACGATCCCCTCCTGAGCACTTTCAAACAATTGATCGAGATAGGCTTTTTCAATTTTTAACTTTTCCTCAACGATTTTTGGATTTGTCATTTGATATGTTCTACTGTTCTGTCACGACGGAGCAATTACGGCCACGTCGTTTGGCCATATAGAGTGCCTTGTCACTGCTTTCGAATAATTTATCGAGTGAAATTTCTTTCAAACTTTGTGTGGAGGCTCCCCCAAGGCTGATTGTGATATCCAAATCTCCTGCATTTGTTTTGATTTTTTTGGCACTGATACTTAGGCGAAGACGTTCCGCAATGACGGTCAGAATGTTTTGTCCACAATTAGGAAGCACGATAAGCATCTCGTCTCCACCATAACGTCCAATTTTGTCATAGATGCGTAGAGACTGTTTCAGTCGAAAGGCCACTTCTTGAAGCACCATATCTCCGGCAGAATGTCCAAAATTATCATTGATTTGTTTGAAATTATCGATGTCGAGCATGATGGTCCCGATATGAATATGTTCTCGTGTTCCCCGGTCGAGTTCTTCTTCAAAGATTTCAAAGATTTTTCTACGGTTCCAGAGATCAGTAAGGCTGTCAGTGGTGGCCAGTCGGATCCGCTTATCTTCTAGGTCGATAATACGGCTTCCATTCATGAGGCGCACTTTTAGTTCGAGAAGGTTTGCGGGTTTGACCATGTAATCATCGGCCCCTGCGGATAATCCTTCGATAATATCATCTTGCTGATTTTTTCCTGTGAGAAGAATGATATAGACATATTCTGATTTTTTCGTAGGAAGTTCTTTACGAATTTTTCTGCAGAGAGTGATGCCATCGATTCCCGGCATCATCCAGTCGAGAATAGCCAAACGTATATTTTCTTTTAAAATAGAGTTCCAAGCTTCCGAGCCATTTCGAGCGGTGACGACTTCGTATCCCCAATTGGAAATATTTTTGGCAAGATTTCGGTTGAGGATGATGTTATCTTCGGCAATCAGAATTTTCATATGGTTAAATTATAGTTAGAAACAGAATTTTGTAAATCATTTTTTTCGATGAAGGGGGAGGTGATATACAATAAAAAAGGTCCTCTAGTAGGGTGATTCATCGGAGAAAAAATAAAAGTTTCACTTTCACTGATTTATCAATTATAATAAATATAATGATTTGATGGAATCAAACAGAGTTTCTACGGCAAGCCTTATCCTTATTGTTGTTTTTATTATCGGCGTAGTTTTAAAGCTTGCTCGGCCTGTTCTGTTTCCCTTTTTTTTGGCGATATTTCTCTCCTTTACTCTATCTCCCGTTTTAGATTTTTTGACACGTTTTAAGATACCGAGATCCGTAGCCATAGTGATTATTCTTCTGGTCACTTTTTTAATTGTCTACCTTTTGGGTGCTCTTCTTTACTCCAGTGGGAAGACTTTTGCGGCAGAATTCCCAAAATATGGGCAGAAAATTAATGATATTTTTGCCTCCATCTCCGAAAAATTGGCAATACCATCACAAGGACTTGAATCTTTTAACTTGATGGACCAACTGAACAGCAAAAGTGGAAATCTGATTCTTTCAACACTCGGGAATTTTTTTTCATTCCTGTCCAATCTTTTTCTCATTCTCATTTTTCTTGTTTTCATTCTCGCGGGCCGTGGAGAAACAGAAGCTAAAATCTTTCGCTCTTTTAAAAAAGAACAGGGAGAAACGTTTATTCAAATTAAAAATAATATTGATACCCAAATACAGAGGTACTTGGGCATAAAAACAGTCATCAGTTTTATCACGGGTCTTCTGGCGACGATTATACTTCTTTTATTTGGTGTTGATTTTGCTATTCTTTTTGGATTTCTTATTTTTATTCTCAATTACATTCCGAATATCGGATCGATTATCGCTACGATTTTTCCACTGATTATCGCTGTAGTTCAGTTTGACACTCTATGGCCGGCTTTTTGGATCCTTATTATATTAGGGAGTCTGCAGATGATTCTTGGCAACTTTATTGAACCAAGAGTTATGGGTCAAGGTTTGGGATTGAGCCCTCTGGTCATTCTTTTTTCTTTGTTTTTTTGGGGATGGCTATGGGGTTTTCCAGGAATGATCCTTTCTGTCCCCATTGTGGCCGTCATAAAAATTGTCACCAGCAATATTCCATCAATGAAGTTTATCTCTATCCTAATGAGCCGGGGGTAGCTCCCAGGTAGCCTCATTAGACGAGGACCACCACAGCACGAGAATAATCCAGGTTAAATCTTTTTTTTAACCAGAAATGTGTCAGAATTGAGAGCTTTAATTTTTCTTCCCAAAAGGCTCTTGAGAGCTTTCTGAGCTGCCTTTTGCTCCGCATTTTTTTTAGAACTTCCCTTTGCTTTGGAAAGGGGTTTTTTTTCAGAAAACACTTCGACGGTAAAGATTCTTTTGTGGTCGGGGCCCCTTGAAGTGACGGTTTTATACATGGGACCAGGGAGGCTTGCCTTCTGGAGATATTCCTGGAGTGCGGATTTATAGTTATTGATGAGAAATTTATCGACGTTGATTTTTTTGAAAAGGGAGTGAACTTGGGAAAGAAGGAGCTTCTTGGCGTCCATGATTCCCGAATCCATGTAAATGGCTGCAATAAGGGCTTCGAAAGCTCCGGCAAGAATGGTTTTTTTGTTTCTTCCTCCGCTCTTCTCTTCTCCTTTGCCTAAAAGGATATACTTGTCGAGTTTGATCTTTTTAGAAAAAGTGAAAAGAGCTGTTGTGTTTGCGGCTTGGGATTTGAGTTTTGATAGCTCTCCTTCCGATAGTTCTGGGTAGGTTTGGCAGAGAAAGTCTGCCAGTATAAACCCGAGAACTGAATCTCCAAGAAATTCCATCACTTCATTGTCAGAGTGATTGTCCCGGGGATTTTCATAGGCATACGAACTGTGTGACAAGGCTTGAAAAAGAAGATCCTTATTTTTAAATGAATAGCCGATTTTTTTTTCGAATTTTAAGAAATTCTTTTTCTCCTTTTTTATCATGGTGATTACGATCACCTAGCCTGATGAGACAATTTTTCCTTTAACAATCGTCATTTCAGGTTTTCCTTTGAGCTTCCATCCATGATAAGGACAGTTTCGACTTTTTGATTTGAACGTATTGGTATCGATGATGATCTCTTTTTGGAGGTTCAGTATAGTGAGATCAGCATCTGCTCCTGCACATATTTTTCCCTTGTCGGCCAAACCAAAAATTTCTGCAGGACGCACGGATATCATTTGAATGAATCGTTCAAGAGAAATAATATTTTTGTGGACCAGTTTATCCAAAAGAAGGGAGACGGCGGTTTCGAGTCCGATGATCCCAAATGGAGCAAAATCGAGTTCAACGGCTTTTTCATCAGGAGTGTGAGGTGCATGATCTGTGGCAATGATGTCGATTGTTCCATCTTTTACAGCCGCAAGAAGTGCACAGACATCTTCTTTACTCCGGAGAGGGGGTTTCATCTTAAGATTAGTGTCATAATTCAGAAGGGATTCATCTGTCAGAAGAAGATGGTGCGGTGTGACTTCAGCCGTTATCTTGAGTTTTTTCTTTTTAGCTGTGCGAATGAGATCGACAGATCCTTTTGTGCTGACATGGGCCAGATGAATGCCCATATCCGACTTTTCTGAAAGGATGATATCCCTGGCGACCATAACTTCTTCGGAAGAGTCAGAAATACCCTCGACTCCATAGAGATAAGAATAGTAACCTTCATGCATGATTCCTCGAGCACTGAGATTCTTATCTTCACAATGATCGATGATAACAGTATCAAGCTGTTTGGAGTATTCGAGGGCTCGCCGCATGACCATGCTGTTGAAAGCGGGTTCCCCATCGTCAGAGAAGGCCACAGCTCCGGCACTGACAAGATCAGACATTTCAGTAAGATTTTCCCCTTTGAGTCCAACCGTGATGGCGGCGATGGGAAGAACGTTGACCACAGCACGCTTTTTTGCCTCAGATATAATGAATTCCGTGATCGCTCGTGTATCGTTGACAGGGGAGGTATTAGGCATACAGGCAATCGTGGTGAAACCTCCTTTAGCTGCGGCTAAAGCTCCGGTTTCTATTGTTTCCTTTTCCTCAAAACCCGGCTCACGTAAATGGGTGTGCATGTCAATAAAACCAGGGGCAACAACAAGATTGGATGCATCGATGATATGGGCATCTTTGGAGTTGATTTTTGGATTTATATCGATGATTTTATTCTTATCGATCAGAATATCCAGAATTTCATCTGTATGTGAAGAAGGATCGATGACTCTGCCGTTTTTAACCAGTAATTTCACTCTCTTTTCCTCCTAACAAAAGGTACAGGACAGCCATTCTGACTGCAATTCCGTTCTCCACCTGCTTGAGGATAACGGATTTCACCGAATCTGCAAGATCTGCAGAGATTTCAACGCCTCTATTTATTGGACCGGGATGCATTATGATGGCATTTTTTTTCGCCTTCCGGAATCTTTTTGGAGTTAAACTGAAGAGATTCCTGTATTCTCGAATTGAAGGGAATAGGTTCTTCTGCTGACGCTCGAGTTGAATGCGCAGCATCATGACTACATCCGCTCCTTCTAATGCGCGATCCAAGTTGTATTCAACTTCTACTCCGAATTTTTTGAACTCTTCAGGTAGTATGGGAGGGGGGCCCACACAGACAATGCGAGATCCCAGTTTGTTCAGAAGTGAGATGTTCGATCGGGCCACACGGCTGTGCAGGATGTCGCCGACGATAACAACCTTCAGGCCTTTAAAACTTTTTTTATTCTGGCGGATAGTGAAGGCATCCAGAAGAGCCTGTGTCGGGTGTTCATGAGTTCCGTCTCCGGCATTAATGATGTGTGAAGTGCAGAAAGTGCTTATGAAATAGGGGGCTCCGGCTGCGGCATGGCGGACGATTATCGCATCTGTTTTCATAGCTTCAAGATTGAGGACCGTATCCTTTAAGGATTCTCCTTTAACAACCGCACTGCTTTGTTTGGTAAAATTAGAGATATCAGCGCTTAGTCTTTTTGCTGCAAGTTCAAATGAACTCCTGGTCCTCGTGCTGGCTTCAAAGAAAAGGTTGATGATAGTTTTTCCCCTAAGTATGGGAACTTTTTTTACTTCTCGAGTTGAGATTTCTAAAAAGGACTCGGCGGTATCCAGGATTGTCAAAATATCAGAATCTGAGAGGTCTCTGATTCTGATGAGATGTTTGTGATTGAAAGGCAATGTGAATCTCCTATTTTATTTCAACCGGCTCTGTTATGAGGACTTCTTCGGTCCCATCAATTTCTTTCAGCCGGACTTGGACGACTTCCTTTCTTGAAGTAGGTAGGAATTTTCCCACATAATCAGCTCTGATAGGAAGTTCTCGATGCCCACGATCGATATAGACAAGGAGTTGGATGGTCTTTGGGCGGCCAAGATCCATCAAGCTGTTCATGGCCGCTCTAATGGTACGTCCTGTAAAAAGAACGTCATCGACAAGTAGAATATCTTTATTTTTTACGGAAAAGTTGATTTCTGTCGTCTTGACAATATGCTGTGCTTCACGGTCAGAAAAATCATCCCTGTAGAGAGTGATGTCGAGAACGCCGATAGGAACCTCGATGTTTTCCAGATCTTTAATATGTTTGGCAATTCTTTTGGCTACATGGACACCCCGGGTTCTGATTCCGATGATAACGAGATTATTTAGATCCCGGTTACGTTCAGTGATTTCTGTGGCAATCCGAATGAAGGCTCTCTTCATTTTGTTTGCATCCATGATTTTTGCCTTTATTTTATCTTCCATAACGTGGCTCCTCATCTCCTGAATAATCAGGATAAGTATTCATCCAAAAAAATAGATTGACAGGTGTTATGATTGTATTGAGAGCTAATCTCATCTGTCGTATTTGTTTTATAAGAAAATGCACTATTTAGTGCAAAATGTCAAGAAAGGGACGAATATGTTACATATCAAATTACGTGATTTTAAAGAGTTCTGTAAAGTGATACGAAAACACGCGTCGGGTTTTCTCCATCATCTTCCCAGAACTCCAATAAAATCACAGAAATGTGGATGTTTCCGTTAAAGCGAAAGGACTAAAGTTTGAAGAAGGTTTTGGCGGCGGTGAGATCTTTTTTCAATTGTTCGATCAACAACTCGGGTGTGTTGAATTTGATCTCGTCTCTGAATTTTTTTAACAGCTGGATTTTCTGTGTTTGACCATAAAGATTTTCAGTGAAGTCAATGATGTACGATTCGATCTGTGTTTCTGACGGGCCGAAAGTAGGACTGGTTCCTATATTGGTTAAAGACGGTCGTTTTTGCCCTTTATCACAAACATAGGAAAAAAATATTCCATGTGGAATAATTTCGTTTTTTGAGGAAATGTTAGCTGTCGGAAAACCAAGGTTTTTTCCCCTGGAATGACCTTTGATAACAGTCCCTTCGATCTCATAGGGGTGTCCGAGCAGTGCGTTGGCTTTTTCAACATTTCCTTTCATAAGACAAGTACGGATGAGGCTGCTGCTGACGATTTGGCCGTGCCTTTTTTCAGAGGAGATGGAGAAAAACTTGTAATCGTAGAGAGATGAGAGTTTCTTGAGTGTGTGCACATTCCCAGTTCTGTTCTTTCCAAAGCGGAAATTATCTCCGACTATGATTTCATCAGAATGCAGGGTGTCCACCATAATATTTCGAATGAAATCACGGCTGCTGAGATTGGCAATGTCTTTACTGAAAGGCAGAACTAGAGCCATGTTTATGTTGTTGTTTTTAATCGCATTTAACCGCTGGTCCATCGTCTGGATAATTTTAATAGGATCTTTTCCAAAATATTTATCTGGGTGAGGGGAGAAAGTCAGAACTAGCGAAGTTAACTTGTGTTTTTCCGCTTCGCTTGCTAGAAATTGAAGTATCTTTCTATGTCCGAGATGTATCCCATCAAAATTGCCGATAGCCGTTACAGTGCTCTTTGTCAGGGGAGGAAAGTCTTCGATGCGGTGGATTATCAACATGCTGTCAGAGCTTAATGATTTTTGCTTTCTCCATATACAACATTTTCAGCTGATGGAGTCCGTTATTGAGCAGTGTTTCCTCTTCAGTATTTAAATTTCCTTGTGTTTTTTCTTTGAGGAGATTGAGAAGGTCGATGAGTCTTTTTGCGAGATCAATGTTTTCATCGATCTTTTGGGAGACCGGATCCTCAGCTATGCCGAGTTTAAAAAGAGCTTGTGTGTAGAAGGGGAGGAAAAGTGAGCTGAAATCCAAAGGCGGAAGCACTTCCTTTTGCGTTTCGGGTGTTTCTGTCTTTTCTTCCTTTTTTTCTTTTTTTTCTTCTTTTTCTTCTTTTTCTTCTTTTTCTTCTTTTTCTTCTTTTTTAATTTTTTTATCTTTATCGCTGTCTGTCATACCGGCCTCCAACTATTTATTTTATTTGAATGATTATCGGGTTAGCAAGAAAATATTGTTTTCTTGAATCGGAAAAAAATAATACAATATTAACTCATTTTATTCAAGGAAGTGCGACAAATGAACGAATCCTCTAAAACAAACGACACGTTTGAAAAGTTGGTTGAAATTTTGGATATCCTACGCAGCGAGAAAGGGTGTCCATGGGATAGAGAACAGGATGAAAAGACAATTGTGAATTATTTTCTGGAAGAAGTTTACGAAGCTGTCGATGCCGTGATATCAGGAGATTCTCAGTCTTTAAAAGAGGAATTGGGGGATGTACTCATGGAGGTGGTTTTCTTGTCCAAAATATTTAAAGAGAAAAATGAGTTCACGATCCAGGATGTTCTTGAAGGTATCAATCAAAAGATGCTTCGACGTCATCCTCATGTATTTGGGTCTCACTCGATAGACAATTCTGATGAAGTTATCAACGCGTGGAATCGTCAAAAAAAGAATGAGAAAGGGAGGTCTTCTATATTGGATGGAATGGCATCCAGTCTTCCCTCACTCCTCAAAGCTTTCCAGATAGGCCAACGTGTCTCTTCATATGGTTTTGATTGGGAGAGGCCTTTACAAGCGCTGGAGAAGGTGAAGGAAGAACTTGATGAACTTGAAAAAGCTCTTCTGTCAGACAGCAAGGATGAAGCTGTTGAAGAAATCGGAGATCTTCTATTTTCTCTGGCAAATGTTTCTCGCCTCCTGGATATTAATCCTGAAATAGCTCTCCGGCAGACAAATGATAAATTTAATAGACGATTTCGTTTTATTGAAAAGAGACTTAAAGAACAAGGAGAGGAATTAGATAAGGTCGGTCTTGACGAATTGAACATTTTATGGGAAGCAGCCAAAAAAGAAATGGATCATCTCTAAAAAAGATATTAGAATTTTAAATTTTTAGAAAAACACTTGAATCCTATGTATACACTGCATCAACTAACCTGAATAAGAACCAAAAGAATTAATTCTGGGAAGGATTAGGATTATTGAGATGAGCCTTCATTTTTTCTTAAGAAGAGACAGGCTTTAATGAAATCATCAATATCACCATCCAGAACTTTTTCGACATTTCCGGTCTCTGTGTTTGTGCGGAGGTCTTTGATAAGCTTGTAGGGATGCAGAACATAGGAACGAATCTGATTGCCCCAAGCGATTTCAGATTTTGCGTCTTCTAGTTTTTCAAATTTTTCCTGTTTTTTCTTTTTTTCAAGTTCGTAAAGCCGGGCCTTTAACACCTTCATGGCTGAAGCTTTATTTTTGTGCTGAGACCGTTCATTCTGGCATTGAACCACGATCCCTGTGGGGGTGTGCGTGATTCGGACGGCAGAGTCTGTAACGTTGACATGCTGTCCCCCTTTTCCCGATGAACGGTAAGTGTCGATACGCAGGTCATCGGGATTGATTTCCACTTCGATATCTTTGTCAACTTCCGGATAGACAAAAATGGCGGCAAAAGAAGTATGTCTTCTTTTGTTGGCATCAAATGGAGATATTCTGACAAGTCGATGAACACCTGACTCCTGGCTGAGGTTACCGTAAGCATAGTCTCCCTGGATTCGGACAGTAGCGCTTTTAATGCCGGCTTCCTCACCATATTGAGTATCCAAAATTTCGGTCTTATACCCCTTTCTCTCAGAAAATCTTAAGTACATTCGCAGGAGCATTTGAGCCCAATCCTGGGATTCTGTCCCTCCGGCACCAGGATGGATAGTGAGAATGGCATTTCTAGGGTCGTCTCTTTCAAAAAAAAGAGTTTGAAGTTCGGCCTTATTCAACTCTGAAGCGAAATCCGTGATGATCTGAGTCACTTCTGCTTCAACATTCTCTCCCTCGTCGGCAAGCTCTAGACAAACATCCAGTTCTACCTTTATTTCCTCCATATTGGAATAGGATTGAAGTGATCGTTCCAGCCTTTTTTTGGTCTGTTGAAGAGATTGGAAGCGGCTCTGATCTTTCCAGATTTCAGGGGAGGAAAGATCTTGATTTATGGCAGCGATTTCGGACTTTTTCTTATCGAGGTCAAAGATAACCTCTGAGTTCTTCAAATTTTGTGAAGAGGTCTTTCGCGCTGGCTTTGAGATCGGATAGATGACTCTTTGATGGTGCTTTTTTTGTCATTTATTTCTTCTGATAAACGCAAGAATAAGGAATAGGAAGGATAAAGTCAAGCTGATGTAGATAAGCACATCTCCTGTTTGGGAATACAATGTTTTGGATGTCAACGGTGTGATGTTACCGGTCAGAAATGTCTGAGTTTCCAACTCAGACTCAACCAAAATTCGACCGAAGGGATCGACAATTCCACTGATTCCCGTTGTGGCGGCTCTAAGCAAAAACCTCCTGTTTTCCACGGCTCTCATCACTGCAATGGCGAAGTGTTGATAGGGAGCCGCGCTTAACCCATACCAACCATCGTTTGTGAGAGTGGTAAGGAATTGAGCCCCGTTTTTTGTGAATTTCCGGACAAGATTGGGAAAGATGATTTCATAACATATAGGGGAACCGAATGGAACAGTCTTAAACGAATGAAGCCGAAACTCTTCTCCGGGAGTGATCTCTCCTATGGCATGGGTCATCTTGTTTATGAACGAGAAGATCTTCTTATAAGGGGTGTATTCTCCAAAGGGGACAAGATGCATTTTGTGGTACTCGGTGGTGGAGAGATCAGGGCTGAGGCAGAGAGCCGTGTTGAAATACTGGTTTGTATCTTGGAATGGAAACATCTCATTTGTACCTAATAGAAGTGTACTTTGCGTTTCTTGGACAAATTGAAAGAGGTCTTTCTTGAAATTCTGGTAGAACTCACTGGGACAGCTAAAGCAGAGAGGGACGGAAAATTCAGGCCAGATAATCAGTTGAGAGCCTGCGATAGAGGCGGCATTCGATAAACTGATATGTTCTTCAAAAATCTGCTGAATTTTTTCATAAGAGACGTCCGGCCAATAGATGTCAGAAGAGACATTGCCTTGAATGACCGATGCCTGGAATGTTTCTGAGGATGGGGTGATCTTCTTTAGACTCAAAAATCCTCCCAAATGAATCAGGAGGACAATCGCTAATCCAATAAAAAAAGGCGCTTTTTTTCTGGTTTGAATAGAAAGGACGAAAAGACTTTGAAGCAGAACGATGACGAATGATAAACCGTAAATACCGGTCAAGGAAGCCATCTGGATGAAGTAAAGGTTTTGATATTGGGCATAACCAACAAGTCCCCAGGGAAAACCTGTGAGGATATGGGCAAGAGCATATTCAAAAACGATCCAGAGAAAGGGAGCCACAAAAAAGGCGGCATGAGGGAAAGTCCGGCGGATTTTGGAAAAAAAAACAGCAAAAAAAGCCCAGAAAAGTGATAAAAAGAGCATGAAAACTATATAAATAAGGATACTAAAGCCCATTGAAAGATTTCCGTAATGGGCCGGGACATCAGGGATCCAGGAGAGAAGAACGGCGTAAAATGAAAATCCGGCAATCATACCTAGGAGAAACGATTGCTTAGGTGTTTTGTTAGAAAGTATGAAGAATAAAGGGATGAACGATATCCATATAAGAAAAGAAAGGCTTAATTTAGGAAAGGCCAAAGCGGAGAGCAGGCCGCTCAGCAGTGCAAGGAAGATATCTACTAAACGTAGACGTAAGCGAATTTTCGTTGGCACGGTGATGTCGCGTTATTCAAGTCTAAACTTTACTTCTGCCTGATTACAAAATAATTTTTAGCTTTTGAATCGGTTCGAACCAATTCGATCCTGGTATTTTCAGCGAGTTCCTTTGTGGCGTATCCCCCTATTCTTACTCTATAGACTCTTTTCCGTTCAGAGGAATAGGGATCAAGGACAATCACGTTTAGACCTCCCTCCTTTAGCTTATCTGCCGTAGTCTGTGCTCCTGCTCGATTGTTGAAGGCTCCGACTTGTATAAACCAATCCAGATTCTGCGGCTGATTGATTGGTGTTGCTTTCTTCGGTTGAGATTCGTTCTTTTGCTGAGCTGTAGTTTTTTCAACGACCTTGGTTTTTGGACTATCGATGGGGACTGTTTTTTCTTCAGTGATTTTTTCTGAAACCTTTAATGAGCCCGATTGGGATGCGAGAACGATTTCAGTTTTCTTTCCAACGGAGATTCCGAGGAGAAAAATGATGACACCGAGGACGATGATTGCCAAAAAAATGATAACAAGCTGAGAACTTGATAGCTGTAATTCTCTGTAATCTTTATTGCTCATTGTATTCTATTCGCTGCTCTCATCTTTAGGAGTAAATGCCTTTAGCAAATCAATGGGAAGGGGGAAGATAATCGTGGAATTTTTTTCAGTGGCTATTTCTGCAAGGGTCCCCAGATACCTTAGCTGCAAAGCTTGAGGATTCTTCGATATGACATTGGCTGCTTTTATGAGATTGTCAGCGGCTTGAAATTCACCTTCGGCATGAATGATTTTTGCACGCCGATCTCTCTCGGCTTCTGCCTGTTTAGCGATGGCACGAATCATATTTTCGGGAAGGTCGACATGTTTCATCTCCACAAGTGTGACTTTTATTCCCCAAGGATCGGTGTGTTTGTCTATGATATCTTGAAGTTGTGTATTGAGTTTTTCTCTTGCTGAGAGGAGTTCGTCTAATTCAACAACTCCCAATACGCTTCTCAGTGTCGTTTGAGCCAGTTGTGAAGTGGCAAAGAGAAAGTCCTGGACTTCCACGATCGCTTTTATTGGTTCAATGACTCGGAAGTAAACGACGGCGTTGACTTTCACTGAGACATTATCTTTGGTGATGACGTCCTGAGATGGAATATCCATGGTGACGATTCTGAGGCTGACTCTGACCATTCGGTCGATTGGAGAAAAGACGAATATCAAACCCGGCCCTTTGGGTTTCGCAAGCACTCTCCCGAGACGGAAGATGACTCCTCTTTCGTACTCTCGCAAAATTTTTATTGAATTCATTAGATAGAGTACGACAAGAGCAACGATGATCATTGGATAAGTTATCATTTTTTCCTCCTCGATGGTTGTTATCCTTTATATTTTTGTGACTTTTAGTCTTAAATTTTTAAGAACTTCCGTAACCTTTACTTGTGTTCCCATTGAAAGATTTTCTGAAGCTTCAGCCTGCCAGATTTCACCGTGGACAAAAACTTTCCCTTCCAGCGAAAGGTCTGTCTGTGCGACACCGATTTCTCCGATAAGACCCTCTTTTCCTGTAGAGGCCCTCTGTGCATGCGCTCGGACTGCAATAACAATCAAGAAAATAAATATCAGAGAAAGGCCTATAGCCATAGGGATGATAAATTTGAGACTTGGCCTCAATTCCGGGATAGGGGCGTTTATGAGCATGATGGAGCCTATAATCATTGCGGCTATTCCTCCTAAAGATAAAATTCCATAGCTCTGGACTTTTATTTCAAGAATAAAGAGGCCG
>SDBT01005310.1_pt1 | contig 21642 bp, 41 predicted proteins | sample 2277101 | NCBI WGS metagenome assembly SDBT01 (sample SAMN10404973, study PRJNA504765) | marine sediment metagenome | isolation source: marine sediment core GS10_PC15, 103 cmbsf | place: Arctic Ocean: Southern Knipovich Ridge | collected 2010
ATTCAGTATCAATAAATAGAGGTTGATTTTTTCCTAACGGAATACCTCCGTTAACTCCATTATTTGCGTCAACATTAGATTTAAATCCCCAAAATATACCCTTTGCTTTTGGAACAGCTATTACGGTGCTCCTATCAGCCTTAGCTGATACTCCGACTTTTATTTCTACAGGTGTATCTTTAACATTTATGACTGTATTTGTACCACTGCAGTGTAAGCTATCGGTTACTCTACCATCTCCCTTTCCACTTCCCTTATCTTTAAAGTCCCATTCTAAAGTTTGGTTTCCTACTCTTACCGAGTCGTGGGGTCCTGTTGGATCGTCATTCTTTCTAGTAAGTTGAGCGTCTACTGGAATAGGATTCGTGGTATTATAAGGATTCCCGCACTCATCTACCATTAGATTTCTGAGAGCCATAGCTGGTTCTTCAGAGTATGCAAACCTAAGTATATGTTCTTGTGACCCAAATGCGGGTCTGGGTTGCTCTAGAGAACTGACTGTGGCTGAATCTGCAGTGAGATATGCTGATATGTCTATACCACCCTTAGTAACAGATTTATCGAATGCGCCTACCGTAAATTCGGTATCAGATATAAATCTACATATTTTAACTTGTTTAGGGACTTGAGTAGAGGATTTAAGGAATATCTTTTGACCAACTTTAAAAAAGGTACAAGCACCTAATATTGCTACCTTTCCTTCAGTGTTGCCATCCACTAATAGCGGTTGAGGCGCCACCTCCAGAAATTTAAATTCTGTGACGTTAGCCGACATTTCCTAATCCTTACCATAAGAGACCTTCCCGTGAAGATCAATATATAGTAATTATATCTAGATTAGTTGTTGGACTTTATATCTTTATTTTTAATAACGGTTTCTTTAGAAATATTCTCAGCGGCTTTTTTGGCTTTAGCTTCTGCCTGCTTAGCGGCCTTAGCTTCTTGTTTAGCTTTATTTTCAGTGGCTTTTTTGGCTTTAGCTTCTTGCATAGCTTTCTTTTTATCTTCAGCAGCCTGATTTTCAGCCTCAGCTTTCTTTTCTGCTTCTCCTGAGCCTTCACCTTTTTTACCGTAAATATCGTATCCAGCTAATTTACAGCACCCATTAATAAAGAAAGGTCCTATATCTGCTTTAAATTGTTTTTTAGACTTGCCACATCGGCATTCCTTTTGGTACATATCTATCTCCTTGAATTAGCTTTATTTAGAATTATACCAATTTTATGGTAATTGGAAGTTTTCTGGATCATAGAAATAAGAAGCAGTAAGCTTCTCAGTGAACTCGTACCTAAACATTAACTCACTTTCAATCATACCTAGATCATCAAAAGAAGCCGAAAGCACTATAGGACATACATTATCTCTGATCTTGACTGCTTTTTGTAATAGTTCATAAGTAGTTGAATACTCAATGCTATGAATAATTTTCTCATTAACTATCTCTATAAATTCGTTTATTTCAGCTTTCTTTTCCTCAATTTTTACTTCTTGTAATCTAGAGACCCAACTTTTAGTTGGTACCATAGACCATATTCCTATGACGACAAGCATTAATATTCCCACCAACATTATTATATTGTCACCCTGAGTTATAAATGTCATTATTTGATCTATCATAGTTTCCTCTTATGCTTTTGTTTACGATTATATTTAGTCTTATCCTTAAAAACTTTAGTTGGATGTACTCCAGTTCTAGGTTTAAAAGGCGCTTTCAACTTCTCAATAATCTTTGCCAAGTACCTCTTTGATCCTCTTTTTGGCTTCTTCTTTATACCCACCGTCAACCTTTAGTGTTGAATTATTAACTCTTTGCTCAGGTTTTAGATGATCATATCCTTTTGGAATATATTCAGTCCAGTATCTGATAACATCGCAACAACAGTCTTCCATGTCGTACGGAAGACTAACGGGTCTAGCTTTGACTAATTCAGTCATGCACATCTCATTCCACCGAGCTTTATTAATCTTACCATCTGAGGGCTCTTTTTGAAACATTAAATTAAATGCTTTCACACAATTGGCACCGTAATAGCAGTGAGACTTAGGATCTACTAATTCTGAATAGTATTCAGCAGTATCCATAACGAAAGCAGTTAATACAAAATGCCATTGTTTAAAACCTCGATCTTTATGCCATTTGCAACAAAAATCGACAGCTTCCTTTATACCAATAATATGTTGATTTGTATATGAGCTAAAGGATACGAAATTTATATAATCGCTAACAAACTCAATCGCGTGATTATCGAAGTAGTATTGCATTGCTAGTCTATACTTTTCGGGTATGTGATTCTTTAAACTGGGCGGTTGATTGCCAGTAGAGGTAACCATGGGTTTTGAGCATTTAGCTATGTATTGAATAGCGGTAGCGGTATTAGCTTCAACCATAATTTGAGCTAGAACATACACATGATTATTACAATACCCATGTTCTTTTGGATTTCTGGATCCATCTAGTAGTATGGTAGGCTGAAAAGACGCTCCTGAACCAGTAAATCTGTGAAATAAATGAAGTAAGTGAAATTGAAATGAATCTAATTTATCTTTATAGCTAGGATACCTTATTAGACCCGTCTTACGTTGACCGTGGATATCTTCTAAAACTTTGCTAAACCCTGCAAAACGTCTATTTATCACATCATAAATTGTTACTGAATTCATAATTGGGTCTTCAGCTTTTGTAAATTTATTGTAAAGTCCGATGTTTACATTTTGTAAAGTCTGAGCTTTATCGTAATAAACAATGAAATCATTAAAAAATTCGGTTTTTATCATTTGTAATCACCAAAATTAGCTACGTTCTCTAAGGCTTGTTTTTCCATTTCTAAACACTCTTTAGTCCACATGTCGTCTCTAAATTCACCCCATTTACGCTGACTATCTATATATTCTTTGGTACCCGGATATTCAGGAAACACATCTTGACCTACATTCCACATCCACACCTTTAGGTGAGGATTCTGTTCTTTAAATGCTTTTGCATATTTGTACACTTTTGCGTCATATGTGCGGACACTTGGAAACGGCGGTAGATTTTCTTCCTTTTCTTTAGTTTGGAAAGGTAGAGGTTCTGATATAACTGCGGCTCTTCCTAGTTCCCCTGCTTTCATGTTCCTGGCTACACAAACAGACGTGAAACTAGCCGTTGGCCATCCTATTTGCAAAGCTCTAGTTAATACTCCCGTGGACGTTGCACAAAATACGTGATCCGGAACTCCGTACATAGCTGTTATATTTTCACAGACTCTAACAAACGCCGCGGTAACTAATGGATGCTTTAGTCCTAATGGTATGAAACATGCACCGTTCTCTTCGGCCCAGTCTTTAGCGTATTTATTTAACACCGGCATAGCTGCTATTTTTCTAAATTTAACTTCAGCTCCTTTTTCAATACAAATAGCTTGGTGATCACTAATTTTTTTAGACGCTGGCATAAAGAATACCACTCTTTTATTATATTTTTTAGCTATCTCAGCTATAGATATTCCAGCTAAACCCACTCTAGGGACTACATAAACTACTGCATATTCTTTTACGCTTCGCATAAATAAGTCAGCCACACGACATTTTGATCCGACAATCATGTCGTCGCGTACTACCCATACGCCATCATGTTGAATAACTTGAGGAACTCCATATGGATCTACCCAATTCTGAGATACTGCCAGATACTCATCTCTAGTAAAATCAATAAGATCTTTATTAATTCCATCCTGGATGTGGTTACTGTGAGACATTATATATCCTGCCATCTGAGTTGATTGTTATCTAAATTACATCTATAGTTTGAAGGAGAGATATGTACGCTAGCGGGTCGTTCCATCACGGAAAAATCAAGTTGGCCTTTGTCATTAAAAAAATGTTCTGGGTAAGCTAGTGTAAACCAACCGTTGCGCTTAGCTATACCATCCACAGCTTTATTAAATAGATCTCTTAAATATTCACGTTGACTCCAGTTTCCATAATAAGCCGTACTTTTAAAGAGCCCAGTTTTAGGCAGTTTTCTAGATTCATCCTCGATTCCCATTGAATGGCATATAGTTACAGCTGGAATATTAATTTCTTGTAATTGTTTCTCTAATTCTAAAACCATATTAATTAAAACTGACGCAGGATCCTTACACCGTTGAACATGGTGCCGGATATCGATAGAAGATAAGTGTACCGTAATAGCTGAGTACTGACTAGGATTATCTACATATTTCGTTAGTGTTCCGTTCTCTAATGCACCAGCTAAAGTGCGACCGTCTCGACGTTCGATCACCATGTCAGGTGTCCAAATAGCGGGTGTATGTGAATCTCCAATTAATAGGTGGTTCTTCTTAATCACATGATCAAATACAGTTGCTCCCGAAGATATTTGTTCTAGTTTTGAAAGTTGTTCTTCAGTCAATAATCCGAATCCTTCAGAAGTTGATTTTTTGCCTATTCTCGATTGTATCAGCTCTCTAAGAGACGGTACTTGATGTTGCCAAGAAAATGTAGCACCTTTGATGGACAGAAGTTCTTGAATTCGTTTTAAATATTGAGGACCTAAACCTCCAAATACATTGAACACCTTCTTAAATTCTGCTCCTAGATCAAATATAATGATGTCATACTCACTTAATTTTGAATTTTTATCTAGTATAGTGGCGTTAAACCCCTCTTTTTGTAACTGACATCTTAAAATTTTAGCCCACCCACCTTTATGCGAGTCTGGCTTTTGAGTAATATTGGTTAAAACATTGGTAATTCCTATACTAATGGTATTGGGAATATCATGGTCGGTAAAATAAGTCACGGCGCCTCCTGAGAAAATATATACAATCGTTTAAAAAAGCTTCTATTGCCTTTTTATCATTTAATTGTCTGTTTCTAGGACTAGGATGCGGTAATGCGCAATGAGGCATAGCATAGTCGCTATAGTGGTTTATCCATATTGATGCTTTTCTACCTAGAGTTATTATTGCTGGATAGTTATGTACATAATATTTTAAATCTGGATCTGAAATATTAGCAAAACTTACTATATGGAGATCTAAATAGTCTAACCACTTATACAGGTTTCTTATGGTAGGATTATTCTTAGTCCTTTTTGATGGTTCTTCACCAATAACTAGTACTCTCATTAATCGCCTTCTTCTTTTGCTATAAGATGTACGAATCTAGATAACTTGTCATTCATTCTTTTTTGCTCGTTGTATGGGGCCTGTAATTCAGATCTTTTAGAATTTATAGTTTTTAGTTCTTCGTCTTTAGCCATAGTATTAACAATTTCTTGCTTGTGCTTAGCCAAACTTAATAATTTGGCATCTCGAGTTTGTGGAGTACCACGTCTCATTTCGAGAATAAATTCCTTTCTATCCTCTTTAATTAGATACTTCTCTAATTTAGTTATTTCCTTTTCCAGATCCATTTTGATGCCTCCCGCAGATAGCGTGAAATAGTTGCTCTTCTTTCTTAATGAGTTTTTTTAAACAAGAGTCATACCTAATATAACATACATAGGTAGCTCTGGACAATACTTTTTCGTCTTCTTTAGTCCATGAAGAAGTAAAATTAATAATGGTAGTGGCTAGACACGCGAATAACACTGGATTCATTAGACCATCCTAAAATTAATAATATCAATATGATACGATTTAGCTTTTTTATGTACAAAAGAAAGTTATTAGTATACTATTAAATCATAACAAGTTACTAGGAGATTGTAAATGAGCATGTTTAACACAAAAACAGGAGAAGAAAAATCAAAAGGTCTCATATTACACGTACGCGGTACATTTAGAATGGATATGAGTATGGATGAAGTATTGATATGGGATCCAGAAACTAACGCATGTTCTATAGAATACCTATGCGGTGATTGGTATGCAGAAGTAGATGCTTCAGAAAAAACTATAAAAAATTATTATAGTTCAATTAGATCACGTCAATTAGTACTTGACGATATAAATACAAAAGCAAAAAAGTTAGAACTAAAAGTAGGTTCTAAAATTAAAGTAATTAGAGGTAAAAATATAGAAAAAGATTATATCGGCCATATTACAAAAGTATTCAACGATAACTATAATACGATCTTTGTAGACGGTAAAAGAACTTATGCTAGAAATGTCCAAATTGAAGTGAACGGCTTATTTAAGGACCCTCAAACATACGTAAAACAAGTATTATATTTTCAAGCTATATGAAGGAGCTACTAAAATGAATAAAGAAACTATGGAAAATTTAATAGTTTGTGCATTTGAAGGCGGATCTAATTATTGGTATCAAATAGAATCCAAAACACATGGAGACTATTTAAAGACTTTATTTAAAAAAGGACTCCAAATGTCTAACGCAAGACTTGACGATGACGATTTTAGGAGTCACTGGCTTAATCTAGAAATGATGCAAGACGGAGCTAAGATTATGAAAGAAAAATATCCTAGACATTATAAAGACGCTATAGATGAAAATGAGGATGCAGGAACTGGAGACGTATTTCTTCAATGCGCCCTATTCGGGGAGGTAATTTATGGATAAACTCTTTATAGAAAAAAATATAGGTCGGTGTTTAACTGAATATACACACATTAATTACCAAAAAATGATAGGTAATTTCAAAAGATTTATAACTATTAGTCAATTTGATGCGACACCTGAACATATAAATGAGCTTGTTGTAGCATTAAGGGAGGGTAGAGTTACTAAAGTTACAGAACCCACTTTAAGCTACGGTCAAATATTATTTGGTGTAGAAAAAGATGGGACATTAACAAAACTAAAATCTATTATAGATTCTTCAGACTAAGGAGCAAACTATGGAAATCAATGGTTTAGCAAATATACATATAATAGTGGATAACCTTCAAATAGATTTAAAGGAAGATGGCAAAAATAAAGAATTTATTGAATTAGAGCCCTATGTAAAAGCAATCAAAGAACAACTGCTACATCTTGAGAGATACCTATTGGCATGCTCAGATATTTCAGAAAAGAATAATGAAGCTCTATCAAGTCACGACCAAGTATTAAACGACCCTCTTTGGCACGAAGTCAGAGACAATCCAACTAAATATCCAACTTTAAAAGAGAGGGTGAAATTATGAACGAATTAACTATTTATGGACTAATTTGTAGGTATCCAACACTTAAGTTATTCATTATATCGTGTGTAAAAGAGAGAAACCTAGATAAGTTATACGATTTTCTTCATGCACTAGAATGGGATGATGAAAAAGTGTACTTACATCAAATCATGTAATAATATGAATTTACGGGAGGATCATTATGGACAAGTATACATTATACATTGATAAAAAGCCAATAATGCGAATAAACCCTGGTTTAGTTAAGCGACAAAAGTGTGCTAAAAACGTCCCTTCTATTCTAGATAAACATAGAGAGCGAATAGAGATACATGCTGCCATGATGGAAACTAAAGACGTTACACTATTACAACTATATGACAATATGTATACTGAAATTGAATTTGAACTACAAGACTTATGGGGATTTCCAAGAAATGCGAATTATCACAGATTTTGGTACAGACCTAAGTGTCAATGTCCAAGAATGGATAATGATGATTCGTATCCATATAGGCATGTTATTTCAGGTGGGTGTGAGATACACTGGCCAAATATAGGAAAATAGTGAAGAAACAAATAGATTACCAAAAGGTAGCAAGGACGATAGTAAGAAAAGAAGCTGAAAATATTGTTAAGACTATCAATAAGGGATATACTCCGGATCTTCATTGGAAACTGGAGATCGCGATTATCAATGCTTTAAGAGATGTGGTAAGTATAACGGAAGAAAATATTAAGCAAGAAATATTTGATATTATAAAGGAATTCGATAAAAATGGCGGAACGACAAATAACTGAGAGAGGATTAGAATTCCGTGGGGCTGCCGAATGGTGGGCTTATTTAGGTCTACATGATGGATATTATCGCGACGTTGACCCCTATGAGGAAGTGCATGCTGTACCGTTTCCATGGAATAAGGTAGGAATTGAATGCCAAGAATGTTATTTATTTGGATATTTTTTGGGCAAGGAGATAAAACAAAGTGAAGAAGAAGAGAAGAAACACAAGGAAGCCCTCGAAGAGATTCGAGAATCTGTTGTTCGCACTGGAGAAAGTCTTAACAGAATTGACCGACTTCGGTCTTCAATGGAGTGACATTTTGGCTTTAACATACGGATATTTGATGAGTCATTGCCCAGGAGGGCGAGAAACATACGAGGATGGATCACATCCAGAATATTATTATGGTCCGTCTAAAGATAAGGAGGGTAATTATGAATGATTCAAGAAACAATAGAGAAAGTGCTAAAGCTTTAGGATTAATTAATTAAATAAAGGAATAAGTATAATGTTTGAACTTAAAATAGTTATAACTTTTCTAATTGCCATATCTATTTTTCTCTGGATGGAATATCTGCATAAAAAAGAATGTAGAATTGCTGATCAAAAATTTAAACAAGTTATGAAGTCTTTGGCTGATAATGCTAAAAGGGAGACAGAGGGATGAAATATTTAATAGAGAAGCTGGTTATAAAATTAGTTGATTGGTGTATGAAACGTAAAAGAGTGTTTCTTATTACCGGTGGAGAAGAAAATAAAACAGTTTATCTAGTTCGCTATATACTATTCAAATCTAAATATGGATGCATCTATATACATAGATTTATGAGATCAGATGCCGACTGTCCTCATGATCATCCGTGGAATTTTTTCACTTATATAGTATCAGGAGGATACACTGAAGTTTATTACGATGTTGAAAAACCAGTGACCGGTCTTATTACTATTTACACATCAATATCAGATGAAACCGAATTAAGGTTTAAATCATATTGGTCCAAAACGCTTAATAAACGCGTGCCCGGATCATTAGCCTATCGTAAAGCTACTGATATTCATCAAGTTGTATTAGATCGTTCTTACGAAATGAATGAAATTAAAGATGCGCCGTTAACTATATGTTTTATGGGACCTCGTTTACGCCATTGGGGATTCTGGGACTTAAATAAAAAAGGATCTGTATGGACTGATTGGCGTAAATATTTAAATATAACACCAAACGATGTAAGAATCGAAGGGAGTGAGTGATGGAGACTACAACTTATAAAATGGACGGTAAATGTTTTCCTAGACTTTTTAAAAAGAATTCTAGTGGTAAGATTCAGTTTTGGGATATTAAAGTATTACCTAACCCAGACCACTCAGTTGGCTATGACATATACGTAGACCATGGCCATGTACATGGTAAAACACAGACTTCATTAGACACTATTTTTGAGGGTAAAAATATAGGAAAAGCTAACGAGACAACTCCTGAACAACAAGCCGTGGCTGAAGCTGAATCTAAATGGCAAAAACAAATCGATCGTAAGGGATATAAAGAAGATCTAACCAAGTTAGACGTTGATGAACGCCCAGGTGCGGAACCTATGTTAGCACACCGTTACGATAAGTATCCTGATAAGATTACCTTGCCATGTTTTTTACAACCTAAACTAGATGGTCATCGATGTATTGCTGTAGTAAAAGAAGGTAAGTGTCAATTATTTAGTCGCCAAAGAAAACCTATTACAGGTCTTCCTCATATTGTAGCTTCTGTTGAATCTTTGGCAGCTAGTCAATATAAATCAGATATTATCTTTGACGGAGAACTTTATAACCATGCCTACAAAGATAATTTTGAAGATCTTACTGGATTCATTAGATCTCAAGAACCTAAAGAAGGTTGCGAAGCTGTGCAATATCACATATACGATGTGGTCATGGAAGATGCCTCCTATTTAAATAGACTCCGATTTTTGAATTCCTTGTTCTATTCTGATTACTGTAAACAAGTTGAAACGACTCAAATTACTAATCCGGAGGAGATCTTAGTCCACTTTAAGCGGCATTTATCTGAAGGTTTTGAAGGAGCCATTCTTAGAAATCTAAAGGGTCTATATGTTGGCAAGCGCTCGTATGATCTTCAAAAAGTGAAAGAATTTGTGGATGACGAATTTGTAATTACTGGAGTTGAAGAAGGTCGAGGATCAATGAAAGGACATGCAATTTTTGTATGTAATACTAAAGAAGGTAAATCTTTTAAAGCTAAACTTAAAGGTCCTATGGAAGATTTAAAGATTATATTTGATAGTGGACCTAAATATATAGGTAAGTTTGTGACTGTTCAGTTTCAAGAATATACTAAAGATGGTATACCTAGATTTCCAGTAGCCATTAGACTTAGGAAGGATGCGTGAGTAAAAGTAATTTTATGACTCCAAATCCTAAGTTTGATAAGGAACGTCAACATGCTAATTTAAAAATATTACGCGTTCTGTACGACTATTTTAATGATAATCCGTCTCAAAGATTCTGTCAAGGATTATCAAATTTGGGTATTTTGAATCGCGTCCAAAAACACATGGGCGGTCAGAACTGGGACTTTTTTTATACAGATGAAGCTAACACTGAATCAACTTCTACTTTAACTAAGGTACAAAATGCAAAACCTGAAATTTAAAATTGATGAAGAAGTTTGGTGCGATTTAGATCATAAACCATACTTCATAGTCTGGATAAAGGACCGTAACGAAATTGAAGGATTAAAAGGTGTTAACTTATTAGGAAATGTCATATTATTAAAAGATAAGTGTGGTAATAAAGTGCAAGTTTATGACCATGAAATTAGTAAAAAACCGTAACCTACGAGGGGATTCATGAGCTTAGTTTTAACCAGTCAACAACTTAACATGATTAAAGAACTTCAACGAGATCCATTCTGTTCAGAAACAAGAGCTCTTACTCATTTTATTAACGTGTGTGCTAAATATAATGTTAATCCTCAAAAAGTAGCCGACGCTCTAGCTGATGGTTACCAAGACACTGCAAAGGAGAAGTTAAATGGGAAATGATTATCAAACTAGAGTATTTAATATAGAGGTAGCTGACGGATCTGAGACTCTATTTGAGATTAAAACCTTGATGGATAAAAGTAAAGCTACCAACACGGCAAAATTGTTGAAGAGTAGATTTCCCGAGTGTGATGTGTATTTAACTACTGTAAATACTACTATTAATAGTACAGATAGTATTGAGGAAGTTGAACTATGAATAAAGAAGAACGCCTAGGCTTTCTGATAGCAATATCTTTAGTGCTTTTAGCTATTGGCGGTGTAGTCGTATTTAAAGATGCCAGATTAGCTAATAACGAGGATTTATCATTTGCCGAGGATATTAAACCATTAATCATAAAAAGATGTGCTCCTTGTCATACTGGTAGCTATAGGATGCTTCCTAATTTCATTAAGTATAAGAAAGCATTCATGTATCGTTCTAGCATAAGAGAGCGAGTCTGGGTGCTCAGAACTATGCCCTTAAGTGGGAAGATGGAAGAAAGCGAGCGTAAAACTATAAAAGATTGGGTTGACCAAGGGGGAAAGAAATGAATAAAAAGAAATTTGCTGAGGCTGCTAGAGAATTTATTGATACCAAAGAGGGAGATTATAATTATTACGAGTATGAGAGCGGTTTAGACCACTCGGATGTAGACTCTCTATCAGGCATGGCTGGTTTCTTTTTCGAAAGGGGAGAAAAAGCAATAAATGAAGAAACTAAATTAGGAAAACCTAACGGAGCTGAAGAAAGATCTATACATGAAGATGGCCCATACTTTAAAAGATATTTCCACTATTTATTATCTTCATGTGAATCTTGTCTTCTCAGAGATATTATCCGTAATCAAAAAGAAAATATATGGGAAGAGTGGAAGAAGGTTGATCCATTAAACAAGGGATAAATATGAAACTAAAAATCGGTGACATAATAAAGCACGAGAAATTCATGGACGTAGCCGTAGTAATCGCATCTGATCCTATGCCGCTTAAAGCAGGAGGCATTTGTGTTAAAGGATTATGGATGAATCAAGCTTTCGTCAATAGTTATATAATGAGTAAAACTGTTTATCTCAAAATCAAAGAAGAAGATTTGACTAAGTGGTCTAAATGTTTAGACCCTACAGCTAAATGCATACGATATGAAACGTGGGAGAAGATAGCATAATGGAATGTCCTGAGTGCGAAGGAGGAGGTTTCATAGCTAAATTATATCCAAATGGGCATACCGAAGTTAGATGCGAAACATGCGGTGGATCAGGTGTTATAGAAAGCGAATACCTATGTGAATGTGGAGTAGATGCTTCCGGATCTGGTGAAGATCATAGCGACTACTGTCCAAAATCAGAAGGATTACAATTATGACTGACGATGAAAAGAAATTCCTAGAAAAGAACTTCCCAGCTGGAGAGTACTCAGTAGTTTCAATTATGGTCCGCCATGATGAATTAACTAAATTTTTAGAGTATATGAAGAAAGCTAGTTTGAATCTGTGTATTATGCCAAATGTAAAAGCTGGGTTAGACTTCGTGAATCCAGATACAAAGGGGACCGAACAGTGAATCCTAAAGATGATGAAGACTTTGAAAAGGCGGCCATTGAGAATGTTAAAAATTTTGGTGAGGCCCAAGATGTGCACCATCCTGATTTCGGTTGGATATTGAAAGATGGAAAACCTACTGAGGCCGGTATGGCTTTTTATCAAAGTAAAATAGTACCTACACTCACGTCAGATAACGCTTCCATTGATATCGATCAGGTACTAAGAAACATGCTTGAGGACATTTCTGTTATGAACTGGGATGCAACTGATAACCGTTTAGCTTATTACCATCAAATTCAACAATATCTTATGGGAAAAAACAAATAATGGATAATGACACCGTAATTAAAGGAGTAGAGTAGTGTCCCATACTTGCCATGCAGATAATTGTAAAAAAGAAGTGCCGCCTAAAATGTTTATGTGCCTAGCTCATTGGAAGATGGTTCCAAAAGATATGCAAAGAAACATATGGCATCATTATAGACCAGGTCAAGAACGAGACAAAAGACCTACCATTAATTATCTAAAGGCTACCAAGATGGCTAGATGTATGGTAGCATTTAAAGAAAAAGGATATCCAGAAGCAATGATAAGAGATCAATTAAAACTTATGAAAGACTATATTGATGGTCTATTCGTTAAAAAGAGATAATCTTATTAGCTCATCAGAGGTATAAAAATCTTTTGGGTCAGAATCAGAGTTTTTACCATTGCATACTCTGCATAAAAGAACATTATTATTAATAACAAACTTTCTGCCCTCACTTAATGGAATATGGTGATCAAATGTAAGATCGCTGGTGGTGCCGCACTTAAAACATTGGTCATTAAATGATGCGTAAATCTCTTGATAGTCTTCAGTTGATAAAATTACATCTGATAATGATAAATGCCTTCTTTTATGGATTTTCCTCTTAGAAGCTACTTTTCCTTTAATAGTTTTATTATACTTTTTTTGAGAACGTTTCATAGAAACTTTAGCTTCTTCTAGAGTCATTTTATAAGGATATACCGCTAACGGATTTTTATGACGATAAAATCTAGTAAAGTGTTTAGAGCAATACGGTGATGACTTTCTTCTTTTTTTATTGCAGCATCCCTCTATTTCACACTTCATATTATGATTTTACCAAAAAGAAAAGGCCAAGTCACTGACTTGGCCTTATTAATTTCTAAATATTAGCTTAACTATTAGGAAGTTAAGTTTTCCGCTATGGTGTGCTTACGAGCAGCACTAACTAAAGGCGTGCCATAGAGCAACTGAAGCCACTTATAAGAAGTATCAGTTACAGCCAAATCATATTTTATCATGCTCCCGAGCTGCTTCCACGATAATGCATCACTATCATGCATCAATAGATACGCTGTAGCGGCGCCCGGAAGTTTAGCGTTAAGATCGATTGCGTGGGTTGAACCAGAACCTAGAGGAGCGATTCTCTTGGTGAATTCTTGACCAGCACCAGCACCATCCTTAGGAGAGCGGAAGATATTGAAATACAAAGGAGAACCTGCATAAGTAATATCTACGTCAACTCGATCACCCGCAGCAACTGCACCTGATATTTCAGTAGATGCAAGAGTCTCGCCATCAGCATAAACTGCACTAATTCTATAACCGTAAGTTCCAACATCACCTGCAGCAAACTCAGAAGCGGCATCTACTGGAGTAGCAAATGTAGCTAAAGTAGGGGCAGATTGTGCTGAAATAGAAGAGGCTAAAGGAGCTCTACGAGGACGGTTAAAAAGACTGGGCTTAAAACGAAAATCGATTGTTCCAGTATGCTCTTTAACTCGGTTACCAGAGGTAAGAGTTTCACCCGGAAGAGTTCTTTGCTTATCGAAGAAATCGGTTGAGAATCGACTGTGAATGTCTGTTCCCATATAGCAATCCATAGCCATACCGAAATTGTTCACATTTCGAAGAGCCATAGACTCGGCGACTAGGTCGGTATATTGACCCCGAACATCGATAATGACCGAATCATCAGCACCAGCTGACTCATATCCGGCAAAAGCGGTTGATTTATATTGTCCTTGTTGCTCTTTGGTAGCAATTTGGACTTCGATGCCATCATACTCTAAAGCATTGATAGAAGCATCTGCGGAGAACATAAACCTTTCATTTCGAGCCAAAAGCTCAATGGTTTTGTTCTTAACTTCACGAGCGATTACTGGTCCGTGTGCAGCTTGGATTATAGTTAGATCGTGTTGGACCTGACCTTGAGTTCCAAGATACTTCACTTGAACAACTTCTCGATCATAGTTAGCATCCGTGTTTAAAGGCGTGCCTCCCATTGCGAAGAAAGGATCAATTTCTTGACCATAGCTGTTCTGGACGTTATACTCATGTACTGTTTGAGGTACGCGTTCCTTGATGATGTCTTTCCACAACTTCAAGTGTTCTAACCCGTGAGTAACCAATTTAAGAGTACGGTCTAGATCCTCAACAGCTAGAGCAGAACCACCAGACAGAGAATCTGGAGCAGGTGTACCATAGTTTTGAGAGATCGAAAGTGCCTTTTGCAGGGCTTCAACTTGTTGTGCCGAATGCGCACCAAAACCGGAAACGGTTGGGTCATTAGCGACCTGGTCGATAATACTTGACATTTATAGGTCTCCTTTATAAAGACTTTGTTTTGTTATTGGATTTTTTGTAGGTGGGTTTGTTAAAAAAGCTTAGATTAAAACCTAAGCTATAACTTAATAATATCAAACTTTAAAATTTATTTTTAGTTTTGAGTTAAGTAACGCTCGATTTCGGCACGCGATTGGGGATCCGCTACTGAACCAGTCATTTCAAGCTCACTTACAACTATATCTTTAATCTTACCTGCCTTAGCTAATTCAAAAGCAGCGTCTAATTTTTCAGATTTAGTAAACTCTTCAGGTGGACGAACCGGATTTCCGTCAATATCGACTGATTTTTCTAATTGCTCAATTCCCGTAATGGATTTGGCTCTTTGAGGTTGAGAGGCCATAGCTTTAAGTAATCTATTTTGTTCATCAAATGATTTACGTAATTCGTTGTTCTCTTCTTTAAGACCGGACATTGCCGAATTCACAGCCGATTTAATAAGCTCTTCTTGATCTTTTTTAACTACTTCAGCTTTTCGTAGAACTTCTAGCTCTTCAGCTTTGGTATCAGCGTCGGCTTGGGCTTTTTTAAAAGCTTGATATTCTTCAAATTCTGCTTTAGTAACTTCGGTAATTTCCGTTCCATCTTCTGACTTTTTAAAAGGTCTTATTGGAGGTGCCATAGGAGATTGGGTCATGCGTCCTCTTCCAGTAGTAGTTTGATCGACGGAAGTTGCTTGTTTATTGGCTTCCTCGTTTTCGTCTTCTACGTTCTCTCGCTCAGTAGTTGAAGCATCATAAGTAGAATCTCTTCGTCCATCCATATCTGTTTGGGGAACATCTGAGATTTGAGCAGGTCTGCCTGCGCCTCTAGAATAATCCATTTGACCCTTAGGGGCTTGAGCAACTGCAGCATCAGCGGTCGTCTGAGCGTCACCTGCAATATCTATAGATTGGGCTTTTTCTACGTTATTAGGAGTTTCATCAGCGAAAACATCGTCCAAGAGAGCGTCAATAGACTTATTAAGCTCTTCGTTACTTTGAATTTGTTCTTGTTCTGTACTCATGTTATACTCCTATAACTATTTTAAAGTCTGTAATAAATTATACCTAAACTCATATTTCTTCATTTAAGCTATACTCCCACACCGGGACGTACATGGCTGCGATCCTCGCCTTCTTGTATAGCAGCGTCCGCTTGAGCTCTGATTTGATCTTTAGCACGTTTTCCGGCACCGGACTCTCTAGCTAATTCAGCTAGTTGCTTTCTATTTTTACCTTGGTTCTCGCCGTAATCGGACCGTTGTCTAGCTTCTTCATATAGTTTATGTTCTCGTTCTTTGGGATCTTGTTGTTTTATGTTAATTCTCATTCCAGCTTTACCAAATGATTCTTTAATATCAGGAAAAGTAGTTTCCATGCGCTCTTTGACAGCTTCCCACAATTCTGAAGTGGTGGCTCCAGGATATAAAACTTTTAACTTGCCTAAGACATTCAACATATTAGATTTATACATGTCTTTGGTCATTTTTTTAAGTTTCTTTTTCTTCTTTTTATCTTGATCTAGATCTTCGACTACTAAAGCATCTCCGCCCGTTCTGGTATCTGGAGCAGCTAAAGATCCAGCACCTATTCCTAGGGCTTTTTTAACCATCTCCATAACTTGAGTAGTGGTAAAAGTAACTTCTCCATCGTAATTTTCAGATATATTAGTTTCTTCAGAATTGAATTCTATGCATTCAGCTGCATTCATTGACTTAACTAAATCAGCGTAAGTCCCAGTATTAACCGGGTTCATAGTAAGGGCCACAGCATTGATTTTACATTTCTTAATTATGCTATGATCATTCTTGTCTCTTTCAACGATTTGGCCTTCCACTGAAAGTCCCATACGACCCTGGTCGCCTTCGTCTAAAGAATCCATAATCTCTTTAACCGCTATTGCTTTAGTATGATTTTTAAATAAACGACCTTCAATGTATAATCCGTTTTCTCCCCTACTATATCCATCTAGTAATCCTATAGTATTCTCAGGACCTTTATTGTGATCCCAATTCAGTATTCCTTTTTTCTGATCTATAGGAGTAAGGTCAACGCCCTTTTGAATTATAGTTTCGCCTTGTTGATCTTTAATTTCGTTTGAAGCTAATCCGCGTACCTTCCATGATCCGTCTTCAGCTTTAGTAAGCTGAGCAGGTAACACAAATTTAAATGTATCAGATTTATTCATGAAAGATCCTCGTATATTGACATCTATAAAATTATATCTAAGAGAGGGCTTTTTTATTCAAACGATTCATCAGAATCACCATGCACAGAGCCAGATTCCGTTGGTGTTAATTCTTTGAAATCATCGGCATCTATTTCTTTCAATAAATCCAATGCACCATAAACTTTCAAAGCTATAGTTAACTCCTCTATAGCTTCTTTTAGTACAAAGTGAGTTTTAGTATTAGACCAGCCAAATAATTGAGCTAGGTCTGACTGAACTAATTCAGGCATGACTCCGTCTGGACTTGACTTGGCATGGACATATTTCCAAAAACAATACTTATATTCCTTAGAGTTTATCCACCATGCACAAGACGGTTCATCTTGGACTCTTTTAGATTTAGAACTTATGACCGGTTTTCCCTTCATACACGGAGATTCGGGCAAGAATTCTAATACTCTGGGACAGGTTTTCCAAAAGTTATTTGGTTCTTTTAACTGATCTGGTGTTTTAATTAGTTTTAATTTATTTGGGTCGTCCATTTGTTCCGTATAATCCTGGGTGCTGTTTAGTTACTGGGGAAAATCTTGTTGAATCTATTAATGTTATCTTTTACAATAAAATCTTCTACAAACTTTCTTTTATTCTCGAAAACTAGCATGAATACATATTTTAAATATTTACGACGACTTTTCCTAACCCGCTTGAATTCCATTTTGATGGGTGCTTTAATTAACGGACACTTAGAAAAGTAAGCTTTAACTGGACCAAAGAAAGTTCGAAAGACCAAGGCTTCTTCACCGTCTAAAGAACTGTCGCATCTTATTAAAACTTGTTCATCGGCTGCGCTATCACCAACTGCATCAAAGCCATGTACCCAATACTCTGGATTGATTAAAGTTCGGTATTTATCTAAAGATAACTTCATACGCTTACTAGATTTATACTCTAAATAATCCACAGCACGCTTGATCATCTTATATCTGGATTCTAATTCACCATTTATTTGTCCGCTTAATCCAGTTACGCTGGCTCGGTGACTCATAAGTGTACCATTGGTTGCAATGTATCTTTTATCTAAATTTTGAACTATCATAAACCCCATAGAAGCAGCGAATAGTGTAACAGTTCTAACCCTTTGGGGTAAAGCTTTCGCGAATTGAATAAAGTCTAATCCATCAAATACCGACCCTCCAGGAGAGTCAATGACCAAATAGATGGGGATATTTCTAGATAGTCTCCTAGACATTAAAGTCATCTTTCTCATTATATCAGATACGGAGGATTCAGTGACTGGACCTCTAAATACTATGGTATTTGAAGCTTTTAAAGTTAGGATCTTTTTGACGTCAAATACTTTAGCGCGTGATGTAATTAATTTATTTTCGACTTTAGGAATTTTGTCCTCTTTGTATAGTTGCTCAACCTCTTGGGTATATCGTTTTTGTACAAACATTTTAGTTATTGGAACTGCCAATACTAATAAAGATATTCCTATGGTTATAGCTAGAAACGTTTTTATAATCATATAAGTACTCCTTGAACTTAACTAATTCTTTTAATTGTCGGCCTTGAGTAGATTTCATTTAATATATAGTCACAAAAGTTTATCTGGGATTTCAGTATTCGGACTGAGGACAATAACGTAGGATTATAACTCAAAGTAATTTTGAGTAAATCCCTTAATCGTTGACGTTTTTTTAATATCTTAATATCCAAATTGTCCATAGTGAATTATACACAACCGGACTATAAAGGAAACTATAAATTAGTTGATATTATAGTTTTGGCTGCATTTAGCTCTCCAAGGACAGCTTGCACACCATTCTGGAGTCTTAGGAGGCAGGGTCTTGGAATCAGTATACGTTTTTAAAACACCAAGTTTTTCAACTATTTGGACGAAAACAGGTTTCGCTTGTTCAACCGTATAGACGTATTCCTTCATTTCAAAATTAATCATATTATTGCGATCCACATATAACCAGCGCATGCCTTTAGCTTCCGTGAATTTTTCTAATTCTGGTATATGTTTATACGCCCCCTCTTTCAAAAGCTTATTGAAAACAAATAGATATATCACTGCTTGAATTAAATGCTCTGGCTTAGGAGCTTTGAGTTTAGGGAAGGCTTTATCAGTACAAGATTTATATTCACCTAACCACAATTCATCATTCATTATAAAGACACCGTCGATGAAGCCACTTTTAATTCCTAGCTCTGGAGATTTAATTGGAAATTCTTGGTTAAGTGCTCCAAAGTTAACTGGTATGGATCCATCCTCATTTATATAGTCAATTAGGATACCTTGATTTCTAAAAGCATTGCTGAGTATAGTCCCTAGACCATCCCCCATCTTGCCCATTTTTTTGACATTTTGAGGTACATCAAAATCTTTAGGAACTTTAAACGTTCCATAGTATAATTTTCTCATACATTTAGTACCAGCTTCAGAAGGCTTGACGTTGTATGTATCTGGTTTTCTGGGTTTAGCCACTTCAGGTTTTAGGGTATCATAAAATATGCTAACTAGATTTTTTTGGATAGTCATTTCTTATCAACAATCCCAAAGTTTTCTAACGCCTTGCAGCGCCAACATTCTCTACAAAGTTGTTTAATATTTTTATTCGATTCGGTAATTTCGCATCGCCTGTTTTGTATAACTAAAATTATTTCATCGATATATTTATCCGTATCCTCAGAGTCATACCAACCATGATCATTACTCGGGTCATCATCCCATGCAAACTTTTCAGGTTTTTTCATATATAACCATATTAAAAGAGTTCATCAACTACTCCCATCTTTAATAATTGTTCCGCTGTAAAATAGGCGTCTAAGCCTACTCCATGTTCTAACCAAAACTTTGAATCTTTCTTTGAAAATTCAGCCATCCAAAATGCCCAAAGTTTCTCTTCCTTCTCTACCTGTTTTACATCTGCTTTATTTTGAGAATGTCTACCACTCAAATCATAAGACGCCTCATGCCATAGAAAGAAACTATAATAAGACATTTTACGCTTCTTGGCGCACGCTAATATAAGGGTGGCTGCCGACATTACTTGACCATATCCTTTAGAAATCGTATGGCAATTACATTCCTTAATGCGACCGACTATGGCCATAGCTTGGTAAGTACTTCCACCTGGACTATTGATTTTTATAGTAATGCCTTTTCTAGAAGATGATTCCATTTCAGTCATGCCAAAATCTAAAATATCATACATGAACTCGTCGACTTCACCTGTAAGACTGATAATTCTTCTTTTGAAATCAATTCCATATTCAACCATGTAACTAAGTAACATGGCTGCATGTGTAAGTTTATTATCTACGGTGGTCTTAGTGCCTACCTCGGCTATTCCATTTTTTTGGGGATCTAAACTTTTATAATGTTTTGCAAGCTTACGAAATTTTTTTCGACTAAGTTTGCTTCTCGGAGTTCTTTTTATCATTCAAAGCATCCTCTACTATAGCAAGCACATTATCACTTTCCATTACCTCGATGTCAGAGCCGCCCATACGTATTTGTTGACGTTTAGTCCCGTAGTAAACTTTCAAACCTACAACTATATCTGTTTCAACGCTGTCTCCTACATAACGAATGATTCCAAGAGAGTCTGCTACATCAGGCATGATGATACCATTTAAATTGCTGGAAGATTTTCCTACTTTCTCGACACCTATTTTATTACCCCGCATGAGTATCGACATGATCATCCTCCTTATTTTTAACGACGTCAACTTTAGAGTCTGCTTCTTTAGCCGCAGCGTCAGCTTTTTCTTTCTCTGCTTTAAGATCTCTAGAGATCCGATTAACAGTTAATTGAGCAACCATTGTTTTGTCTTTTCCAAAATCAAGTTCTCTAACTTCGTCGGTTTTCATATCTAATAAAGCACCTTCTAATTCTTTACCTAATGTTCTACCTGATCCAACTTGGTCTATCATCATCTTAGATTTACCTTGAAATTCTTCTTGATCTTTAGCTTTAGTGGCAATCTCAACTCTTACACGGTCACCTTCTTTAACTTGATCAACTACTTCTAAACCTATGGCTTTATCTTCTATAACAGCTATGCGCTTGGCCATATTTGTTTTGTCAATATCATCAAATTTCTCAATTATAATTTCCTCTAAAGTCCGTATTCTAACATACATGTTCTCTAAGAGACTCTTTTGTTGATTAGCAATTTGTTGGGCAGCAGCGTTAACTTCAGCATCGATATAACCTTTAAATTTACTCATAGTTTGAGCAAGCATATATTGCTCAAATGACTGGGTTTGCTGTCTACGACCTTTGTTAGGTTGTTTTTTACTTTTATTTTTAGCCATTTATTTTTCCTCCAAATAATTTTTTAAATGCTAATTTAATATAACCCCAAAATGATAGATTGTACATCCAATTAAGATTACTTTCAAGAGTATTTACCTTCTCTATTAATTCTTT
>SDBT01005311.1_pt1 | contig 21637 bp, 22 predicted proteins | sample 2277101 | NCBI WGS metagenome assembly SDBT01 (sample SAMN10404973, study PRJNA504765) | marine sediment metagenome | isolation source: marine sediment core GS10_PC15, 103 cmbsf | place: Arctic Ocean: Southern Knipovich Ridge | collected 2010
GAGTTTTTTCTAACCACCAAGACACGAAGGCACAAAGATTTGGAGGTGAAAAGTTGTTTTTGAAGGCGCTTTTTCTTTGTCTCCTTAGTGTCTTTGTGACTTTGTGGTAAGGATTTTCAGACCGCCTGAACGGTTACCTTCGTTTTAATTGTACCACACTTATTCAATAAGCTCAAGCGCGGGGCTGTTCGACAGTTCAAAGCTCCAAATACAAAGTCCGAAGTCTCAGGGTCACCTGGTGCAAGCAAACCACCAAACCGCACCGGCCCCGAGCTTCGGACTTTTTTGCTGTTTCATACTACTAACCTTCGCTCGATACTGTCAGCGCCTCAAGCCTTTGGATCCCGGCAAGCCCCGGACAGGCGCAGAACCCCTGGCACGTGCTCCGAGAAGCGTTCCAGTCCCCGCACCAGCTCGTCCAGCGGAGCCGTGGCCAACGCGGGACTTACGCATCATCGGTAAACCTCACGGCGGTGCCAGGCCCGATAGACGGTAATCACCCTGGCATCGTCGTCAATGGTATAGACGATCCTATAATCGCCCGCCCGCCTGCTCCAAAAGTTTGGCCCCCTCAATCGCTTCGCCTGGGGCGGACGTGGATTCTGGCTTAAATCCAGGATCACCTGGTATATCCTGTCGAACTCCGAGGGCGTATAACGGCGGAGCTTCTTCAGATCGCGCTCGGCTTTGGGCTTAAGCAGCAGCCGGTACATGCTCCCCTTCCATCTCCGCCACGACTTTCTCTAACGGCCGGGCAGCTTCCCCCTGGGCCTCATAAATCTCCACGATGTCGGATAGATCCTCAAGCTTCTCAATCAGGGCCTCAAAGGTTTTGTAGCCCACCAGGACGGCAGTGGGCTCCCCTCGATGCGTGATGTACAGTGGCCCCCCTTCGGGGTCCAGAGCCTCCACCACCTGCGTAAAGTTGCGCCGGGTTTTCGTAGCCGACATGATCCTCGTCGCCATGATCATCCCTCCGTTTCCATTGAGTTTCACATATTATATCACATACCAAAGAATCTGTCCAGATAATAACAGTGAATCCTTCGACCCTTCGGCTGCGCTCAGGACAGGCAAGCTCAGGACAAGTCAAAGGATTCACCGAACAAAATTCGTTCAATCCCCTGATTCGCTGTCATATCCACAGACCCACCAAACCGCACCGACCCAGAGCTTCGGACTCAGCACCAACTGCCTCCGTATAAATCCCCCTTGAGCCTGCCGAAAGGTTGAGCCGCAGGGTGGTCTTGGCGAAACCGGTTGGCACATGCAAAAAGCCACTTGTGCGGTTGACACAAGCGGCTTTTTCTCTTTCAGCGCTTTGCAAATTATGTGCCGAAAACACGACATAGGGTGTATCACTTTGGGGGTCGTAATGAACTGTCGGTTTACTCATCTGGAGGCTGTAGCCGGGTCAGAAACTCAAGTATCCTGTCCTCTGCGTTCTCCGTATGGATCGGTATTGGAGTTGCCTCTAACCCTGCGGCGTCGTAACTCGCCAGAAGCCAGTCGCCCTTCTTAAATCTGAAGGTCTGGCGGAACATGTCCTCGGAGATGCCAAAGGCATTCGCTATGGTCTGGCGGTCATACTGCCGAGGCAGCTTAGAGACGAAGTAGGTGTGAGGTTGGGCCAGAGTATTGACGTCGAGGTGTGCGATGCGTTGTGTAGAGGTCAGTGTATCTGTCTCGTGAGAAGGTCAAAGCCTCCCCGTAGCTGGTGTAGATTTGGGAGATGGTGGACATAGCCCTATTCCAATTGTGATTTCTTCCTGACAGCGTACTCAAACCTTCGTCGGTAGACGGTGCTCTTCATCCGTCCCTGGATAAAGGTCTCCAGTGTGCCAGCGGTCATCGCCTGCCGCACTTGGCCAGTCTCGAAGTTGAACGCATACAAGTTGTGACAGGCACGACGATGAACATGATTTATCCCGTCCCGATCTTCCAGGTAGTTAAGGTAGGCCAGTGCCGCACGTTCATCGGTGATAGGCCAGTCACCCCCAGTGTCCCAATCCTTAACGGCGAACCCTTCGTCTTGTATCAATCGGAGCAGATGTTTGGCAAAGGCACGGCGAGTGCGCTCATACTTAACCGGGTCACGCTCAGCTTCACGCGGGGAGAGTCGAGTTAGGTGAAAGCCAGGCAATTGTACCTGTTTGAAGGCAGCGCTCATGATCCAGGTTTGCGAGTCTACTGTGTCGGCTCCGGAATAGAAAGCGAAAAGCATCAGCAGTGCTGAACCCATCGAGAAGCAATGGATGTGCGCTCCAGGTAACAATCGCCGTACTTCAAGGATAACATCTATAGCCTTACGCGTGTTGCCGTTTTTGGCCAGTAGCGCCAGGCTGCCAATGCCGACAATTTCGGGTTCGTGGTCCAGGATAGATGTCACGTCACCCAAGGCGCATTTCAATGTCTCGGCATCGTGGCCGTGGAGTACAGTCATCAGACGAAAGCCATTTGGTTTTTCGCCGTCGTGTTGTGCCAATGCTTTGACCATCGCCCGTGTGTTGTCCCGCGTGTTGGCCCAGCGGGCACTGATTTCTTGCGGTGCAGTATTTGGTGGGAAAGGGTGGTCCAACACGACGGACACGTCGGCGTGCAGTTCAAGCCCGATGTCCAGCACATTGGTGGGAGTGATGCTGATCTCCTGGTGCCGCAAGAAGTTGAAGGCTCCGGAGTCGAGCATTAGGGGGCCATCGAATTCGACGTACTCATGCAGCTTGCCTTCGCACGCACGCACCTCGTCGGTGAACATTTTGGTCCGCCTGTTGGCCAGCAGGTCGAAAGCATTGAGAAGCAACGCCTGGGTACCGGTCATGTCCCAGGGGTGAAAACGCAGGCCGGCGCGAGGGTAATCGCGTATGCGGTAGCTGGCAAACAACGCAGGAGCTTCGAGTTGTATCGCGCCGATTGCAACTGTACGCGGTGGCATAGCTAGCTCCCCTCATACACACGCCGATAGAGTCTGAGATTTAACTCCGGGAGAAAATCACCGGGGACCACATCTGCTTGCCTTTCCCGAAGCTCTTTATAAACTTCAACAATTGTAGCACGTGTGAGTGGATAATACGGCTGATCTTCCTTAGGATAATCCTCCGGCAGGATGACCTCACGTCGCATGTGATTTTTGAAAGCCCTCCGTCCCAGTTGGATATATGCGCGTGCATATTCCAAGGCTAAGTCATCGTCTTGAATCGGTTCGATAGGAACGCCTTCGCCCAACCGACGGCTCAAGGCAGGCGATATTTGGTCTAGAGTGCTTGAAATAGGCGCTGTGCCAATGACAAACACAACGCCTTCAGCGAGGCTGTCAAAAAGGTTGCGCAAATCCTGTGCATACCGAGCCTGATTGATCCGAGACAGACCCGAAAGGATCTCCTCAAACTCGTCGAAGAGTATTACCAAGCCCTTGAACAATCCTGCATGCCGGAATATCCTGATAAGATCTCCGAGAAACTTGATGGCCACCGTAGAAGACTTTCCAATTTCGACACTGATACCGCCCAATTGCTTCTTTTCTGCAGCCGAGAGTTTTACCCCCTGCAACCAGTTATCCAATATCCTTAGCGACTGTAGATTGGGTCCAAAGAAGGACAGCTGGGCCAGACGGCGCGAAGCGGTCTGATCCAGAACACGAACAAGCTCCGGACTGATCCCAGGCAGTTCTGCCGGCAGTGTGGTGAGATTGATCTTGCCGCTTTGCAGGGCCTCGAAGAACTCGGTGTAGAATAGCGCTCCTAACTGGCTGACTATCTGCCGATGCACCTCGAAGTAACTGCCTTGGGGCTGGTGAATGAAAATCGTAAACAGGTCAGTGATAGGCCGACGCCCCGGACGTGGTTTACGCCACTCCTCAAACTGTTGCTGAAAGAATCTCAGCAGGTTAGTCTTGCCTGCCCCCGTGTCACCCAGGACCGTCATTCGTCTCGCTCGCCCGTCCACATAGAACTCTCGCAGCGTCCGTGCGAATTCTCGCCTGATCTCATTCTGGTCAACACAGATGCCAGGAATGAACTGTCCCGCTGCAGGAAAGGGATTAAATGGGAGAGAAAAATCTTCGTATGGACTCTTGGGCTGCTTCTTGCTGACTTCCTCAAACCACAGGGTAAGATCATCCTCATGGATATTGCTCATTTGATCACCTCCGACTGAATTTTGACCATCTTCACGCTCCGTCCTCCGACAAACACACCGTCCTCCATTAATCGCTTGTCTGTCCATTCAACAGATTTACCTGGTCGCAAGTTGTCAGAGACCTGTTTGGCCTGGAAGCGCGGTAGGATAGTCTGAACCGGCGATTTACTCGTTGGCAGACGCGCTAGAGACGTCGCTGTGATATACCGATCGGACCGTTGAAGACACAACTGGACAAAGAGACTTCCGAATCGAATAAACGCGATGTTGAGCTCACGGCAGACTCTGTCAGCGAGCTGTCCGACGTTGGCAAACCCGTCCAGGGGTCTGATTTGAGCATAGTGACGGAGCAGACTTTCCTCAAAGGGGTCGAGGTTTGGTTTTTCACCTCCCCAGTAGATGTTTTTGTCCCCGATGTGCGACAGATATACGTATCCGACAGCCATTCCCCACCATTTGAAGGTGTCGGCTGCCACAAAGGTGAGCCCCGCTTTGGCTTTCAATTCAGCGCCAACTTTGTGCCGGGCTTCTATGTCCTTTCTGGGGGGCACCTGGATGCACTTTTCTGCCTCTAGAAAGCGCAGAAACTTGTCGTAGGGCCGATAGCGGCGGAAGACAGTGTTTATACAATCCAGGTCTGCTGCTTCCCAACATTCCACAAACCGTTCCAGATCAGCATCGGACACCAGTGAGAAACCATCACGGTGCGCGACACGGAGCCCTTCCAGCACTCGCCCGATTTCTGCGAAGCGCCGCTTGGTAACTCGCCGTTTGACATTCAGGTCATCAAGAGTGATAGGGCTAGACCTACTCGCCAGCAGATCCAGAACGTCAAACAGCGTTGGCAGCAGGACCGGATCCAATATCTGTTACCTCCAACTTGTCATCTATCCAGTCGTTCACCAATTTGGTCGGGAAATAGTAAAACAACTCCAAGGCATGCCCCGCTTGTGGGCCCGAGAGGCATCGTGCTCGTATCTTGCTAAACACGTGGGTCAAGTCCCATAGAAAGCGATGGAGCGAGCAGAAAATGTAAGTACGTGCTTCGAGTGAATACCGAATGGAACGGATCCCATCAGGGAATTCTTTGAGAGTAGGCCTAGCCGGATAGATCGTGTGAATTCCTTCAAGTCGGGCCAGCCGTGACATGTCCTTGTCGCCCGACATCAAATAGACACCTTCCGGGAGACCGCGCTGGCGTCGCAGGTCCTTGATGCCCTCCAAGATCAGACGGTCGTTGATAGAAACTCGATCCGATTCCCTATATGGGTCGTCTCTTCTCGTTTCGTATCCCCGAAAAGTTCGCAATAACTCTGGGGCCAGTTCCAAAGTCTCGGTCGGAAAGTTCTCTTTGATCCACTTCACTTCTTGCGGCGCGACCGTGACCTGGGGACGAATACGGATGAGAGCACTGTTTTGAGATTTGCATCCCTCCCTGTCCTTACTGGTCATGTACGCGATTCGCTCACCAATTTCCATCAACGAGACGATGGGAATGATTGCCCACAGTTGTACATTTTGGAACTGTTCTTTCAGGTGGCGGACGGCACCATCGCGCAATGCATTTGTATCCAGCACGACGATTGCAAACTTGCGCTGGATGATGAACTCGGGATGGTCTATCTCAAAGGTAGGCCGCACGAGACCCAACCTCACCATGGATTCACTCAGTTGGTCAAGAATGACTTTGGCAGCACGTTTTGGGTCCTTCTTCCCCTTGACTTCGCCGTTGGCCCAGGCCTCGTGAATAGATAATCCGAGCTCCTGGCTCGTCTCAGGGTCTTGCTTTGGTGTCTGGCTGCCCTGCAGGGATCCACGTGACCGAGGTCGGAACCAGAAAAATGCATCCCCTCTTTGCGTGCATTCCTCAATCTCAAGTTCCCCTAGTGAAACGTAGGTGTCTTTTGGCAAGTGGGTTCGGTCATGGTATTCCACAACCCAGGCACCCGGAGTGAAACGACCAACAGGCGACGACTTGAAATCATCGAGAGAAAAGATAGCTGATGTAGGCATTTTGCAACCTCAACTTATTTGGATCAGCAAATGGTCAGACGTGCCGTACTTTTGCAGGACGCTTGCCAGCGCAACTTGCAGTCCAATGTGATGTGGGATATCTATCGAATCAGGTGATAGATCCCCGTCACGCCAAGCGGCAATTTCTTGCGCATAATAGCTGTCCGGCTCATCCGGGTTCAGTGGCTCGGAAGGTTGAACTTGCGCTACCAACTCTACCAGTTCTTGAATCGCAAGAGGGCTTCCCACCTTCTCGCGAACAGGCGTAATGCGCAAAGGATCAACTCCCTTGATCTCAATTTCATCCACAACACTGAATTCATCTTCTTCTTCAGTTTCAGTATCTACGCGTTTAAGCACCTTGATGATCATTGACTGTCTCCGTTACCTGTCGAACGTGAAGGCCAAGTTGGTACAACACCCGCCGGGCCTCACCCGTTGTAAACGCGCTCACCGGCAACCCTGTCAGCACCCTCACCAGCCATTTGGGCGCCACGCGCTGGCCATCCACCTCTACGTACCACTCTCGAAAGCAGTTGGCACCGGTTCCATCCTCGGCCAATGCTGCCCGTGCCTGCTCAAATACCTGAGCAGGCATCAGGCGCAGTTCTACTCCTCGTAGACGGGCAATGCCTCGCGGTTCGATTGCCTTTAGCTTCCGCTCGGGCTCCTTTGCCGTCTCCCCCCACAGCCAACCCTTCAGTTGGGCCAGCTTCACCCCTTGAGGTCCATCGGCAACCATCACGGAAACTCCCAGGGGTATCAGGCCCGACCAGCCTTCAAGGGCTATCAGGTATTTCGTGCTCATAGACAGACAGAGTCCGGTGTACCCGGTGCGGATTAAGTTGGCGAAGACAGCAAGCATCTCGTTGTGCAGTTCGGCAGCCCGCTGAGGTGTCATTACTTGGTCGTACTCAGCGATGGGATACTCGGCTGGGATGAGACCATAGGCAGCCGAAAGGACGAATACATCCAGTCCAGTTCTGTCTGGGTGCTCCCGCAGAAAGCGACGAAGCACGCGAAAAGCCGGGCCATCGTACCGTTCAGTAGCTGGCAGCAGGCCCGGGGCAGAGCGCTTGCGTTGTGAGCAGGATAGAATTAGCAATCGGCGGTCGGAAACCATCACCCTACTCCGCGATCAACAACGGATTGAAGCGCGTCTCGTAATCGTACACGTCCAGCCCTTCCTGCCGCTTGAGAAAGTTCACCACCCCGTAGGTCAGCGGCGTCACGGCGGCCTCATAGGCCGATTTCGCCAGCCATTGGGTCACGATGGCTGAGCCCAGGCCACTGGGAGGGATCGTCCCCACAAACGCCAGGGTGATGAATACCAATGAGTCTAGCCCCTGCCCCACCAGTGTCGAGCCGATGGTGCGCGTCCACAGCCAGCGGCCCTTAGTAGCAATCTTCATCTTCGCCAGCACGAAGGAGTTGGCAAACTCTCCTACCAGGTAGGCCAGGAACGAAGCGATCAATAATCGAGGGGCGTAGCCCAAGATACGCTCATAGGCGGCCTGCCCATCCCAGAACGAGGCGGCGGGCAACGCCTGCCCTAGCCAGATGGCGACCACAGCGATGAGGTTGCAGAAGAAGCCCAACCAGATCACCCGCCTAGCCTGGCGGTAGCCGTACACCTCGGTCAGTACGTCGCCGAAGATGTAGCTGATGGGAAAGATGATCACACCTGCCGGCAGCACCAACCCGAACACGCCCACCAGTTTGACAGCGGTGATGTTGGCCGTGATCAGACAGGTAACGAAAACGGCGGTAACAATGATGAACCATTGGGAATAGCGTGTGGGTGGCGCAGATATGCGTTGTTGCTCCGATGCCATGGTTGAATTCCTCCCCTATATCACAACATAATGCAAAACGCCAACGCAGGAACACACTATCCCCTCCCGTTGGCGGCTATAAACAATCCTCATGATTCTGCTCCCAGAATAACTAGTACCTCTCCGTCTCACCCAGCGCTCAAAGTACCGCGCCTCGAATCAACTCTATTATCGCACAGGATTCCCAAAAGGTCAAATCGCTAACAGCGATCAGCGGCAATCAAAGCGCCCCCGTGAGAGGTGTCACGGGGGCGCTGCTTTGTTGGCAGGGAGCAACTGATGCGCTTCTACAGCCTGGCGGCCACGGCCTCGGCGACCTCCAGGGTGGTGTTGCTGCCGCCCAGGTCGTAGGTGCGCACTGTCCCCTCGGCGATGACGTCGGCAATGGCCCGCTCCAGTGCCTGCGCCGTCTCGGCCTCCCCCAGCCAGTCCAGCATCAGCTTGACCGCCAGCAGCATGGCTGTGGGGTTGACCTTGTACTGCCCGGCGTATTTGGGCGCTGAGCCATGGGTTGGCTCGAAGATGGCGAAGTCGTCGCCGATGTTGCCGCTGGCAGCGAAGCCCAGCCCACCCACCAACTGCGCCGCCAGGTCGGATACGATGTCGCCGAACATGTTGCTGGATACGATCACCCCATAGTCCTGCGGGTTCTTGACCAGCCACATGGCCATGGCGTCCACGTTGGTCTCCCACAGCTCGATGCCGGGGTACTCCGCAGCGATCTTCCGCGCCTCACGCACCATCAGCCCACTGGTCTCGCGGATGACGTTGGCCTTCTCCACCAGGGTGACTGTGGGGTAGCCGTGCCGCTGGGCGTATTCGAAAGCCCGGCGCACGATGCGCTGGCAGCCCTGGCGGGTGAAGATGCGACACGACAGAGCAATGTCGTCCGAGGATACGCCCTCGAAAGCGGCCATCCGAGGACTGTGCGCCTCCAACGTCGTCCGCACCTCCTCTGGCAAGGGGTGAAACTCCACGCCGGCGTAGAGACCCTGGGTGTTCTCGCGGAAGACCACCAGGTTCAGATCGTCGCGGTAGTTCAAATGGTTCCCCTTGAAAGCCTTGCAGGGCCGCAGGTTAACGTACAGGTTGAACAGTTGGCGCATGCGCACGATGGGGCTGCGGTAGGTGAGCCCCTGGCCCTGCAACTCGGGGATCAACTCCGCCTCGGCCTCCTCCTTGGGCTTGGAGGTGATGGCGGCGAACAACGCGCAGTCACAGGTTTTGAGAGTGTCAATCGTGCGCTGCGGCAGCGGCTCGCCCTCGGCGCGCCAGAACTCCCACCCGATGTCGGCGGGGATGTACTCCGCGTCCAGGCAGTGTCCTGAGCTTGCCGAAGGGGCGATGGCGTCCAACACGATCTTGGCCGCGTCCATCACGTCCACCCCGATGCCGTCGCCCGGCATCCAGGCTATTCTGTACTTTGCCATTTCACTCCTCCTTTTCTATTCTATCCCTCAATCCCCAACTGCTTGCGCACGTGGGGGATCAATCCACCATCCTCCAGGATTTCCATCACCGAAGGCGACAGCGGCGGGAAGGCGTACTCGCCCCGTGGGGTGGTGACGATGCCGGCGGCGAAGTCAATCGTGACCTGGTCGCCCGCCTCCACCGCCTCCACCGCGTCGCAGGTGACAATGGGCAGCCCGGCGTTGATGCAGTTGCGGAAGTAGATGCGGGCAAAGCTGCGGGCCACAATCGCCCCCACGCCGGCCTCTTTGAGGCAGGTCACCGCCTGCTCGCGGGAACTGCCGCAGCCCCAGTTCTTGCCAGCGACGATGACGTCGCCGGGCTGCACGTTGGCCACAAAAGTCGGATCCAGGTCTTCCAGCGCGTGCTGAGCCATCTCCCTGGGATCGGAGATGCTGTAAGTGTACTTGCCAGGGAAGATGACGTCGGTGTTGACGTCGTCGCCGTACTTCCACACGCGGCCGGTGATTTTCGTCTCCATAGCTATTCTCCTTGACAAATAGAGGACTATCTTATATAATATAGTTGGAAAGCGGGACTCGTAAGTCCTGGATCGGGCTGCTCGTGTGTAAGCACGTGATACTCCGTCGTGGCCGCAAGGGCCTGCCTACGGGCGTGAACGGTGAGAATCGGCCCCCAGGGTGAGCCCGTTTTTCTATTCCCTCAAAACCTCTTCGACGATGATCTTGTCCTTGATGATGTTGTACAGTTCATCGTCTCCCCGCTCGTACTTTTGGCCCAGGCTCCAGACCACGGCATCGAATGACCAATGACAAATTGGGATTTGGTCATTGGTCTATCGTGGATCGGTGATGACGCCAGTGAGCGCTGAGGCGGCCACCGTGGCCGGGCTGGCCAGGTAGATGAACGCCTCTTTGGAACCCATCCGTCCCTTGAAGTTGCGATTGGCCGTCGAGATGGTCACCTCGCCGGGGGCCATGCAGCCCTCGTGCGCCCCCAGGCAAGGCCCGCAACCAGGGTTGAGCAGCGTCGCTCCAGCGGCCACCAGGTCGCTGACGAAGCCCTGCTCGATGGCGGCCAGCAAAATCCCCCGCGAGGCGGGCAGCACCAGCAGCCGCACGCTGGGGGCGATGTGCTTGCCGCGCAGGATCTCGGCCGCCGCCGCCAGGTCTTCCAAACGACCGTTGGTGCAGGTGCCCACCAGGGCCTGGTTGATCGGCGTGCCGGCCACCTCGGTGACCGGAACCACGTTGTCCACTGTGTGCGGCTTGGCCACCTGCGGGGCGAGCCCGCTCACGTCGTATTCAACGACCCGCTCGTAGGTCGCGTCCGAGTCAGCGTGAACCTCCTCGTAGTCGTGCTCGACCCGGCCCCGGAGCCAGGTGCGCGTCACCTCATCCGGCTCGACAACGCCGTTCTTGGCCCCCATCTCAGCGGCCATGTTGGTCAGCACCATGCGGCTGGCCATGCTCATCTCTCGGACGGTCTCACCGGTGAACTCCACTGAGCAGTAGTTGGCCCCGTCGGCGCGCAGGTCGCCGATGATGTGGAGGATCACGTCTTTGGTCGACACTCGCTCCGGCAGTATCCCGTTGATGACGATCCGCAGGCTCTCCGGCACGCGCAGCCAGATCTGGCCGGTGGCCATCACCGCTGCCGCCTCCGTGCGCCCGATGCCAGCGGCAAAGGCCCCGAACGCCCCGTAAGTCGGCGTGTGCGAATCGCTGCCGACGATGACCGCGCCAGGCCAGGCGTGCCCCTGTTCCGGCAACACCTGGTGGCAGATGCCCTCGCCGATGTCGTAGAAGGCCGAGATGCCCTGCTCGGCGACGAACTCGCGGATGGTCTTATGGTTGATGGCGTAGGTCTCGTTGGCTGCCGGCACCACGTGGTCCAGCACGATGACGCTGATACCGGGATCGGCCATCCGTTCGACGCCGATCTGGCGAAACTTCCTGGAGATAGCCGCCGTGTTGTCGTGCGTCAAGAGCTTGTCAGGCCGAACGGTGACGATCTGCCCCGGCACGACGCTGTCCAGCCCCACCTTGCGAGCCAGCACTTTTTCCACGAAAGTATGTCCCATTTTCTACTCCTTAGCGAGGTTTTCCGCCATCAGCTTCCATCGTTCGATGGCCCGTCCGTCGGGGGTGAACACCGGATCGCCGATCATCTCCGCCCGCAGGCCAAAGAGCTTGCGCAGGCCGGCGAACATCAGCGCGGTGGAGATGTGCGCCGGCACGCCCCCTTCGGCGATGATCCGCTCGGCGCCGGGCAGGATGACGGGTTCAACCATCTCGTACTCCAACTCGTCCTCCGCCGTCTGCCGCACCTCCAGGTCAGCAAAGTAGCCCACGCCTACCAGGTACTCCGCCAGCCCCTCCATAGCCGCCAGCGGCGTGGTGGTATCCAACTCCAGCCGCTCGTGCACCTCGTCGAACAGCACCTCCCCCGCCCGCCAGACCACCTTCCAGGCCTCGTCGCCCCAGTTCTCCCAGATGGCCCGATAAATGGCATAGATCTCCAGATCGAAAAAAGCAGGATCAATCGGTCTCTCGTGCATTTGCTTCTCACCCCCCCAGCGACTTACCGTAGGCGAACAGGTTGCCCGCCTGGAAAATGTCCATCTGCACCTGCGAGAACGGCTGCGCCTGAAAGGTCTTCCCGCCGTTCAGCACCACCTCGCCCGTCTCGAAGTCAACTTCCAACTCAACACCGGTCTTGAATTCGCCTGCCTGCTCGGTGAGCCCAGGCAGTGAGACGATGGGAAAGCCGCTATTGATGGCGTTCCGCTTGTAGATCGCGCCAAAGCTCTCGGCCACGATGGCGCCGATGCCCAGCGCCCGGAAGCAATCCACCGCCTGCTGCCGGGACGACCCCGCGCCAAAGTTCTTGCCAGCCACTATCACGTCGCCCGGCTGGGCCTTCGTAACGAAATCCTCCCAGCCCTCCAGGTTGCCCAGCGCGTACTGGCCCATCTCCTCCACGTCGGTGATGTGCAGGTGGCTGTTGTGGAAGATCATATCGGTATCAACGTCGTCGTACAGCTTGCCGTCCGGGTCGGTGAGTACCCAGAGACGGCCTTTGATGTGCATGCGAAGCATGCCTGTGTCTTTCATCTTTGCACCTCCGGCACGGTGATTTCGCCCTTGAGCGCGGTCCACGCCGCCGTGATCGGGCTGGCCAGGTAAGTGTCGCCCGCACCCTGCTTGCCGGTGAAGTTGCGGTTGCTGGTGCTGACCTGCACCTGCCCCCGGCCGGTCATCCCGATCTGGCCCGAAGCGCAGCCGCCGCAGCCGGGGTTGCTGATGATGAACCCGGCGTCGAACAGGGTCTCGATCAGCCCCTCACGCAGCATGCGCTGGTACACCCGGCGGGTAGCGGGCACGACCGAGGCCATCACCCACGGCTGGATGCGCTGGCCCTTCACCACCTCGGCCACGGCGGCGAAGTCCTCGAAGCGGCCGTTGGTGCACGAGCCCAGGAACACCGAGTCCACTCGCGTCCCGGCCACCTCGCGCACTGGCTTGACGTTGGCCGGGTTGGGCGGGCAGGCGATGAGGGGTTTCAGGTCGGTGATGTCCACCACGACGGTCTCGATGTACTCAGCGTCAGGGTCGGCGTACACTCCAGAAACTTCATCCGTCGTGCGCGCGCGGACGTAGGCCAGCACTTCCTCCGAGGGCGGGATGAGGCCGATGATGCCTCCCATCTCGGTCAACTGGCTGGCCAGAGTGATCCGCTCGGACAGGTCCAGGGCATCAATGGACGGGCCGTAGAACTCCACCGCCCGGCCCAGCGCGCCGCTGGAGCCCAACTGGCCGAGCACGGCCAGGGTCAGATCCCGCGCTGTGCACGGATACACAACCTCTCCCTCAATGATGACTTTCATCGTGGGCGGCACCTCGAACCAGGTTTTGCCTGTCTTGAAGGCGAAGGCGATGTCCTGATCGCCCATCCCCTGGCCGAAGACCCCGATCGCGCCCAGGATATTGAGGTGGCTGTCGGTGCCCACGAAGGTGCAACCCGGCACGGCCAGCCCCTCCTCAATGGCCACGTGCGACCCGATGCCAGCGTTCACATCGTAGACCTTGATCCCCTTCTCGCGTGCCCAAAGCCGGCAGATGTGCTGGTTATTGGCATAGGGGATGTTGTTGGCTGGCACGACGCAGTCGAAGGTGAAGAAGGTCTTGCTCACGTCGTCCACTGGCGCGTCGCCGTAGTGGTTGCGGAAGTTCTGCACCACGTTGGCCCCGGCGAAGTCGCGGGCGGTGCGCACGTCCAGATCCATCCAAACGATCTTGCCCGGCTCGACCGATTCCCGACTGTGGGCCTGGATGATCTTTTCAATGATAGTTTTCCCTGTCATAACTCACTCCATTCTTTGCCACGAATGACACGAACTCGGAAGTGGAAACGGCTTTCACTAATTATTTTTTCGTGTTAATTCGTGCAATTCGTGGCACAAGAAGATTACATTTTCGCTGCTAGTTCCTTCTTCAGCATCATGCGCTGGATGCTGTGGAAACTCATGAAGTCGGCGTGATTGACCAACGTCGCCTCGGTGGTGCGCTTCACTTTGTCCCCCTCGCCAGCGTGGGTGGCGATCATGTGCTGCACCTCGACTGGCAAGCCGAAGCGGGCCGCCAGCTCCATGCCGGTGAAAGGATGGCGCAGGAGTTTCCCGGCGTACGTCTGCACCGTCACCCCGTCATCACGGTTCTCGTACTCCAGCAACTTGCCGATGTCGTGCAGCAGTCCGCCCGCTACAAGCAGGTCCATGTTCACCGGCACCCGGTCGCCGTAAACTTGCGCGAAGACCTCGGCAACCCGTACCGCGCTCAGCGTCACCGCTCGGATGTGGTCAACGTAGGAAGCCGGGCAGGGATTGATAAGCAAGGTGAAGGGCATCCGGGTCAGATCGTCCGGCGTCCAACCGCCCTCTTTCATCGCTGCATCCCAGGTCTTGAGACACTTCTCGCGCAAGTCATCGTCCTGGATCAGATCGAACTCAGGGATCAGTTCCAGCAATCTCTCTCTCATTGTTCGCCTCCTTTCTCCAATCTCTAATCTCCAATTTGCTCCCCCGGCCCATCGTACTCGTGCGCCGTGGGGTGAATGCGGCGCATGGGTCGCTCGCGGGTCTGCTCCTCGGTGACGTGGGCTACCAACCCGGCCATCCGCGCGATGACGAACAGGCCGTTGCCCATCTCCAGCGGGAAGCCCATCTCACACAGCACAGCGGCGATGGCCCCGTCCACGTTCATCGGCAGGTCTCTGCCCAAGCTCTCCTTGATCGCCATCCTCAGTGCGTGGCCCATCTCCACGTACTCACCGGCCAGTCCCACCTCCTCGGCGATGGCGAATAGTTTATTGGTGCGCGGATCATCGCTGTGGACGCGGTGGCCGTAGCCGGGCACGCGGATCTTCTGGGCGCGGAACTCGGTCATCTTCTGGCGGGCGGCCGTGGCCGCGTCCAAGCCCTGGTCGTGTTTGTAGGCCACCAGATCCAGCAGCACGCCCATGCAGCCCTCAATGGCTCCGCCGTGATGCCGGTTGACGGTCATGATGCCAGCCGCCACCGCCGTGGTCAGCGGCGCGCCGCCGGAGGCCACCGTGCGGGCCGCCAGCGCGGAAGGCGGACCCGCCCCGTGATCTACGCTAGACACCAGGATAGCGTCCATCATCTTGCCATGAGCCTCCGATGGCAGCTCGCCCCGCAGCACCAGGTAGACCACCTGGCTGAAGGGCACCTGCCCCATCAACTCGTCAATACGGCGGCCACGCACGGCCACCTTGTTCGGTTCGATCTTGGTGATAGCAGTTTTCCACGTTTTCTCAGACATCTCCCCCCTCCATATGAGTTTTGAGTTTTGAGTTTCGGGTTTCGAGTCCTTTAGGACGCAGATGAACGCTGATAAACGCTGTTTTTTGATCTTATCTGCGAAAATCTGCGTCCGATTTGAATGAACTCGAAACTACGAACCCGAAACTCGAAACCCGCCTACAGCACGCCGATCTCTTGGAGAACCCGCTTCGTGGCCTGGGGCAAATCGCCGAAGGAATCCACCACTGTAGCCCCCACCTGGCGCAAGCGACTGACCTTGCCCTCGTGGGTGCCGCGGCCGCCCTCGACAATGGCCCCGGCGTGGGAGAAGCGCGTGCCGGACTTGGCCGCCTTCCCGCCGATGAAGGCGATGAGCGGCTTGGTGAACTGGCCAGTCTCAATCAGATCGGCCACCTGCTCCTCCTGCGAGGTACCGATCTCGCCGAACATGACCACCGCCTTGGTGTCGGGGTCCTGCTCGAACAGCCTGACCACCTCGGGATGGGGCAAACCCACCACTACATCCCCGCCGACGTGCACCAGCGTCGTCGCCCCGATGCCCTCCCTGGCCAGGTAGTAGGCCATCGAGGAAGTGATGCCGCCACTGCGCGAGGTGATGCCCACCGGCCCCTGGAAGAACCACTCGCGGGCCGACACCGCTCGGCCCCCCATCATGCCCAGCACGCCCTTGTCGGGGCTGAGCACGCCCAGGGTGTTGGGGCCGACGAACCTGGCGCCCTTTTGCTTGGCACGCTTGGAGATGGCCAGCACGTCGTAAATGGGCACGCGGTCGGGGACGATGACCAGCAGCTTGACGCCGGCATCAATGGCCTCCAGCGCCGCGCCCTTGACCAGCGGCGCAGGGATAAACAGCACGCTGATGTCAAAGGGGCCGACTTCCTCCCAGGCCTCCTCGACGGTGTCGAACACTGGCACGTCCAACACCTCCTGGCCGCCCTTGCCCGGCGTCACCCCAGCCACGACGTTGGTGCCGTATTCCTTCATTAGCCTGGCGCGGACCATCCCCTCCCGCCCGGTGATGCCCTGCACCAGCACGCGCTTGGTTTGGTCAATCAAGATGGACATGAATCCCTCCTATTCATCCAACCCCTCTAATCGAAGCGGCGTACTCCGTAAGCGAAGCGACATCGGCAGATCCACGCGCCCGCCGCCCGCCCCCTGGAAGAAGCACTCCACCTCACAGGCCAGGCACTCCACACAGCGACCCCGCTTGGCCTCCTCGCGAGTGATGTTGAGCACCGGCACGCCGCCCTCCAACTTGAGGATGTGTCGCGCACAGTCCTCAATGCAGATTTTGCTCTCGCAGGCGCGGCACACGGCGTGGTCGAAAGTGACCACGCCATCGGTGACGGTCTCGAAGGTGTATGGCTCTTTGGGTTCGGAACGTGGCGTTGGTGGGGCTACTTCGATCAGCTTTCCTTCCTCGATGAGCACCCGCAGCCGTTGGGCGCAGAAGTCGGGCGAATCGTCCTTCTTGTAGCCCTCCACCGGCGCGGGCACGCGCCCGTTGAGCCGCTCCAGGATCTCGACCGCCTTGTCCTCGGCGTTGCCGCCCAGGCGGATGACAACCGGGACGTCAATCTGCTCCTCCAGGAAGGCCTTGACCAACCCACGAGCCGAGTGGAACTGCTCCTGGCTGGCCACCCCCGATCCGGAGCCGAAGTAGCCATCAATCGGGCCGGACGAGAGGATGATCCGCGCGGCACGATATACCTTGCTGGCCGGGGGGTTGCCGCTGGTGTCCACGTAGGTGGCCAGCTTGAAGCCCTGGTTGAGCACGGCGTCCATGCTCATCATCGAGCCGCCGCCTCCCGCCCCGTGGAAGCCAACGTACCCCTGGCCCTTCTCGAAGCCCTCTGCCATTTGTATGAAATAGAACGTGCCTCGGTAGTCGTTGGCTTCCACATCGTAGGCGATCCGTTCCAACCCGGTGGGCGGACGGTCTAGCTCGCGGGCAAAGGTGATGCCCAGGTCCGGGTGGCGGAAGACCGCGTAGTCGTCCACAGTGATGCGGCAGTCGGCGGCGTACAACTTGCCGTCGGTGGTCTGCACCAGCGGGTTGATCTCGGCGGCACGGGCTTCGCAGGTGCGAGCCACGTTGTACAGTCTGGCGATGATCCCGCCGAGGTCGCGTTGCAGCCTGCCCGACAGCCCCGCTCGGCGAACCAGATTGCGGGCCTGGTAGGCCATCAGTCCGGACTCGATGTCCACATGGATCTGAGCCACTGCCCCCGGATGCTCGGCAGCGATGTCCTCGATGCCGGTGCCACCCACGCTGGAGAACAGCACCAGCGGGGCCTGGGCGCGGTCATCCACGATGACCCCGGCGTAGAACTCGCGGGCGATGTCCAGCCGCTCCTCGACCAGCACCTGGTCCACGGTGAAGCCCTTGACCCGCATGCCCAGCATCCCACTGGCTGCGGCCGCCGCCTCGTCGGGGGTGGTCGCCCGCTTGATGCCGCCCATCCCCGCCCGGCCGGTGGTCCAGGCCTGGGCCTTGACCATCACCTCGCCGCCGATCTCCGCCGCAATGCGCCGCGCTTCATCGGGGGACGAGGCCACCCCGCCACGAGGCACGGGGATTTTATGCGCCTTGAGGAGCGCTTTTCCCTGATGTTCGTGTAAACGAGCCATACGTCGCCTCCTCGGATTGCTTTGAATATCGGAGATTGGGGATTAGTCCAACATAGCTTCGATCTGAGCCATGATCTGGTCGTGGGTGAAATGGCTGAGGGTCATGGTGCCGGAGGGACAGGCCGCCGCACAGGCTGCACACCCTTTGCACAGCACCTCGTTCACGCCCATGATCCTCTTCCTGGTATCCAGGGTCAGTGCTCCATAAGCACATAAGCCCTCGCAAATGCCGCATCCGGCGCAGAGCTCCACCTCGACCACGCTAGACATGGACTCGACCTTCACCCTGCCCCGCGACAGAGGGATCATGGCCGACGAGGCCGCAGCCTTGGCCTGAGCGATGGTATCGGGGATGTCCTTGGGCCCCTGGCAGCAGCCCGCCAGATAGATGCCATCGTTGACGGTATCCACCGGCTTCATCTTGGGATGAGCCTCGGCAAAGAAACCATCAGGGGAACGGGGCAGCTTCAGCAGTTCGGCTATTCCCCGGGCACCGGAGCGGGGAACAATCCCCGTAGCCAGCACCACCAGGTCCGCCTCCATCTCCATCGGCTCGCCCAGCAGGGTGTCCTCGGCCCGCACCACCACTTTGCCGCCACGCTTGTATATCTCCGACACACTGCCCCGGCGATACCGCACTCCCTCTTTCATCACCCGGTCGTAGAACTCCTCGAAACCCTTGCCAAAGGCCCGCACGTCCATGTAGAAGATCGTCACGTTAGCCTTGGGCAGCTTCTCCTTGACCAGATGAGCCTGCTTGGCGGTGTACATGCAGCATACCCGGGAACAGTACTCGTTGCCCACGGTTTCATCCCGCGAACCAACGCACTGGATGAACACCACGTTCTTAGGCTCCTTGCCGTTGAGAGTGATCTTCCCCGCCGTGGGGCCAGAAGCAGAGGATAGGCGCTCAAATTCGGGGGCGGTGATGACGCTAGGATACTGGCCATAGCCCAGTTCGGGCTTGATGCGGGCATTGAAATGATCGTAGCCAATGGCCACCACTATCGAGCCTACATCAAACTCGATGATCTCCTCTCTGGATCTTTGCCTGACTTTGACCTGGAAGTTGCCGATGTAGCCCTCAATGTCCACCACTTCCGAAGAGGTCAGAAGGACGACGTTGGGGTGCTCCGCCACCGCCCGCATCCTGGGGCTCAACAGCTCCGTGCAGCTCTCCAGAGTGGGATAGGTCATATTGAGCTGGGCCATCCGTCCACCGATGGCCGGCTCCTTCTCCACCAGGTAAACCTTGAAGCCGGCGTTGGCGATGTCGAGGGCGGCCTCGATGCCGGCTATCCCCCCGCCGATGACCAGCGCCGCCGGAGTGACGCCCACCTCCCGCTCCTCCAGCGGCTGCAGCAGAGCGGCCTTGGCCACTGCGGAGGCCACGATCTGCTTCGCTTTCTCGGTGGCCCGTGCCCTCTCTTTGTGTACCCAGGAACACTGCTCCCTGATGTTAGCCATCTCGAAGCAATAGGGGTTAAGTCCCTCTTCTTCCACCGCCCCACGGAAGGTCGGTTCGTGCATCCGGGGAGAGCAGGAAGCCACCACCACGTGGGTCAGCCCGCACTCCACGATGTCGCTCTTGATGAGTTCCTGCCCCGGATCGGAACACATGTAGGTGTAATCCTTGGCCACCACCACATCGGGCAGTGTTTGGGCAAAGGCAGCAACCGCCTCCACATCCACCGTGGCCGCGATATTAATCCCGCAATGGCATATATACACCCCAACTCGTGATTTCATCGTCCAACTTCTAATTTCTAATCTCTAATTTCTAATTTTAACTTCCACCCAACTGTGCTGTCAACGCCGGCACTACTTTGAAGAGATCGTCCACGATGCCGTAGTGGGCCACCTTGAAGATGGGCGCGTCGGGGTCTTTGTTGATGGCCACGATGGTACTTGAGGCCTTCATGCCGACCACGTGCTGCGAGGCCCCGCTGATGCCCACCGCCACGAAGAGCCTCGGCTTCACCGTCTTGCCCGACTGGCCCACCTGGCGATCGGGCGGCAGCCAGCCGGCATCAACCACGGGGCGGGAGCCAGCCAGCACCCCACCCAGAGCCTCGGCCAGCTTCTCGACCAGGGCCATGTTCTCCCCTTCTTTGATGCCTCGCCCCACGGCCACCACCACCTCGGCCTGGGTGATATCCACATCGCCCACCGCCGCTTCAACGTATTCGAGGAACTTTCGGTACTCGATCTCATCGGTCAACGGCGAGTCCACGGCCATGATCTCGCCGCCCAAGGCATTCCCCTCTTCGAAGGGGAAGGCGGCCTGGCGTGCAGTGGCCATATAGGTATCAGCCTGGCTAAAGGCGACCTTGGCGCTCACCTTGCCCCCGTACATCTCCCGCACCGCCAACGGCTGAGCGCCCGGCCCATCCTCGAACTCCAGCCCCGTGCAGTCGGTGACCAGGGGCAAATCCAGTTGGGTCGCCAGGCTGGGAGCCAGGTCCATGCCGTAGGAAGTGTGTCCCATCAATACCAGGCCCGGCTTGCGCTCGGTGATCATACGAGCCAGCACCTGTTGGTAGGCTGCGGAGTTGAAGTGCTCAAGCTGCTCGTCCTCAATAACCAAAACCAGGTTGGCGTGCTTGGCCAGCTCTGCGGCAAAGCCGTCTACATTGTGACCCAGGAGCACAGCCACCAGCGGTGCGTCCAGGGTCGCAGCCAACTCCTGTCCTTTGCCCAGCATCTCGAAGGTGACGTCCCTCAGCTCGCCCTGCCTGTGCTCTGCCAAAACAAGTATCTCGCCCATTAGATCACCCCCTCGTTCTTGAAAATCGTGACCAGTTCGCTGGATACCTGCTCCGGGGAGCCCTCCAGGATCGTTGCCTGGGCCGTCACCTTGGGGATGAACAGCTTGACCAGGCTGGTCTTGGACCCGGCCTCACCCACCGCCTCCTCCGCCAGCTCAAGGTCGTCCAGATCCAGCACCTCGATTTTCTTCTTCATGGCCTTCCTGATGCCGAAGATAGAGGCATAGCGCGGCTCGTTGATGCCCGTCTGGATGGTGAGCAGGGCCGGCAGTTCGATCTCCAGCACCTCGTGCAGGCCGCCCTCCAGCTCACGGTGCACCGTCATCTTGTCCTCGTCTTCTTCTGCCTCGGTGCTCACCACCAGCGCGGCGTGGGGAATACCCAGCATCTCGGCCAGGGTGACGCCCACCTGAGCCGCCCCGTCGTCGTCGGCCTGGACGCCGGTCAGCACCAGGTCGTAGTCCATGTCCTTGATGGCCTCGGACAGGATGCGGGCGGTGGCAAAGCTATCAGAGCCCTCGAACCGCTCATCGGTCAGTCGCACCGCCTGGTCCGCGCCCTTGGCCAGGCACATGCGCAGCGTCTCATCAGCTCCTTCCGGCCCGACGGTCAGCACCGTTATCGCGCCATCAAACTCCTCTTTGAGAACCAGGGCCTCTTCGACAGCGTAGTTATCCGCCTCACTTATGTCGAATACCAGCCCCTCCCTCTTGATGCCGTGCCAACCAAGTTGGCCTGCGTCGTCGCGGATGGCGATCTCCGCCTCCGTCGTGTCGGGCACGTGCTTTACACAGACGACAATGTCCATTTTCCCCCTCCTTCTTTGCCACGAATTACACTAATTTCACTAATTCCTCGCATTTAGATAACACGTGAAACACTGGATGTGAGCCAGTGTTCATCAGAACGTTAACAATCGAGTTTCGAGCCGATAAACGGGTTGTTCAGGACCTTTTCTTGGTCTTTTTTACGACCCG
>SDBT01005312.1_pt1 | contig 21637 bp, 23 predicted proteins | sample 2277101 | NCBI WGS metagenome assembly SDBT01 (sample SAMN10404973, study PRJNA504765) | marine sediment metagenome | isolation source: marine sediment core GS10_PC15, 103 cmbsf | place: Arctic Ocean: Southern Knipovich Ridge | collected 2010
CTCTCGCTTTGAAATTGTCGTCGTAAGTCTTTCTTTTTCTCAATAGTGTCCTCCTTAGTTTATTGTAAGGAGATACACCTTAAATTGCGATTCATTTTGGTCTGAATCGACAAAACCATTATACTTCTCAATTCTTGAGCAGCATATTCTGAATAGTCTCCATTGGCAGTGATTTCAGTTATATTAAATCCAATCTTTGGCAGATAGTGTTCATAAAAATACTTATTGAAACCACTGTAATAATGATAGGGTGCAAAATGTGTAAGACTACAGAAAGGAGCTGAAAGAATGAGCTTACCTCCAGGTCGTAAAAGACGGTGAAATTCATTAAGTGCTGCAATGGGATCGGGAATGTGCTCAAATACTTCTGTACAAAGAATTGCATCGAATGATGCGTCTGGCGCTGGAATGGCAGTAATGTCTGAAATAATATCTATTTGGCTTGTGTCCCAAGAGCCGGTTTGAAGGCCCCGATTGTTTCCCGTTCCTTCATGCTCGCAAAAATCCTGACTTACATAAGTCAAATGCGAGCAATATGAACGATACAACTGCTCTCCTGCACCAGCATCAAGTATGCGTCCTCCTTGAGATAACTTAGATAAAGCGGCCTTAGCCCACAGTTCTCTGTCAATTTCATTTCTGGTTCCAGCATTTCCAATATAATTTCTAATAATATTCTTAATCATTTGTGTCATTTTTTAGATTATTATTATGTGATAGTTCTATTCTGTACGCAATTACCTAAGCAGGAACACCAACAATATCAAAAGGAGCAAAATCTTTCGTTACTACCCTGACAGCTGCAAGTGCAGCATTATCCCCAATTGAAATCCCATCAGTTATTGTTGAAATAGGGTCAAGCTAAACGCCTTTCCCAATGACCATTTGTCTGATTGATGCCACAGTTCTTGCATTTAATCCTCGGCATCCGGGCATGCAAATAGGTCAAATCAGTACATTTTTGGTGGCTAATGTTTTGGAGTTATTCTTATGATGTCATCCTGAACAATAATTTTTAAATTATTTCTTTTTGATTTAATAGACTCACCGAGTTCTTCTACACTAGGGTACCCTGGATCTCTTCCAAAGCAACGCGCATCATCGATAATAATTACATGTCCAAAATTTTTGGCAACAAGTATGTGATTGAGCTCTTCATAAATGGGTGTATCTTTATCTCCTCTTGCCGTCACTCCATCCGAATAATGACCATCAAGCCAAAATAATGTAGGCTGAGTTATCTTATTCATTAGCTTTCCAAGTTCACTCCCGCTATCACCATGTATAAGCTTAATATTGTTTATTTTTTTAAATCTACGCACACATTCTTCATGTAAATTCTTGCTCAACTCAATAGAGTATATTTGGTCAAAATCCTTCTTCATTGCTTCAATCATGTCGCCTATGTAGGTCCCAGTTTCAACCATAGTCCTCAATCCATATTTCTTTGAATATTCTCGCAACACTTTCTGTTTAATAATATGTGGTGGTGGAACAGGTTTTCCTTTCCTCTCCCATTCAACAAGCTCTTTGGCCTGCCTTCTTTTTGCAATCCAGTTGTACAACGGGTAGTATAAGTTAGTCTTTCTGATTATCTGTTTAATAAATTGTTTCATCGGAATTTCTTATAGTTAACTAAGTCAAAATCCTTCTATCTGCAAATAGGAAGAAAAGTAACAAAAAGAATATAATTTTCTTTTTTATAATCCTCTCATTTTTAAATAGCATTTAAATCGCTCATCTATTTTGTTAAAATAGCTACTTACAGGTTCAAAAACAGATATTCGACAACAAAACCTTGCATAAATATCTGACGCCCATTGACCTTTATACCCGCCCAAATCGATAACTAATGAATCACTATTAAGGTCAAAATCGTATCTGAATACTTCATCGCCACCGTCAGCAAAATATCTTTTAACTTACTTCTCATGTAGACTTAGGAAGAATTTAATTCGAAACATGTTAATTAACGCTTTAAACTTTTCTAATATTTTCATATCGTTTCACTTTTAATTTTTTTAAAGGTTCATATAAATAAATTTCAAAGAACAAGTTTTTAGTAAGTTCTAATGACCTGCCTGCCATTTCGTACGTATCTGTTTGGATGACTGCTTTTAAATTCCTCGATGGCTTTATCCTCAAAAGTTTCGAGAATGGCTTTAATGAGATGATTCATAAGATTGGGATTGTCTTTATCCAGACCGTAAAAAATTCCATTGAGAGTCAAATCGTTTTCTGGTACTTTAAAACTGAGGACGATCTTGATTTCGAGTTCGTCCATCGGGCTGCACCTCCTTTTTTTGTGATAATCTCTTTTGAAGGTTGTAGCCCTTCTCTATTCGTATTGTCAATCATTATATCCCGTCACTTTTGGACAAACTCAATTTGTTAAATCCTTTTATGATAAACTGCTTTAAGTCGTTATTGGTGAAGCAATAAAAAACAAAGGCAAATAAAGAATAAAATGTGCCAAAAAGAATAAACTCTATCAAGCCAGTAGGCGACCAAAATGAACGTACCAGTAATCCCACGCCTATCGGAACAGATGCCTTAAAAAGAAGAACCAATAGAGATCGGGAAGCTTGGCGCCAGTGCAAATCTAGGATTCTGAGAAAACAGCGCGTCTGCATTAACAAACTTGTTGGCAAAACAGCAATTATAGCTGCCAGCACAACTCCTTTAATTCCAAAATAATAACATAACGCTATGCTTAATGGTACCCGGACAATGGCTTCAAGCATTGTAGCCTTAGACGCAGTTGAGATTTCCCCTTTGGCAAAAATGTTGTTATATACTGCAGTATTGAAAACAAAAATGAAACCCGACACGCAAATAAGGCCAGTGAGAAGTGTGCCACCATAAAACTCACCTCCAACCCATAGCCGAACAAATTGCTCGTTTAAAAGAAAGATGCCTCCGACCCCAAACAGGCCAACCATCAAGGATATCTTTAGCATACCTAACATGTATTTTCTTAATTTTGTTATATCCAGTCCCCCCGAAAGATGAGCGAGGCTTGGCATAAAAGCTGAGGAAATCCGCGCAGCAATAGTTGTAATAATTTCGGAAGATTTCTTTGTAAGCACAAGTATTGTTGTTACGCGAGGATCGATCATGGCAGCAACAATCAGATTGTCTGACTGCGTCGCAATAGTATTTGATAGCCTGGATCCAAAAACCCAAAAAGACTGGCGAAACAAGTCTCTGAAAGTGGACTGCTCAAAGCAGAGACTTTTGTGAGGCAGGTTCCTCCTTATCCACCACCATAGATATGCGCAGTGACCAGCAGTCAGAAGCGCTGATTGCACCAGAAATCCCCATGGAAGTGACAACACTCCATAGCCCAAATATAAAAATATAACCGTGGATATAATCCCAATAAGGCTTGTCGCAATAAATTGTATAGTAAGATTTCCTACCCTTTGAAGCCCTAAGAAAATCCCACCAACACCATATGAAATCAGCATCAGTGATGTTGATCCCGAAGCAATCAAAAAAGCCTTGGAGATTTGCAATGCCTCCGCCCCTTCTATATTGACCCAGGTAGGTACATGCAGAAATAATATGCAGCCAAACAATAGTGGCAAAAACGCCAAAAGACAAGTAATAACCAGGCTTGTTCCAATTAACTTTCCCAAACGTTGATAATCCTTTTGCCCGACTAAAGTTGCTGATTTTTGCACTATTACAGAACCAAATCCAAAATCCAATAATCCTAAAAAGGCTACAATACTTCCTGTTGCCAACCATGCTCCATAAAGCCGGGCATCGATATGATGTAAATAAATTGGAATCAATACGACTCCTCGGATAAAAAGAACTCCCATAGACGCATAGTCTCTCATTAAATTAATGATGGTTGCCTTTTTACGCGAGGGTTCGGGCCGAATAGGATGATTAATCATGGGCATTCATTATTTAAAGAAAATGTTTCTGTAATAATTGGACTCAATATTAGAACAAAGTATATATTCAACCAGAGTGTCGTAGGCGCTTTATCTTATTGAGTGTTGATCTAAAAAATGAAATTAACCTTGGCTTCAAAAGCAATCTAAGAATATGCCTGAAATGAATAAAGATCGACAATAATATTTTTCCATAACGAATTCGATTATACACTTTCCATGGATCATCATGCCAAATGGATTGCCATGCTTCCCTCCCGTCGGAAACGCTCTTTATTTGAGCCTCTCCGTTGATCCCATGTGATCCCAAGGCATAAAACAAGACGCGTCGATGATAAACAAACGAATTGCATATAATAGCAGACCGATACCCCTTTTGAAGGGCTCGCAAACAGAAATCCGTGTTCTCGTGGCCAGCGATGAATCTATCGTTAAAGCCTCCTAATTGCTTAAATATAGTTGTTTTGACCGCATAGAATGTCGATGGTAGATGCATAACGGGGCAATGTATGTATTGTTTGCGTTTCAATACTATATTTGTGATGTCCATGATATCTTTTGGCACATCGATATTTTGATTGCAAGAAATTTCATTTGAAGAGTGTTTTTTGATATAATTAAATTTTGCAGCATTCCACTCATTTGAATAATTGGCGCCATCCATATCTTCGTAAATGCTCAATGGGTGTAGAGCGCATATGCGAGGATACTGTGCAAAGATACGGTCAAACTTGTGCAATATCTGTGGATCAACGATATAGGCGTCACACGACATATAAACCAATATTTCTGAAATAGGATCCGACAGTTCAGCTCCCTTATTAAATCCTCCCGCACAGCCAATATTCTTATCCAGTTCAAGCAATCTTGTGTTAAGCATGCTTTTCGCAGTGGATTTTAACAAGCTGGTTGTCTTCGGACATCTTGAAGGATCATGATTGTTAACAATAATTAATTCATAATCGCCATTTAGAGAGGATATGCTCTTAATGGCTAAAGGGAGCGCGGTATCGTGTGAAAAATTATCCATGGGATCGTACACTACCAATATGATGGAATATTTCATTTATGTCACCGCTTCCTTATGCCGAATTCCTTCCTCTTACCCAATGTTCGGTATCCACTCTGGGATCGATTTTTCCTTATTCCATGGTGCCATCACCTCGCGGGGGCGATAGGATCGCCCGTCCCATTGGATAGGTAGCTTGCAGTGAGACGCCCGCTCATAAACGCCTACCAATTCTTTCAACGCAATAGGCTGTCCCAATGAAATGGCATATGATGGCGGCTCCAATACAATGCCGTTGCTATTCAAATGCTCCAGCTGGCCGGGTCACACTTTCCGAGCCAAAGAGAGAAAATTAGTCTGAATCTGTTATTGATCATAGATCATGAGTCCGTATTTGTTCATCCCCAACGAATGAAGGGCGTAGTCCGACCGAAGTCGGGGAAGGAGCCCATTGAGCTGCAAAGCGGCTTAGACTATGATTGCTCAGCTTACTCTACGGCCGATATTAATTATAATGAATGGTGCACAGGCACTGCATTACACCCCCGCAAAAACCAACTGTTTTGTTTGCTGCCGCAGGCCGGACAGGAATAGACGATGGTCATGAACTGTTCCTTTCCTGCCAATAACTCACCGTTTGTGCAATACCGGTTACCAAATCGTAGCGTGGATGCCAGCCAACCTCATCGGCTAAACGACGGATGTCGCCTACGATCAACGGCGGCTCGTGCTCCAGTGCAGGCAACGCCCCAAATTGCACTCGTTCGCGTGCGCCAAGGCAATCAGCGGCAGTAAGCACTATTTCCCGCAGCGTTACCGGACGACCGGAGGCAATATTAACGGGACCATTAACATGGCTCGTTAACAACGACACAAAGGCCGATGTCACATCTTCAACATGTAGAAAATCGCGGATTTGATTTCCATGTGAACATGGCGCAGTTTTATTCTGGAGCAAGTTTAATATGACCGATGAAACAAGGCGCTTGGGATTCTCGTAGGGGCCGTAGAGAAAAAAAATCCTTCCCCAGGCACTACTTAAGCCGGTCACCCTTGAAAAGTCTTTTAATAAATGTTGCAAAGCGTTCTTGCAGGTACCGTATAATGTTGTAGGGACAAGCGGGGTAGCATGTTCGGAACAGTAACCGTGACTCCAGTCGTACTCAGCACATGTTCCGGCCATAACTATACGTTTGCCACCGTTCATGTGAAATGTCCGCAGCAAATGAAGGCTCCCCTCAACCCATCGTATATTTTCCAGCGAATTCCAGTATTCACCTGGTTTGACATACCAGGCAAAGTGAAGGAGATGGGTTGGATGAATAGTCGCAACCAATGCGTGTACCTGCTTGGTATCCAATAGATCTACTTGATGCCAATGCAATCCACCAGGCTTCTCATTCGGAACAAAAACGTCTGCAGCATGAACCTCAAAGCCGTTCGATATTAAAACGGGCAGACAGTGCCTTCCAATAAATCCGCCTGCACCGGTAACTAAAACACGCCTTGGTGAATTGTTATTCATTGTATCTTCATTTATCATTCGCAGATTTTATGGTATTACACTCACGCAAGGAATCGGCACGACGAACTTTCCGCCCCATGCACGAATGTAATCAAGCTGTGCCATAATCTCTTCCTGAATGTTCCAAGGGAGAATCAGGACATAATCCGGTTGGTATTTCCTTAGCTCTTCTTCGTTTACAACTGGAATGTGACTGCCGGGTAAATATTTCCCCTGTTTATAGGGCGATGCATCTACCACAAAAGCAATAAGGTCATTTCGAATGCCGCAATAGTTTAGGAGCGTGTTTCCCTTTGCCGCTGCCCCATAGGCCGCCACTTTCCGGCCGTTTTCTTTCTGTTCAATCAAGAATTTAAGCAGGTTGCACTTTATTTTATCCGCCTTGTTCTGGAAATTTCCGTAATAGGCAATTGTATTAAGACCTCTTGATAATTCTTTTTTCAGACGGGCCTCGACGTTTAACGATATTTTCCTGGCAGAATCCTCTGCATGTTTGGCAAATATTCGCAAAGATCCTCCCTGGGTAGGAAGTTCTTCAACATCAAACAAGTCAAGGCCGTGATGTTTGAATATAGGCCGGACAGTCATAAACGACAGGTATGAAAAATGTTCGTGGTAGATGATATCAAACAGGCATTTGTCAACAAGTTGCATCAGATGGGGAAACTCCATCGTAATAATGCCGGAGGGTTTCAAAGCAATTTTGAGCCCCGCCACAAAATCATTCAAATCCGGAACATGGGCGAGCACATTGTTACCTATTAATAAATCCGCTTTTTTATCCTGGTCGGTCAAGCTTCGGGCAAGTCGTCGGCCAAAAAAATCAACGATGGTTTCAATTCCCTTTTTTCTGGCTTCTATGGCTGTTCCCTCCGCCGGTTCAATGCCCAGAGAGGGTATCCCTCTATCTTTGAAATATTGCAGTAAGTAACCGTCATTAGATGCAATTTCGATGATCCGACTGTTTTGGTTATACCCATACTTAGCAATCATCATGTCTGCATATTTCTTTGCATGGGCCAGCCATGTACTTGAAAAGGAAGAAAAGTAAACGTAGCCCGCATCAAAAATATCACTAGATTTTCTATACTCATCAATCTGCACAAGAAAACAGGAATCACAGACGAAAAGCTTTAGTGGATAAAATACTTCCGGTTCATTAAGCTGTTCCTTGGTCAGGAATGCATTGGAAGGCGGGGCATTGACCAAGTCTATAAATTCATTAGTCAATGTTTTACCACAGAAACGACAGTTCATATTTTAATCCCTTCGAAGTCATTGTTAATTAATGGACAGCTCTGATCTTTAAGCGAAGTCACACTCATGGGTAATGGCCAATTAATTGCCAAAACAGGGTCATCGAATTTCAATACATTCTCATATTCCGGGCTGTAAAATGCGGAATGATGATAAATCAATTCGGCATTATCAGCAAGGGTCTGAAATCCATGGGCGAATCCCTCTGGGATGTAAACCATGCGCATATTGGCTTTAGATAATTCCACGCCATGCCATCGCATGTAGGTGGGTGAATCCGCCCTGATGTCCACCATGACATCAAAAACTGTTCCTTGAATACACCGGATGATTTTTATTTCACAGGCCGGTGGGCGTTGATAATGCATTCCCCGGATAGTCCCCTTTTGCTTAGTCACGGAATGGTTGATTTGAACTATTTGCTTATCAAAGCCGATGTTGGCAAACTCTTTTTGGCAAAAGGTGCGCGCAAAGAGCCCGCGCTCGTCCCGGAACGGTTCAAGTTCAACGATATAAGCTCCGGCAAATGGCGTTTCAATAAATTTCATTCTATCACCTGTTCAATAATTGCTCTTCTCGGTACTTAAATACTTGAGCGATCCCGGAGGATTTCCTTTGAAAATCCAACTCAGGTCGTCTTTCAATAGGCCCTTATCTTTGAGATGTTCCAATGCTCTCAGTCTCATAAATCTAGAGCTTCTGAAACGTTTATCGCTGAAATTCATGGCATCGAGTCCTGCCTTCAGCTCCTCGACTACAGTAGGAAGATCGTACTGAGGCAGATAATCCGGGGCGAGAGAGCTAAAGAGATCAAAATTGACTTTGTAAGACCTCTTATCGGGTTGAGCATGCTTATTGATGTTGACTTGTACACCCGGAATTATTCCGGCTACAGCTTCGGCAAGATCCTTGATCTGGTAATTCCAACTGTTTGTTCCGACATTTACGGCAAGGTGCTCCCCTGAAGATTTATCTCGGCTTAATGCCCAGTCTATCGCTCTTGCCATATCACGGATATGAATGAGAGGCCTCCACGGCGTTCCATCACTCAAAATCATGATTTGGTTGGAGACTATGGCTGAAGCCACAAAATCATTGAGCACTAAGTCAAGTCTCAACCGCTCACTCATGCCACACGCTGTAGAAAATCTCAGGCAGGTAGTCAAAAAATCTTTATCGGCGAGACTTTTCAGTTCGTTTTCGAGAAGTACTTTGGACTTTGCATAAGTCGTCAAAGGATTGACCGGAGAATCCTCAGTCCTTGCACCAGAATCAGCGGACCCGTATATGCTGCAACTGGAGGCAAAGACAAAACTCCTTACTCCAGCTTTTTTGGCTGCTCGCGCTAAGATTGCACTGGCGCGATGATTTATTTCGTATGTAACCTTTTCAAATGCATTTCCCATCGGGTCGTTCGATATTGCAGCCAAATGTACAACTGCACCAACCCTAGCGAGAAGTGCCTCAGGAAAGTGCCTTATGTCTCCCATGTATTGAACGTCGACACAGCACTCCGGGAGATTGTCTACATTGGTCAATTGACTGGCAAAATAGCCCATATCATATCCGATTATGTAAGCTGAAGGATATTTGGCGCGGAGTAACATCGATACACATGGGCCAACATACCCCATATTCCCGGTAATGAGAATTTTCATAGTGTTTTGTATCCTCTCCGACTCTAATTGATTTTTATCCAAAATGATTCACTGGTTGATCGGGCCCAAACAGAAAAAGTACACTAGGGTGAACCTGACAAGAGCCAGCACCCCCCGAAAAAAACGCAGCGCTAACCCTACGAACGTCAAGATAACAGGCTCCTTTGGTCTAATTGTCGGGCTCGTTGAGACACTGCACCATCATCTGCAGATTGGCGGCAGCGTCGGCAAAACCATCTGTACTATGCCGATATCCGGTTTTACAGTATTCGCAGAAGTCCGATATTGTGACCCGAAACGGATCTTCGATGCGGGACCTCTGCCCCGTTTGAGCATCAACAAGATAGACCTGGAAAGTTGCTCCCTGGCCCTCCTGAACTCGGTGGAAAGCATGGCCGTCCACACTGAAAATGAGTGCTTTTTCAACATCCGGTCCTTCGTGGAAGTCGAATTCCACCCTGCACACCGCTCCGTATATGAAAGAAGCCCGGTAACTGTAGTCGGATACGTCGCAGCAGTAGTCAGTTAAATCACGCAGACCAAAAAGACGCAATAGTAGAGAGGCGCCATGGGGGAAGAGATCAACTGCAATGTCGCCCCCCCGATATCGTCCCCGCGTGTGGAACTTGAAGGTAAAACTTTTTGCTTGCTCAAGTGCTCCCAGCCTGTCTCTGACTGTATCCGCGAAAACGGTGTTTGAGGTGTTCACGAAGAGCTTCCGGTTGGAGTGCCGTTCGAGTATATCCAGATGTCTCCCTGCTTTCTCTGGAGAGAGGTTCTCCTCCCAGAAGAGCGGTTTCTCGCAGAATACTGCCACACCTGCATCGAAAGCGGCCAACATTTGCTCAAAATGCATATCAGCTGGTGTGCAGACTGATACAGCATCGAGGGGCTCTTGCAGAAGCTGTCCAAATGAATAGAATGGCTTCGCCTCTATACCGAACGACTCCGCCAGATCCTGAGCTGCCAAGGATGCTGTTTTTTCACTGGAGCCAAGCACGGCACAGACGCTTGCGCCGAGATCGTGGAAAATGCGGGCATGGACCTTGCCAATTCCGCGCGCTCCCAGAATCGCAACCCGCAGGGGAGGTCCGTGCAGTTTCATCTCTGTTCAGCTCCTTGTGAAATACAGCCGAAGATGCCACTCTTGACAACACCAGTATTCACGAGATGCTCCTTGCGGTCACAGCGGCAATTCACTTCTTCCATTATTCTCTCACATTCGACAAAATACCTACCCAAGTGATCCGCATCGTAATCATAGAACACATCCCAAAATCTGCGTTTTGCCAAGTTGCCGAGGGCCATTTTCCGGAAATTCGGAGCAGACGACTGCGAACAGTGATACAGCCACCCATCAAACCCGACCGTGGGATATACGAATCGCGCAACGCATGGCGTAGTTCGTGCTTTTCGGAAAATGTCATGTTTGTGGTCTGCATCCACAAACAAAATAGGGCAACTTTCGCTGTCCAATATCGCAGTAAGCGGCTCCAGTCTGGTCCGATATCGGGCGCACTCTTTGGCGCTGGGTACAGTTGGGAGTTGCCCCTCGACCTTGCCGCGTGGCAGTTGTGGGAAGGTAAAGCGTATCAGGTTGCATCCCGCCTCACTAAAATCCGCCACAAACTTCCTGATTTCGCTATTAGTGTTGTTCAGCCCATTTATCAGGTACGCAGCACTGATATCGAAGTACACGCCCGACGTCTTCCGGGCTCTAGAAATATTGGCCACATTCTTCAGTACACGGTCATATATCCGAGCGGATTCATTGGCTACCGCATGTATAGTATTGTAGGAACTATTGAAGCCGGCATCGATGCTGACGCTAAAGTAACTCCCAGGAGCTATTTCCGAAGAGGAAAGCAACTCCAAAAAACGGTCGCTGACGCGTAACGACTTGGTGTTGAAGCCGAAGATCAGTCCACATTTGATCGCCACACTTAGTAGGTCCTCAATGTAGGTACAGTACAGTGGGTCAGTACAGTAGCCAGCGAAAATTACCTTTTTGACACCTCCTGCGGCGATTTCTTCCAGAATCTCCACGGATCGCTCGCCTGACAGACGTTCCCCAGTATCATTTGCCGAACCACCGTAACAGTAAGGACACTGTAACCAGCAGATATTTCTTCCTGACGGTCCCGGCTGAATTTCAACCTGATACGGGACTACGGTTTTGCCCAGGACCTGCTCTCTAAATTCTGCAAAATCGGCAATATAGGTGGCACCAAACTTGTAGCGGGCAACGAGGGCGTCTTTCTCACTCATCCTTCTTCTCCGTAGGTCGCTCTTGAAAGATAGCAGCGAGATTTTGCTGTACTGTTCTTGTTGTATCTCCAATGCTGTTCACATCCGGAATCTTCATGTTGACAATATCAAGGTCTTTCGGGGTGTCTATCGGAAACCAGCAGCCTTGAAGTTCAAAATGACTGCAGCGGCCTGCCGCAATGATTGCAGAATAGAGGGTACTCTCAAAGTCGCCGCAAGATTCTAAATCAACATATTGAAGTGCTGTTTTATTGAGGTATGCCAGCCCAGAGTTGATTCTTCCCTGCAAGGTGGGATCATTCTCAGTTGTGATGTAGCGTATTTTCCTTTCACGGTCGAACCGCACTATTTTACCGTCACGGAGATGGATCAGCCCCCAAGTAGAGACGACTTCCACGGACGAGAGCGTCACAAGTGCTTTCTCGGTCTTGTGCATCGCGTACATAGCGTTAATGTCAAAATCAAAGAGGGTGTCACTGTTTGTCAGAAAGAAGTCTTCACCATCTGGAATCCGATCAGACACCTGGGCCAGGCGCTGGGCAATTGGCGTGTCATCGCCAGTGTCCGTGCACTGAATGTCACAGTCCATACTCTCCTCGAAAGTTTCGAGGAGATATTTCCTGATCATCTCTCCCTTATACCCAAGAGGGAAGATGAAATGCCGGAAACCATTCTTGTAGAGAAAGAGGAACGAGTACCAGAGGATGGGCTTTCCGTGTACTTCGACAAGTGCTTTTGGCGTTTCCTTGGTAATAGAGCCAAGCCGACTTCCGCGGCCTCCACAGAGAATCACTGACCATTTCCCATTGCCTGACTTCGGTTTCATATTTCGGACTCATTCTCCAACTCTGCATTTATCCAGGCGGTCATAAATAGAGGACATATTCCCCAACTACCTGCCAGTATTATAGTTTTCATATATCCATCCTTTTTTCATCTATTTCATTCCCATTCGCAGTAATCATTATCATTATTTTAAGCAAAACTTTCTTCCCACCTCACTTTATATCATTTTTCACTAGTGTTGCGTCTCGGAAATAACTTGACATCGTTGACCTGCCCCCCATCAATGTACCACCTGTAAAGCTAAATTTGCAGCCTCAAAAAACTCTGGGGCTGGCGGTCTTTAACCTAGAGAACTGTGAGGCCAGAGCTGATTATATTCCCTTCTCCAGTTCTCTATGATTACCTTTGCCTCCAATAATGTATCAAAGATTTCTCCATTCAGCAACTTGTCTCTGAGTGTACCAATGAATAACTCCAGACATGATCCTTCTTCTCAGGACGGAGTCGGATACATGATCCGTCCGTTAGCCAAAACCGCCCCCGTTTGGGCTGCTTCGTCTGTACTCTCTAACCGTTCCTGCCTGCAGATCCTCTCCACACGTTTGTGGTTGACCCTCCAGCCTTCATTCCACAGCAATGCCGCGATGCGGCGATAACCATAGCGCCCATACTGACTGGCCAAAGTGACGATCCTTTCAGCCGATCGCTCTTCATCCTCCGGTATCTTCCGGATATGCTGCGGGGTGGAAGCATGGATAGCCCAGGACCTTGCAAGCCTCGCGCTGGGAAACACACAACCTCTCACACACATGATCCACCGCCTGCTCCTCTTGGCCGGGCTCATAAGTTTCCCCGGTTCACCTCCTCGAGGATGCCGTTGTCCAGTGAAAGCTCTGCCACGAGCTTTTTCAGCCTCGCGTTCTCCTTCTCAAGCTCCTTCAAGCACTTGGCCTGATCCACCCTCATACCTTCCGTACTCCTTATGCCAGCGGCAATATGTCTGAGCGGAGATCCCCCAGCTTATGGCAGATATCTGCCATCTTGGATCTCTGGATCTGCAGCACCTCAGCTTCGCGAAGCATGCTGATGATCTGCTCTGGTGTGTAGCGTTTCCTGCCCATTTCTTACTCCTTTCGTCCAGCAAAAGTTTAACATAACATCTGGCCCGATATTAGGGGGGCAGGTCAATTGTTCCTTCTTTTGATATATTCCAAAGGAAATCTGTATCCATATCGTCGGGATCATTCAGGTTTTTCATAACAAATGAAAATAAATGAGCCAAATCATACTTCTGTGCAATTTTTCAAGAAAGTTATAAACAAATATCCATTTCTTTTCCTACTTCAGGATTATATTCTGCATCAAAAAACATAAGTAGTTCTATATCACTCTTTTTAGAAATCTCACCTTTGGGAATAGATTCAAATAATACAACGTATTTTAAATTTGGGATTTTATCTGCTTCTTTTATAAAATCAATTATCGCACGTTTCAAGTTCTCAGGGATATTCATTTTATCTGGTTTGCTTTATTTAAATGCCATTCTAGCTTCACAGGCTTGTTTCTTTTTCCTCTCCCTGCGTACAATAACGGGTACAGACCCCTTAGTATTATTTGACGGTTACTGATTTGGCAAGATCGCGCGCCTGATCAATATCAGCTCCTCTCTTGGCGGCGATATAATAAGCAAAAAGCTTAAGAGGAATCATCGTTAAAAGAGGTGTGGGGAATACCGTCTGCCTCTCTGGCAATCGAGGAGTTAACCACATTACAAAGAGCAGAGATGACGGATTGAGACTGTCCTTTTTGGACCTATATGGCCTATTATTCCGCACATTGTTTTTTTATTTTTTCCGGGTACTAAATACGGAGAGTGTGCCCAGAGAGGATGAAGTGATGGTATTTATTGGCGCCATAGGATGAGATTGTCACGCTTTCTTCGGTCACTCGCATGACTCCATCAAAGTTGATAGCGTTTATAGCATTTATTGAAGTTGGGGCGGTTTAGAGATACATTATTAGCGGTTGGTTTTTCTGCGGGTGTCTTTTATGCGTTTGACGTGGCCTCGGCCCAAACCTTTGACCTCGCAACCTAGATCAAAATAGCGGCGTATCTTTGCATCATCCAGGATGCCAAAGCAATCGATTATGGTTACAGGAGCGCCCATTGTTTGTACGACCTCGTAAGGATAAAGTTTTAGATAAGCTTCATGACGTACGGCAAGGATCACGGCATCCACTCCTTTGAGGACCTGCCTGAGGTTTTGGTGGATGGTCAGTTAGTAGAGCTTCTCCTGGTTACGGAAGAACCGGGTCAGACTGTGTCCGGGACGAGGAGAGGGAATTTTTCGCCTTAAAGGATTATGGATTATTGTTTTGCCATGATTTTTATATTTTGATTTGGATTATTCATTTTATCTGGCTTATTTCTTTTTTTTGTTAGTTTTGTTTGATTATGAGTAAAATAGCAAAGGAACTAAAATCGTATATAAAGTATTAATGAGCTAATTTGGTTGAAGAATACCAGGCAATAGTCTTTTGGAGTCCTTCTTTGAAATCCATTTTTGCGTTGAAACCAAATTCTTTTTGTGCTCTTGAGGTGTCAAGCATCCTACGTGGTTGGCCGTCTGGTTTAGAAGTATCCCAAACGATTTTGCCTTTGAAACCTGTAAGACTTGCAATCAATTCAATTAAATCTTTTACCTTTATTTCAAACCCGGCTCCCAGGTTTATAGGGTCTGATTTGTTATACTTTTCAGTTGCTAAAATTATTCCTTCTGCTGCATCTTCAACATAAAGGAATTCCCTTGAGGCTTTGCCTGTTCCCCAGACAACGATGTGATCGTCTCCATTTTCGACAGCTTCGAAGCATTTTTTTATTAATGCTGGTATGACATGGGAGGATTTTGGGTCAAAGTTATCTCCAGGTCCATAAAGGTTTACTGGCATTAGAAATATTGAGTTAAAACCGTATTGCTGGCGGTAAGCCTGGGATTGGACAAGAAGCATTTTTTTTGCAAGACCGTAAGGTGCATTGGTTTCTTCGGGATAGCCGTTCCAGAGGTTTTCTTCTTTAAAAGGGACAGGGGTAAATTTAGGGTAGCAGCAGATTGTTCCTAAGGCAACAAATTTTTCTGTTTTTCTTAGGCATGCCTCGTGCATTAGCTGGATTCCCATGATGGCGTTGTCATAGAAGAATTTGCCAGGATTTTCGCGGTTTGCTCCTATTCCTCCAACAACTGCAGCAAGGTGAATAATGATGTCTGGTTTTTGTTCATCAAGCATTTTTTTGATATTGGTAATATCTCGCAGATCATAATCAGGTAAATCTGCAATTGAGACGTTTTTACAGCCTCTTTCTTCTTTGAGCTTTCGAACTAAATGATTCCCCAAGAATCCTTTTCCACCAGTAACTGTGATTCTCTTTGGCTTTAAATCCATCTTATTTCCCTATGTTAAAGGCTGAAAATTTAAAAATCGAAAATATCCTTTTAATTGTGACTGTTATCAAGGTAATAAGCTGTTGATGGGTATCTTAGCATTATGTATGCTTTGATAATATTAATTTATAATCTTTATTCCAATCTAATCCATTTTCTTTGATTATCTTTTTGCCCAAACCTGGTAAAGGGAGATTAAGCAATTCAAGATCATAATCGACCATAATCTTCACTAGGTCTTTGAATGAAACTTTAGGGGACCAACTTAACTCCTTCCTGGCTTTGGCATAATCTGCCTTCAGGTATTCGACCTCAGTAGGCCTGAAATATCTTGAATCAACTTCGATATAATCCTTCCAGTCCATATCAAGATAACTAAAGGCTTCATCTAGGAATTCTTTTATTGAATGGGTCTCGCCGGTGCCGATGACATAATCATCGGGTTTCTCTTTTTGAAGTATAAGCCACATGGTTTCAACATATTCTGGAGCATATCCCCAGTCTCTTTTTGCTTCTAAATTCCCAAGATAAATTTTCTTTTCTTTTTTGGCGATTATATGGGCTATTCCACGAGTTATTTTACGTGTTACAAAAGTTTCTCCCCTTCTTGGTGATTCATGGTTGAATAGAATTCCATTGCTGGCAAACATATTGTAACCGTCACGGTAATTCTTAACCATCCAGTATGCATAGACTTTTGCGGCCGCATATGGGCTTCTAGGCATAAAGGGCGTATTCTCGTTTTGGGGTGAAGGAGCAGCTCCAAACATCTCACTGCTTGAGGCTTGATAGAATTTTGTCTTAATTCCGCTTCTTCTAATAGCCTCAAGCAGTCTTGTTGTCCCCAAAGCTGTGATATCACCAGTATACTCGGGGAGATCAAAACTTACTCTCACGTGGGACTGAGCTCCAAGATGGTATATTTCATCAGGTTGAATATTGTAGATTATGTTTGTTAATTGCCCTGAATCAGATAAATCTCCATAATGAAGAAAAAGTTTTGTTCCTGGAAGATGAGGGTCTTTGTATAGATGATCAATTCTGCTTGTGTTAAACGTGCTAGATCTTCGAATTAATCCATGGACTTCATAACCTTTGTAGAGGAGGAATTCCGCAAGATAAGAACCGTCTTGACCAGTTATTCCTGTAATGAGGGCTTTTTTCATTTAATTCCTTTTTTTGCCCTTTTAACTTGATCCTCAATCCAGGGATAGACAAGAGAAATTCCGTCTTTTAAGAAATATTTTGACTGCCAGCCTAATGAACAAATCCTGGCATTACTGAAGTTCCGGGATTGAACTCCCACAGGGCCCTCGACCCATTTGATTTGTATCTTTTTTCCTGCTACTTTAGCCACTGTATCCACAAGCTCTTTAACAGAAACATATTGTGGACAACCGATATTCACGGGGCCTTCAAGGTCAGAGTGCATTAAAAGAAAAATGCCATCAACCATATCATCGATATATGTATAAGAGCGGATGGCTGTCCCGTCTCCCCAGACTTTTATGGTGCCTCCATCTTCTACTTCCGCCAATTTACGGCAAATGGCGGCAGGAGCCTTTTCTCTTCCACCCGTCCATGACCCTTCTGCTCCGTAACAGTTCTGAAATCTGGCAATTCGGACTTTCATGCCATAACAACGTCCGTAAGCCATGGAAACTCTTTCGGAATAAAGCTTCTCCCAGCCATATTCGTTGTCGGGAAGAGCAGGATAAGCCTTTTCTTCAGTCATTTTTGGCTCTCCGGGCTTCATATCACGATAGATACAAACAGATGAGGAGAAGAAATATCTTGGAGCTCCAATTGTAGCTGCTGCATGGATCATATGAATGTTTATTAATGCATTGTTATGTAAAACTTCACATTCAGCCTTAGATATAAAGCCCATTCCTCCCATATCGGCAGCGAGCTGATAGACTTTATCAAAGGTCCCATTAGATAAAGTTAGGGCAGTGATACAGTTTTTCTCTTTCCGGAGATCAGTTGGAAGGAATTCATCGGCAGATGTATGAGAGAATTCTGGATATTTAACATCAACTCCCCGAACCCAGTATCCCTCAGATTTGCGGCGTTTAACAAGATGGCTGCCGATGAAGCCACCTGCACCGCAGACCAAAGCTCTTTTTTTATTCATCGGGTTTATCCTTAGCTAGATATGTTTATAGGAAAATTGGTAAAACCGAATTCAAAAAGATAAAAGGGATTAGAACTGATCCAATATAACCTGCTCCTCCTGTTAATAAGATTTTAGTCATTATGAGCTATATAGTATTTGTTTGCTTCACTTTTAAAATTGATATGCTACCGCCCTTAGTTTTAAGAACGATTTAAATTGTTCCTCAATCTACTCTAATTCGTATGTTCAGTTCGGCCTGTCTGTTCAGTCTTCTCTGTTTGTTACTTCCATTCTTTGATCCTGCCTGTTTGGATCATTTATTCATAAATGCATTTGAGCCAAGAAGTTACTATTTTTTTTGACTATTTACAATAATTTTCTTATTTTTTCCTCAAGGGAAGTAGAGATTTTTTTTATAGCTTTGTGCTTTCCTTTAATTAAATTGAACCTTCGGCTCATCTGGCTGATGCTGGATTTTTTTAAAGATTTGAAATAAGTGCTTATTTGCTGGTTACTTAAATCTGTATATTTCTTTAAAAAATATATGGCTGCATTGCGCGAAAGAGTAGTTTGGTTGAACTTTTTCTTTTTTACTTTTAAAGAAGACCAAGAGGGTGATTGAGTTGCTAATTCGATTATTTTTTTGGCAAGAATATCTTCATCTCTTTGGGGTGCAATATTATTAGAATCTCGCTTTTTAAGTACTTCTTTTTTAAAGTTTTCACTTCCTAGAATGATACTTCCTCTTAAATTTTCAAATGGAGACGCGATTTGTTTTTTTAGACTTTTTTTGATGTATTCTTGATAGTATAAGGATGAATTATGACTTTCTCCATTGAACATATTCAGGATGCAGTCATAATCAATCCAGTCTTCTCTTTTTTCTATATTGATATATCCCGGAAGGCTACTCCATTTATATCGGATGAGTGATTTTGCCACTCCATCTTTTTTGGGTAGTAGATGAAGGTAACAACTTAACTCCACCAGATAATTTTTTTTATCTATGATAAAGCACGAGTAGCGGTCTTTAAATAATTTATTCTTGCGGTTATGGCGGCGGTTAAAATAATTTGCATAGCCGCTTTTTATTCGATGCATAGATTTAGAAAGGTTACTTAAGGCAGTTTCCATAAGAAAAGAATATTGTTTTGGCAAAAGAATGTAGCCATAGAAAGTGAGCTTACTCTTGATTTCTTGCTGACGGAGCAGATTTATAAAATAAAGTCTGTCTTCATCATCCCTAAATATATTTACTCCGCTTTTTCCTTCAGAACTTATGTAATATGTTAAATCTCTGCCCTCTATTCTTATAGCTTGAGCCATATTCCTTCCCTTCTCCCCCCAAGGGGCGATTAATACTTTATTTATTCTGGGGGGATTTGTCAAGGCCTGAGAAAAAGAATGTCAGATAAAAATTAAAAGTGAACTATTTATAAATCTCAAATAACGGAGTTTTACTCATGTACAATTTAAACCTTGCCTTTGAAAAGAAGATTTTAATCAAGGCTAAGCAATTGCATAAAAAGTTCTCTGACAACTCTCCTTGACAAAAAAAGATTTTCTTATTCTTTGCTTTTAATTCTTTGTTTTTTTAGGTATTCGAGAAAAAATGCTAGAATAGTGAAGACAAATAATCCCATCATCCCGGCGATAAAGACATTACGTTTCTTTTGGGGTGCTACAGGATATAGAGAAGATGTTGGTTCTTTTATGAGTTGAGTGTAATCTATTCTCCCTTTTATTTCATTCAAATTGTCAATTTCGTTTTCTAACTGCTTTATCCTTTCTTCTTTATTCTCTATTTCTAAATTTATATTCTCTTCTTCTATTTTTTTACTGCTTAGCGACTCATTTAATGTATTATAATATCTTAAACTTTGTTGAATTTCATTAGAATAAAGGAGCATTGCTAAACTTTCGGATTCGCTCCTGCTTTCTTTCTTTAAACTCAAACGTTGTTCTTTTTCTAGCGTTTCAATTCTTTTTCTTGTTCCACGCAATTCTTTTTCGATCTCTTTTTTTCTTTGTTTAACAATATTAAGCTTATTTTTATTTACATTGATTTCTTCCTCTATTCTCAAATTTTCTATTTCCTTTGATTTTATCTTAAAATCAATCCCTTTTGCTTCAATTTCTACTTTCGAATCAAGTTGTTTTTTTAAGTGGTTGAAAAGCGAATGGAGAATTAACTTTGCTTTTTCAATATCATTTTCTTTTGTGGAAATTCGCACTAATTTTGTATCTCGGAGATTTTCTGCTTTTAATTTTGGGAATTTTCTTATATCCAGGTTTAGTTCAGCTGCAATTATATTATTGTAAGATGCTTCATTAATTTGCCCTGCTATTTGCTTAGGATCAGCAACCAAAATTTCTTTATATGTACCACCTTCAGTTTGAATAATATATTTACTTGGCTGCATTAGGGTATTCACTTCCCACACTGGGGGTAGAAGAAAGCTATATACCCCTGCTATAATGGCACAGAAGAAAGTGGGAATGATGATGAGCCATTTTCTTTTCCAGATGACATTCAGATAATCCATTAAATTAACTTCATCTTCATATTCGTTCATGTTATCCTCTTTTTTTTAGGCTTTAAAGCTATAATACTTAATCTCAAATTTCAAGGGAAGTTTTCTCGATTCAAAGAATATATAGGTTTCTGTTCTTCCCCCTTGTTTAAAGGTTCTCTCCCTAATAAAGCGGCAAATTTTATTTATCATAGGCAAAAGTTAAATGTCAAGATGAGATTGCCACGTTCCCTTTGGTCACTCGCAATGGCTGGATAAATTGCGTGTGTTGATTCTAGGCGGGGGATTGTGTTAAATTTCCCTTAATGTTGAGAAATAAATCATTTATTTTCATTATATTCTACATTTTTATTGCATCGAACTTTTTGTTTAGCCAGCAGGCAGGTTCTTCTTCCGAGCCAATAACGATAATAGCCAACTATAAAGAAAAGATAAAAGAAATGGTTTTTGCAAGGGGCAATGTTGAGATTCATTACAAGGATGTCAAATTGTTTGCCGATAGTGCAGAGCTTAACACCGAGACTAAAGATGTCTATGCCGTAGGAAACGTGTTGATTCAAATGCCAGAGGAGGTAGTGAGCGCTGAGGAAATTCGCATGAATTTAGATTCTTTACAAGGTAACCTTCAGAAAGGCTTTGGCATGATTGAGCCGTCCCTTTTTTATGAAGCTGAGACTATCGAGAGAAAAAATGCAGGTGTTTATAATTTCCGCAAAGCCAAAATAACTTCATGTACCCAGCCCGTTCCCCGCTGGAAACTTACCTCCTCAAGGGCTAAATTCAAAAAAAATGACTACATTGATATGTGGAATCCCGTTTTTTACATAAAGAAAATTCCCATCTTCTATCTTCCTTACATGCGGTATCCTCTCGATGAGGAGAGGTCGACCGGTTTTTTAATGCCCCAGCTTGGTTTTTCTGGTTCAAAGGGCTTTTCTTATTCGCAGGTTTTTTATTGGGCAATGAAAAGAAACATGGATGCAACTTTAAATTTTGATTATTATTCTGCCAGAGGATTGGGTGGAGGTCTGGAATACCGGTACCTGTTTTCAGGAGGGGTAGGTGGCAATCTAAATCTATATTATTTTAACTTCAAAGATGACCCAGAAGAAGAGAGCTCTGCTGACGCGTAT
>SDBT01005313.1_pt1 | contig 21637 bp, 45 predicted proteins | sample 2277101 | NCBI WGS metagenome assembly SDBT01 (sample SAMN10404973, study PRJNA504765) | marine sediment metagenome | isolation source: marine sediment core GS10_PC15, 103 cmbsf | place: Arctic Ocean: Southern Knipovich Ridge | collected 2010
AGTATAATATATTTAAAACAACTAGACTAATCGACAAGACAAACTAATTAGAAAAATTAAAAAGCAAAGATAGAAGTAGTGTTATTAGTTCTGAGACACATATTTATAGAGAGTGGGAAACTAAGACTAGAACTATTTCTTCTTATGAATGTTTAACTTATGAGACATCAATAAACGGAACACAATCATGTTCAGACTATCAAAATAACTCTTATGAAGAAGAATACGAAGAGTGGGGAGATTGGAAACCTTATGATTTTAAAACAGTTCAAGAAGGACGTTATCAATCAAAGACAATAGTTACTAGGTATAGTCAGGGAACAGGAGTAATTGATTGGGTTGATGAAAACGAAGGTTGGGATTTAGATAAGTGGGCGACCTGGTGGGATAATGATTGGGGTTTTAAAAGAAGTATAACAGAGCTAAATGGAACTATATCAGCTTTGTACAATATAACATGGGTTACTGGAATGAAATCAGATTTTAGCGACGTAAGATTTATAGATTTTGCCACAGAAACAATAGAGTTAAATTATACATTGATAGACAAAACAGATTCTACAACCGCAAGATTTAGGGTTAATAATTTAAACGTATCACAAATCTATATGTATTATGGGAACGCTGCGGTATCAACAACAGAAAACGCGTCTGATGTTTATTTAGGGCCAGAAGTAGGTTTCTTTTTCGATAACCAAAACGCCGAAGACTTTACAACCAACGGACACGACGCGACGGTATTCGGGGCGGATTTTATAGCTAACGGACATATCGGGGGCGGTTATGAATTTGTAGCCGCGAATACTGATTATATAAAATTTGATACAACACTTACGGAAATAGATGCTAATGGAGATTATTCTTTTAATATTTGGATAGCCCCAGACCTAGACCAAAATCAAATGATATTATCGTCTCATACAAATTCAAATAATAGAATAGGATTTATGTTAAGAACTGGAGATATTATAGCTACGAGTTATGACGGTTCAATTATAAAATCCGGAGGAACATGGACAGGAGGAACATCGGGAACTTTTGTAATGGTTACATTAGTTCATCATGCCGATAATTCAATGGAAGTATACCAAAACACAGTTCTAACAACAGGAACATCCGCAGCCACAGCAACACCTTCAGCAGTCGGAACGGTTTTAGGAGCAACAACAAGCTTAAATGATAACTGGTTTGATGGAGAAATGGACGAGCCATATTTCTACAATAGAATATTAACGACAGCAGAAATAGAAATATTATTTGAACAAAATAAACCTTCTTTCACAGTAGGAGCAGAACAAACCAATCTAGGAGTTGCAACAACACTAATAAGCCCAGAAGATAATCAAAACATATTAAATAACACAGTAGATTTTAATTTCACATCAATCCCAACACAAACAAATCTAACAAACACAACTTTATATATTTGGTACAACAATGGAACACTATTTGATACAAACTTCACAACACTAAGTGGAAATGAATCATTAAATACAACTTTAACAAACACTTTAGCAGACGGAATGTATGAATGGAATGCAGAAACATGTGGAGAAGGTGTTGATTGCTCTTTCGCAAGTTCGAACAATTCGTTTATAGTTCACGTAACACCAATAACAATAGACATATCAGAACCAAACGGAACTATACCATATATACTACTAGGAGATAACGAGACATTAACATGGAAACTTACAGAACCAGGAGAAAACTTAACAGAACACTTGATTAATTGTTCTTTCACTTATAATTCAATAATAACATATCTTCCACTAAACACGTGTATTGTAACAAATACAACTGAATTTACTTATGTATTAGGAGTTGATACATTAATGTTCAACACTACGGATATATTCAATCTAACATCAAATCAAACAACATCATGGAATTATATAATAACAGAAATTAATCAAACATACGACGAAATAATATTTGAAACATTCTCTAATAACTTTCAGATTAATATGAGTAGTACAGCTACAAGTATAACAAATCCAAAACTAATTTATAAAAACGCAACATATACAACAGAATTAAATATAATAAATAGTACGAACTTTTATCTAAACTCATCAGTAGTAACAAATAATAGCCTAGTAGGAAACAATTCTTTCTTTTGGAATATAACACTAGACGGAACAGAATATTCAATTCCAGCACGTAATCAAACAGTAGGTGAAATAAACTTTAGTATATGTGGTGGTTCAAACAATGTAACCTATTTATCTATAGACTTTTTAGATGAACTAACATTAGAAAGCATAAACGGAACAATAAGAACATCGGACTTTAATTACTATGTAGATGATGCAGATGCATTCAAGACATTTATATTTGGGACAGCAGACAATCAAAGTCAATATGATTTCTGTTTCACTCCAAGTGTAGGAACAATAATAAATGATTTTTCAATATCCTATTATGGAGACATATATCCAGAAAGAACTTTTGGTAGTGTTTTCGAGTTAACAAACGAAACAACTAATCTAACATTAAACTTACTTGACGAATCAAGTGGTATTTATGCAACTTTTGGATTTATAGATGCAACAAGTAAGGTAGGACTAGCAGATGTATTCGTATTAATTTTTGAAGGAGTTAATTTAGTAGTAGAAAAAATAACAGATGATAGTGGTTTGATTTCAGAGTGGTTAAATCCAAATATTCTATATGAGATTCAATTTACAAAGACAGGATATGAAGGAGGATCACAATCACACAGGCCAATCTCGACAGAAACAATTAATATACAAATGGTATCAGACGCACTAATATCAAGCCCATCATTGACAAATGGACTAGTAACATATTACTATCCACAACTAACAAGTCTAGATGAAAATACTAATTACAGCTTCGGTTTTTACTCATCAGAAGGAGAGGAAAGTATAAGTCTAATGAAGTTTACACTATATGATGAAGATAGAAATATAATATATCAAGCTGAACAATCTGGAGATGGAAACATGAGTCAGCAAATAATAAACACAACACAAAATAAAACATTACTTGGAATATATGAAATAAACGGAACTGACGGGGGATATTGGATATTCCATAAAACATTTTATGTGGCAGTTATAACAGCAAGTGATTATTCTCTAGCACAATGGGGATTAAGTTTTGATTCATATTTCCCAGCAGACACAAGGACAACATTAACAAAACTAATATGGTTTGTACTGTGGATTATTGTGTCAATTTCTGGATTTACTTATGGGTATAATGGAAGCTTCAGTACGCAAGATGATTATAGGCAAAACATATCATCACAGACAAGAAGCAATACAAGTGTAGGATTATTCTTTGCATTCATAATTACGTGGGTATTTTGTTATTTCAATATGATACCAGTTGCCCTTGGACTTAATCCGATATTAATACCAGAAGCATTCCTTAACCAATATTTTATGGCTATATTATTCTTAGTAGTTCTAGTGGCAGACGTTTCGAGTAGTTTATCTAAACATAATAGGAGGGGAACATAATGGCATCAAGATATGGATTTAGACAGCATATTATACTTTTATTATTCCTAGATGTATTTATATTAATGTTTATAGGAGTTAGTAACAGTAGCTCTTTCTTAGTAAACTTTATAAATATTGATGCTGATACTGGATTACAACTAAGTGCATCTTCTGGTATTTTCTTTGTGATATTAACTTTATTCGTAGGAATATCGGCGATTGGTGTTACAAGCGGATCTAATTTTGCAGGGGTATCAGGAATACTATCAGGTGTACTAGGGATAGGAACGAAGGTAGCAACACTAGGAGTATCGGGAGCAGTAATAGCAGCAGTAATAACAGATTACATAATGGTTTATAATTTTATGATAGACGGGCAAGCCTTTGGAATGCTTAATATCGTAGCAATGTTAATATTCTTTCCATTAATAATAGACGCCCTATTCGCTTCACTGGATTGGGCAAGGGGGACAAATACATAATGGTAGTAGTAGAATTATTAAATCCGATATGGTGGGTAAATTCATTATTTGGAGAATGGACACTATTCTTAGCATTAGTTGAGCTTTTCATATTAACATTCATAAGAAGGATTCCAAATATACACACCTTCTCATTTATACTAATATCAATGAACGCCGCGATAATGATACATGCAATTTTCTCAGGAGATGGAATAACTATGGGAACAGGACTACTAACATTGATGTTAGTAATTTACGCTATGATATTTTGGAGTAGTCAAAATGATAGTTAATTTTAAAACCATGGGAGAATTAAATACAATATGAAAAAAGATTTAGAAAGAACAAGAAAATTCCACGCAATAAAAGATAGCGTTCCAAACATTGTAAAAAGTCTACTAAGAAAGGATCAAATAGTATATGGCGGAAGAGCAATCAATAGACAGGTTCTACCAGGATTAAAAACAATGAGCAAAGACTTCGATATTTTTTCAAAGACTCCAAAGGAAGACGCACTTGCATTAGAAAGAGAACTAGACAGACGAGCCGGAGCAGATGTATTTAGTGTAGAAAAAGCAAAGTTCCCAAGAACAACAAAAGTAAAAGACTTAAGGGGAGAAACAGTTGCAGACTTCACACAGATGCCATCAAGAATCAAATCCAAGAACCTTATGGGAATTAATTTTGAAACAATAGGCTCAATGACACCAAAGATAAGAAAAACGCTTAGAAGCCCTAAGAACGCCTACAGGAAAGACAAGGATAGAGACAATCTAAATAGAATAATATTTATGAAAGAAATGGGGAAGAAGGTAAAATTAGGGAGATAGATAAGTCGGCTGAGTGGCAGGTGCTAGCGTTGTAAGCATTATACACCTCCACTCTCCGTTTTTCAGTAGTTTTATTAGGTAATCAAAGTATTTAAATTTAACTATATAGTAATAACTAAAATATTCTTGTTTTTATTCCTATTAAATTACAAGAAACATTTAAGTAAAAAGGTGATTTAGAGTGGTTATGAGAAAGAGTGCGAATCGTCCCCCCACGAGAAAACATGACAGGAAATCGACCCCCCCTGTCCCTACAGTTTCTCTTGGAACAGAATATAAGAGACTTCTAATACATATGTCTAAAGTTAAGAGAATAAATGTTAATGGGTATTCAGACAATAGGAAAATAGCACGTTCAACGACGAGAAGTAGATTAAAAGTATTAGGAAGATTAGGGCTAATAATAGATGAAGGAGCAAACAAAAGAATAAACGAAAAGGGAAATATATACCTAGAAAACACAAATCAGATAGAAAAAAAGGGGGACGAAAGCTCTCGGCAGGGGGGTCGAGAAAACGACCTATCAGTACACTGGCATCAATTCGCAATGAAGATAAAAGACAGAAAGAATTTCAGAGAAGAAAGATTGAATTATCTAAACTGTACACATGTAGAAAACCAGATGAATAACTGGAAACAGATAATAGCGAAGTTTGATGATGCAACTATAATAATTAATCCAAATGAGTTAAGAGTACATTTATATGATCTAGTAAAAAAAGATAGTGATGAAGTGGATGCAATATGTTTTAGAAGATTAATAGATTATGTGGAGTTGTTCAAATCAATAGGAGTAATAACAGAAGGAGTTTCAATAGAGAAAGGACACTGGGCCAGAATAGAATCTGCATTGAGTAAGTTTTTATATGAAAAAGTTGACGAGAAATATTACTTAGAATTATCAGACGGAACAAAATTCTGGATAGATAACTCACCGGATAAAAACGGTAATAGAAAAAGAGAAGGAGAAACAAACGACAAACAATTCGGAAAGAACATAGATAATGCAATGACACAAATGGGGCTAGGAGAGGTAGATCTGGATGACATAAATAAAATAAAAGAATCATTATATTTAGTAGATAATTCATTGAAGAGAATAACAACTATGGAGACTGTTAGACTAAACCACCACATAGAAGAAAACAAATTAAAAAGATTAGAGCTAGAAAAAACACCACAGATTGAACAAACAACTAAATTTACACCAGGATACATACAATGAAAAGAACAAAATGCGAAGTGTGGAGTAGAGTAGTAGGATACCTAAGACCCACAAGTAGATGGAATGCAGGAAAGGTTTCAGAATATAATGACAGAAAAGAGTTTAACAAGTAATTACTTTTGAATAGTTACAAAGGTATTTAAAGAAAAAGAATATAATATATTAGGCGAAAATGGAAGAAGAAGTGATTCAAACAAAAGGTGACTTAGTAAGTAGTTATATTTTTAGTTCTTTTATGATAGTATCTATAATATTTATACTATCAGCATCAGCAATAGTTTTTAATCCAGAAGGGATAGTTGATAGTGATATAAGATTCGGAGTAACATTAGGATTCATAGCATTTATTTTTGTAATGGTATCAATGCTAATGAGATCGTTAGAGAATTTAATAGACGCAATTTATGAATTAAAAGAAGGTAATTATAAATGAAATTCCAACTAACAAGAGTTGTAACAAAAGATATAGTAACAGATAGTTTTCAGGGATTAAGAAATTTCTTCGGATTAAGATTAAGAGGATACGAATCAGTTTTAAATAAACATATAAACGAGATGATGAAGGAAATGGATTTAAGATATAAGGTAGACTGGTTTAGAATGATTGTAAACCCATTAACCGGAGGATCAGCAATGATTATTATATATGGAGAGGCAAAGAATGAATAAACGAGGAATGGGTTTCTTATCACTAGCTCTTTTACTACTGGCTCTAACAATAGGAGCAGTAGTAACAATGGGAGACGTTTCGATAGAGAAAATATATGAAATAAAAGATAATCTTACAATAGAGCACATAAACTTCACGGAATCTGAACTATCACCGGAGCTTAGTAGAGCACTTGAGCATTGGGTGAACGGAGTAATACAAGCATACGTAGAGCTTATGAAGTGGACAATGGGTTACGCAGCAGAACACCCAGAGATTCCATACAAGGGATTAATATGGTTGGTATTAATATCATTGATGGCCCCAATCATTGTTGCATTATTCAAATTATTGGTAATAGTTTTAATACTAACTAGAGAATTTTTACAAGGAAGAAAAGATAAGAGAGAATTAAAAAGGATAAAACAAGATGAATAAGATACTATCAGCAACAATAGATATATTTTTATTCATAGTCTTCTTTGGAGCAATAAATGTATTAGCATTTTCTTCACTAGCATTTGCATTAGAATTCTTCGGAGCAGATTTACCAGTTACAGTAGCCTTTATGATATTGTGTCTTGCAATAGCAACACTTATATTGAAAGTCTGGTTATTTTTTTATTTATGTATGGATATTAATATTTTTGGATATAAGAAGAAGAAAATTAAAGAGATTAAAACAAAATGATAAGTGATTACCAACAAATGATAATAATAGTAACAATGGTTGCTTTTATATTTGGAATGATGTTAGGAATATTAACAGTTCCATATATGAAAAATAAAAAGAAAGTAGATAAAAAAATAAAGAAAATTTGGAAAAAAATAAAAATAATATCAATAGATATTTGTAAGACGATAGTAGAGACAGGGGCTTGTTGGGTATTAGGAATGAGTATAATATTATTAACTAGACTGTATGCAGATTCAGACTTACCAAACGGATGGTTTTTTGGAACGCTTTGGGTATTAGGATGTGGTTTTATACTTATGAAAATGTATATAATGTATATAGGGGAAAATGAAAAATGAATAAAGACTACACAGAAAAACAACTAGAAGAAAAAAAGAAAACATTAAAAGGAAAATACGAACTATGGAGAGCCGGAGTAGAAAAGTTCAAACAAGATCCTCCAATTTATAGAATACATATGATGCAAGGAATGATGGCTAAGCTAACAATTTATATGATTATCTTCGCATCTATATTTGCAGTAAGCATTGGATTTTGGGTATTCGCATTAATCATCTTACCAGTAGGAACAATAGGAAACTACTATTCAATGAAAGGACACTTTATTAAATATAAAAACTCAGCAAAACAATACGAGATGGCAGGAATATTAGTTCCAATAGAAAAAGATGTAAGTGAGTTAAGAAAGAAGTGGAGAATAATTGAAAAAAGAATTGGATTTATTGGAATGGATTTTATATTTTTAATATTTTTAGGTGCATTAGCGTTGGCATATTTTGGAGCATTTAGTTTAGGAGAAAAGATTGGACTAGTTTTAATGAGTTTAATTCCAATGTATTTTATATACTTTAATATAATTTATGCTTTATGTAATGAGGAGTATGAGAAGGAAAAACAAAAATTAATTAAACAACAAGAAACAACAAATATAAAATGATTGAAGTAATAATTGAGGGTGTAATAGAGAATTGGTATATAGTTCTAGCAAGTTTATTTATGTTAGTTGGAGGAACAATAGCAGCATATAGAAAGTTCGGATTAAAGAGGGTGCTATTAGGAAAAACAAATGAGGATAGGGAATTAGTTTACAGAAGAGAAGACGAATCAATAGTGTGGAAAGAAACACTAAAAACATGGAGATTAATATTGACAGGTGGAATGAGTTTGTTTACGTTGTTTTTAATATTTATGATATTAATTCTGTCGGCAGTTTATGCAATAGATATAAAAGCCACAAGGGTAAACGATGAATTATTGTGCAGAGAATTTGGAACAGTAAGTCCGACACAAGAACAAATGGAAGTATATTATGGAGTTAGGGAAGTTAGCATAGAAAATATAATATTGGTAGGTGCCGGATGAGAGAGGTAACAAGCTTAAAAGAATTAAAAGAAAATAGAGAGCTTGGTGGACACCTATCATTTGTTTGTATGATAGCGGTAATATTATCTGGAATATGGTCAATCCATAATGAAGCAGCATTATCGTTAGTAATAGTTGCAAGTGCGTTTTTAATAATAGCATACATGCTTAAGGATTACTGGGCAACAAAATATTACATGACTAAGATGTTTAAGAAGTTAGAAAAAAAATAATCAAGGTGAAAAATGAAAGAGAATTTAGATAAAAAAATAATCGAAGCGGTAGAATTTATAAAAGAAAATTCTCCAAAATTACATCTATACGTCTGCGGAAAACTATTAGAAAAAGCAGAGAGAGGAACGCTGAAAATAAAAGCAACCGAAGCAAGGAAGACATTGGGATCAATATTCCATATAAACAGGGAATCACAATTAAGAATACTAGCAGAACTAGAAGATTATAAATTAATATTAAGAATAAGTAGAAAAGAATACATCATACCAATAAGTAACGCAGAATATCAAGAACTATTTAACAAGAAACTTAATAGTTAATTATATAAATGAAAACAACTTAAAGAGATTGAGGAGTAAAAAAATGGCTTTAGGTAAAATGATAATTGGGTTTATCACCGTAATTGTTGGTGCTTCATTAGTTCCAACTTTAATTGTTGTAATTAATAGTTCTATAACTGGATTAGCTCAAAGTTCTTCAAGAGATGGATCAGAAAATAGTATAGCTTTAACAAATGTTACTAACACAACTTTGGCAGGAAGGACAGAAAATTCAGACGCTGTATGTAGTAATTTTGTAGCAGTTAATGAAACAGGTGGAGAAACAATCGGAGCAAGTAATTATACTTTTGTTGGAGATGACTGTAATTTCATATTTAGTGATGCCTCTCCATATATTGGAGAGAACGGAAATCTAACTTACGATTACACATTCACATCAGGAACAGCAGCTAGCTCAGGATCTTTGCTAGAACTAACAATCTTGTTCTTTGCATTGGGTGTAATGATTGCAGGTGTAGGACTTTCGGTATCAGGACTTGTTGAATACGGATTAATTTAATTTAGAGACATTAGTTAAATATTTAAAGTAGCGTAAGCTCTAAGAGTTAGGCGAAACAATGGAAACAGTAATAGAACTAATATTAATGCTAGCGTTAGTAGATTTTATTCTAACTGTACTTTGGATCTATCGTTGGCAGTCAAGCAAGTTTTTAAAGAAATTTAAAAGAAGAATACCAATAAAAGATATAGAAGCTAATCCAATAATAAGACACATAATAGAAAAATTCGGATTATATCCAGGAGTAGTCTTGGGATATTTGATAGTTCTAATAATTCAAATAGCATTAGCAAAGTTACATTATGTAGTGGCATGGATAGTAGTCGCAGTTTTAATACTAGCAATAATATCACACATAGTAAATAACACAACAACTAATAAGTATATAGAAAAGTTAACTAAGAAGTATAATTCAATTTTAGAAACTAAAAAAACAGGAGGTAAAAAATGAATAAAGGAATAAAAAATACACTGATAGGAGCATTGTGTTTGTCGATATTAGTAAATCTCTGGATGCTTATGTCTATAGGATACGTTGCATTAGATTATGAGGATCAAATACATTACAAAGATTTAGAGTGGTGTGAGTTTTCAAATGATCAGATAGAAGTAATAAATGACTTGATTGAGGTTGTTCAATACTACGATGAGGATTATTTGCAAGTGGAATACTTAGAACACTTAGATTGTTGGGGATATGAAGAATAACTAATAAGAATATGAAACATGAGGATTTTCGTTAGCATGAATATTTTTATGACAGCCCTTACAAAGAATTTTTATGTTTGATCCTTTTTTGTTTACGGGACAGACGGTGTAGAGTCCACCCTTGTTGCCTCGGATGATTCGGTGAGGTTCTAAATATTCTTTATCTCCACATGCCTGACATTTATTTATTGCTCGTAGATATGCTTCCTTTAACCAGTCAGGACATTTTTCGTATCCGGCTATATTGTTTTTGTATATTGGTTTCATTTGAATTTGATAGGCGGTTTATAGTTCCGCCAAACTTTAAAATAAAAAAATTAAAATTTTTAAAGATTACTTACCTTTCTTGTCTTTAGGTTTCTCATCATTCAATGAAGATTGCAATTCTTCTTCAATAGAATCATCTAAATCTTGACTTTTCAATCTAGATTCCTTTAAGAAATTTTGGAAAGAATCATATTCTTCTACTAAATTAATATCATGTTTTTCTGCAAGTTGTTTAACTTTACCTGCAACGAACAAGTTGGATAATGTCTTTCTATATAGATATGATTTTAGTGGCCTTGGGAATATATGCGCAACGAAAAACGCAAAACCCAAAGAGATTACCACAATAGAAAGAAACCCAACAAGAGTAATTAATACATCAGCTGTCATTTTTTTAATACCTCCTTTAATTTAGTTAAAGTTTTCATATTGTAATTATAATATTAATGATTTTATAAATTTAATTAGAAATGGAGACGCAATTCCAATCAATAATCCAATAAGAAATATTGTTGTCTTTCGAGAACGAGATTTCCATATCTCAAAATATAATTCTCCCTTATCCATTTTGATAATTTTTTCTGAGTCTGGGAACTCTTGTCTGGCCCAGTCATCCATGTTTGTTTTTCGGTTTGGTTTCATTCAATGCTTTCCTCAAAAAAGAATAAGACTAGTGCAGAAACTAATTGTAAGAATACATTATATATTTTTTTTATCATTTCCATTTAATCTTTAAGGTAAATTAATTTAAATATATAGTTATTGTTAGTTTTTTGGATGTTTTTTAAAATCTTTAAACTCATCTTCTATACAAGTCTCCAATTATTTCCCTCATCTTACTCTTTTCTTCCCAGCTAAAAACATCAGGACTAATATAATGAGATGCAGCAGTTTGCATTGAATGACCAATATGTGCAGTTATGCAAAGACCATCAACACCCAATGCCATAAGCCATGTCTCAAGCGTCTTACGAATATTATGGATTGAAAACATATACCAATCCTTTATACCACAATTTTTCAACGCCTTCTTCATTCCTATATTACCAGCAGGGGTGGATAAGACTCCTAGATAGTCATCAGAGCTTAATTTAGCCACTCTAATATACTTTTTAAGATATTTGGAGAATTGGGTAGATATAGGAATAATTCTTGGCCTAGGGGCTTTCTCCTTTTTTTTAGCCTTAACTTTTGTAATTCTAAGAACAATCCTTTTTCTCTCTAAATCTATATCAGAAACCCTGACATTCCTAGCTTCATTTATTCTAGCACCAGTATTTATTAAAAAGAGAAAGGTAAATTTCTGCCTTGATTTTGCTTTATCAAAAAATTCACACCACTCATCTGGAAAGAAAAACCTATCTCTATTTGATCTAACGCTGTATTTTTTACCATCTATTCTTTTGAAAACTTTAATGGTTTCAAAATTATTTTGATTATTCAAAGAAATATCGTTATTATCCATACTACAAAGGTGATATATTCTTGTAAGAATATCCACCGTGATTATATTTAGACTTATAGAAATAGAAATAAAATGATTCAAATAGCTCTAGTATATCTCGATGAATTATTAGGTATGATACTTTTTTAATTTCAGATATAGGTATCCAAGAAACGCTTCCTGATGACTTTTTTGAATATGGAGAAAGATGTGCAGAAAGTCTGTTCCTTAATTTGAGGGCCTTACCTATATAAAGTATATCATCATCTTTACCTAATATAAAATAAATACCAGGAACATCTTCTATCTCTGCAGGTATTGGATAATTTTTATATTCAAAAGAATCAAAATTATCCAATAATGGAAACTTAATTTTATGAAATTCACCATTAAAGATTTTAATTTTTTGCATTATTTGGCTATTTTGTTCCATTTTTAAATTACTTACATTAAAAGATTTCGTTATTTATAAAGGTTTCTCCTTCAATTCCTCTTTCTCTAACCTCTTAGCTTTTCTCTTCTCCTTCATCTCAATATGCTTATCAAACTTCTTCTTCATACCCCTCAATTCTTTCAACTCCTCTTTATCAGATTCAATCTTATCATTTTTAATAGCATTAGGAGAATCAGTAGACTTAGCAGACTCAAGATAACATTCCCCACACAATCCGGTTTTATTTTTCAATCCCAATGCAGCTCCACACTTACAAAGACTTCCCTCTTTCTCCTTCTTACCCTCAATCAATTCAGACAACTTCTCAAAATCAACTTTAGACAACTCATCATAAAACTTATTTTTCTGAGTTCCAAGAATAATGGTAGAAATTCCAGTTATTTTATGGATGTCCTCATATGTTCTAATAAATTCATTAATACGACAATATTCCATAAGCCTAGTTAAAGCCAATTCATACTTCTTATCACGATTATTTTTATTCTTAGTATTCAAATTCTTTAAACTTTCCTTGTGCTTCATCTTATCATAACGAACATCATCAAAGGGAAAATATTTAGAAAAAGTACTCCATCCAATATTTGGGAAGACTCCATTGTGACTATACTTTCCAGCATTCTTAACTATTATTTGTTTCATCTTATCTTTATCATAAACACAATATTTAGGAGTCCCAGCTAATCCACCAATACGCTTAACTCGAATTAAAAAATCAGCACGAGTAAGGGGGATTGTTTTTTCTAACTGATGAACAGAATTAATACAAAAAATAAAAAATACTCCTTTGGATCTAATTTGAGATAGAGCAATAATCAACTTCAAGTTATCACTAGAATTAGCACTCCTAGAATTAACAACCATGGCCTCATCCATAATTATAACCATTCCTGGATATGTGTGGTCTACAAGATACATAAGGCGTTTCATATTCCAAGCATAATTAACCTCAAGTGTCATCTCTGGATCCCAAAACAAACCAAGTTGAGAACCAAAAGTAGATTTACCAGAACCAGACATTCCCTCAATAATACAAACAACAGAAGTCATCTTATTACCACCACCGCTTTTTATATAAACATCACGATTTTTTAAAACAGTTTTCTTTACACTAATAAAATTCTTCAAAACATTTTTAGGAAAATAATATCTATGAGGAATTTGATTTAAATCTTGATGTCCTCTTAGTGCCTTAAGAAGAATAGGATTAGTAGGTTCCCCATCTTGTCCCTTAAACCTTTTTTGTGTAATTACAACCATTTTATTTTACTAAGCAAAACTGCTCATATCCTTTAGACTAGGGAGATACATATTATTACTATCAAGTTCAGTGACCAAAACCTCAGAATATTTAATAGATATTTTATACTTAATTTTTTGGTCTTTTTTATTATAAGCATCAAAATATAATTTATCAAGTGCCTTAAATATTTTAAGAGATTTTTTCTTCATTTTTTCGGTTGGAATCTTACCCCTAATAGTCCTAAATTTATTGAAAGCATTATCAAAACGACCGTTCTCTATGCTAACAAATGCCTCAGTTAGATCATTATAGATACCTTCGGCTACATTCTGACCGATATTGTATTTTGAATTAAATTGTTTCATCTGTTCGCCTAAGTTTTTTTTTATGTTTTTTGTCTACACTACTAGTATATATAAAGGAAGCTGGATTTATGTGATTTTGGCACCCCGTACCCCGATTTTAAGGCACTTAACCTTATAAATTTAACTATTTTCAACGTTAAAACCCATTTTTGACCCGTTAATGAACGTTAGAAACCCCAAAAACAGCCTAAAAAGAACGTTATAATAAACTAACACTAAATTTTACCATTCATTAGTAACAAATATATTTTATTTTAAAGAAAATTTAGGTTTAAATATTTTATATGGGCTGTTTTGCGTAGTTTAGGCATACTTAAAATATTCAAAAGACACCCAAATATTTTATAAACAGACTATCCAAACATAAAATAATATAAAAAGAACCCCATTATTTCCATTGGAGAATAACAATATAAAATATACATTTATCATCATTATTAAGTAAATATATACATTTATCAATAAAAGGAAACATTTATATAGTCTTTATTCGTAAATAAACTATGATAAACGAAAACGGATCAGAAAAAAACGACTTTGTAACGATTGAGGAATATAATAATAAGATTAGGTTGCACAACTTCAAACAGATGTTCACCTTTAGAGTTAGTTTAAAGCATAGGATAAATTATAAGAGAGTTATCGCCTTGAGTATGTGCGGCGTTAATATAATAACACCATTAACCGCCTTTCCCGTTACAAATCCAATTATATATAAAAAGATTATGGGATTCAATAAGGATAAATTAGAGATAGTAACAAATAAAATTAAATTAAGGCTGTGTGTTTACTAATGAAGGCAGAAATACAAGAAACATCACAAGAAGCCATTAAAGATATAACCCAAAACGGGCATAATCTAAAAACTACTATACAATGTTACGAAGTTATAAGAAAACTGGGGGTTTGTAGTAACAAACAAATACAAAGGATAACTAAACTGGGAATTAATCAGGTTAGCGGAAGAGTTTACGACTTAAGAGAAAAATATAAGGTTGTTGGGTTCGTTAAAAAAGATTTATGTCCTATTAGCAATCGTTTAGTGTGTATGTGGGGAGTTGTTAGGGATTGGGACGAACTTAAAACAAAAGAAAGCAATATATTTAATAATATAGTAGGAAAATGTTTTAAATGTGGTTGTTTAAATTGTGAGTGTGAGAAAAATGAATAATTATTTAAGTTTCCCGTTATATTCTTTAGGAGTCTTGGGAGAAGTTCGTAAACTTGAGGAAAAGAATAAAAGCTTATCCAATGAGATTAGTTTTTTAAAGGAATGGGTAGAGGATTTAATAAGAGAGGGTTTAGAAAATGTTAAAAGTTAAGGATGAGATGAAAGGAGGTATAAAAGAATAATGAAAAAAGTTTATAAGAAACTAACAGAAGACCAAATAAAACGAGGTGTTATTTTTTCAAGTTGTTTAAGTAGTTGTAGGACAGAACAAGAATCCGACACAATGCACGAAGTATTAAAAGATGACGAAGATTTTTATAGTACTATTGAGAGGTTAAGAGATGACAGTTTTTTTAATTCTTCTCCATGGACTTTTAATATAATAAGAGAATAATGGAAGACTTAAAATATAAAGCACCAGAAAAACCAGAGATAGAGTTTGTTATGCCAATCGTACCAGATACTTTGGGATTTAGAGAACAGGACAGAGCCGAAGCAATTATAAAAAGTTTGGGCTTAGAGGTTAATAGTGTTATAAAAGAAAGTGATGACGGAGAAGAATATACGATAAATCCTAGAATGGTTTTAAATGGTACATCCCCAAAAGAATATAAATCTTTAGTTGATAACGTTAAAAGAGTATTAACCAAAAAAGAAATATATTCTATAACTCGATATATCAGAGCTAAGAAAGAAAACCAAAAAAGAAGAGATGAAATTTATTATAGTATCCAAAAAAGGACAGATAAATTTTATAAGGATTACGAAGTTAAAGAAGACATTAAAGACGAAGAAGTTAAAGCGGCTTTAATTGAACTTAAAAAATCTACTCATGGTTTTAATAATACCATATATCATTTATTAAGTAAGGATAACGATTCTTATTTAATATGTTATAAAGAAGCTTGGTTTAATAGACCTATTCCAAATCAGCAAGAATGGAGAGAGGAAGACGATGGAGTTTATAGGGTTTTGACAGATGGAGAAGCCGACAGATACGCAGAAGATTACTATGGCGATGATGACGAACTTTGGAAACAATGTGTTGAAAGTGGAAATACTACGCTTGGTTTTAATGATTGGGTAGGGCAGGTTATAAATATGGATGGAAGGGCAAACGCTTTAGCTGGTTATGATGGACGCGAAGAATACGAAACAATAAACGGCACAGATTACTACATATACCGAACTAATTAATTTATATTACCACCCGCAATTTATTTTTATAGCGGGTTCATATTAAACGCCAATGGCGAATAAATAAAAAAAAGAGGAATGGCCGCAGCCTAAAAGACGGCCTTCATACTCAAGCGAGAAAGGAAAAAAACCTTTATAAAAATCAACGGAGAAGGAGAAATAAAAACAAATGAATAAAAAACAAAAAAAGCAATTTGAGAACATGAAGAATCTTTATTTTTGCTTCAGGGAAGAAAATGGAACTCTTGATTATAGGGTTAGAGGAAACATCCCCGAAGAAATGAAAAAGGAAGTTTATGACATGGAGAAAGAAGGTTTTATTGTGGTTAAGGTTTTGTGTAATGAATAATGGAAGATTATGATATGCAGGATGAAGAAAGAAATATAAACTTTAATGAAGCCGAAATTGTAGATTTAAAAAGGGCTTTAAATTGTTTGATTGAGCAGGAGCAAGACGCAAGAGATTATACAGGTTTATTTGATAAGTTAAATAGTTATTATAATTAACAATGAAAAATAAACAAAACGAATCCAATAAATATGAGTGCGTACTTTGTGAGACAGGCGAAGGAAACCTCCACGGGTCTTTATGTAGTAAGACTCAAAAGCTATACACAAAAGAAGAACTTTCCGCAGATTTAGGCTGGTTTGAAGGGCTTGGAGTCTCTGAAAAAGAATCTAAGGATTATATAAAATTCTTATTAAGCAAAACTGCCTCACACGAATTAAAACTTTAATTTATTTTTATTAAACAGTTGGCGAACTTAAAACGCACCATTAGAGAGAGAGAAAGGGTTTAGTAACTTAGTTACTATATCATATTACTTTTATACTCTCCTTAATGGATGGGATTGGCTGGGCTTTGCCTGGCTATCCCTTATTTTTCTTTAGATAGTTATTTAATAACATATATCTATAAAATAAAAGCAGGGTGGGACAGTCTGGCTAATCCGTCGCCCTCATGCGGCGAAGATCGGAGGTTCAAATCCTCCTCCTGCTATATAGTTAAGGCATTGCCAAGGCATTGAATAACAAATAACAAAACCATTAAGGCATTGATAGTTAATTATAAAAATAAGGATAATATAAAGTAATATGAAACCAAAAAAGAAAGTTGCAAGAGTTATAAAGGTTAGAGATAGACAAATAGGAAAGTCCTCAAAGAAAAGAGACTTATCCCGTAAGGCATTGAAACCAGGAAAGAGAAGATCAAGAAACGGAAAGATATATTATGAGAACAGAAGAAACCGGTCAGACAAGAAGGGGCAAGGCCAAAAGACATTTAATTCTAATGGAAAAAAGAAAGTAGATAAGTAAAAATTTCTAACTATATAGTGACAATTACCCCAAATTACACAATAAAAGCAAACATTTAAATACTAATTAATCTTAAATAAACTATGTTAGGCGAAATAAACACAGAACAACTAGAAAGATTAAAGGGAATGACAACATTCACAGATTCAGAATTGGATCTTATTAGTTTTATAGTAAAAAGGAAAAGAGAGCCAAACTATGTGGACGAAAGAAAAGAATACCAAGTACTATTAAGATTGAGAAGGAAACTGAAGACTGCAAAGGAAAAGGTTCTAGTGTTATCAAGTCTATTTGATGAATTGGATAAAATAAAAGTCTCAAATAAATTAGCCGTGAGGGATGTAGACTGATTTAGTATTGAGACAGGGGAAATTCTTGTTATGGATATGCTAGCCGTATAAACATAACAATCAAGAAGCCATCCTCCTCATATCCCTCACATTATATTAAAATGAACGAAGAAAAATTCAAAATACAGGAAAAAAAGTACTGGGGTAAAAAATTTACAGAAGAACTGATAGCAGACTATTACCATAAGCCAGTTATTGGAACGAATCGTGAGATTAGAAAGTTAGAAAAAGAAAAAATGAAGAGGGGATCAATAAACAGACCAAATAAGAAACAATTAGATAAAAGGATTGACAAATTAAAAGAAATAAGGAATATGGTTAGAAGAATAGAGTACAATGCAATAAAACAACTCAAACAACTAAAGAAACAGGAGGATAATAAAAATGGATAAAGCAAAAATAAATTTTCTATTAGATTATGCAAAGATAGGAGTATTATCAGAAATGAAAAACATGGATGAGATAGAAGCAGAAGAAATAAAACAAAAATATATGCAAATCAAGAAGGAAGTAAAAGAAGGAAGTGAAACAATAGAAAAAAGCACACAAAAAAAGGAAACAGGAAAAGACGGCCCAGTAAAAAAGTGGTTTAGTGGAATAGGAGATAGGCAAAAGAAGTATCAAGAATCAAAGAAAGGCGGACTTATGTAAATGGAAGAAGAAAACTTCGATAAATCAAAAGAAGAGATAAAGAGTCTGTACAAAGACTTAGAATCAGTAGCAGAAATGAATCCGGAACTATATGTAATATCAAAAGCACTTTATAATCAGATAATAAGAAAGGTTGGACACATGGATGACAGAATAAGAAAGCAAACAGCATCATTAAAGATGCACTTGAGTGAAAAACAAAAACTAAGAAGGAAAATAAAAGAATTAGAATGACAGACTATACCTTTTGGAATAGAAGATGCAAAACAGAAGGATGCAACGGGATAGCAAAATACAATTCAGACTATTGCATAAGATGTAATAGAGTTTGGAATTTAAATAGGAAGAAAAAGAAAAAATGAATGAAGAAGGAGAAAAAATAAAAGAAACACAATGTATATCGTGTAAATATAAGGATAGTAGTCCAAGATGCATGTACCAGAAGAATGGTAAGTGTTCCCACTATATCAATAAGGCGTCGTTGGAGGGGAAAGAATGAATGAAGAAACAATAGGCGGATATTTTGTTTTCTTATTAGGAATGGTAACGACAACAATGTCAATATCCCAATTAAGTTACTATTCATTTAATAGTGGAGTTGCATTATTGGTAACAGCTGCGGTTTTATGTTTTGTAGGGACATATATTATTCTTTCGTCTAGTGTCCAAGAGGCGAATAACAAGGGGGATTTAGAGTGATGGGAATTATTATTAAGAGTTTCTTTGATGGTATGAGTTGTGGACAAATAGCATCAGAAAGGGCAGGATTGCAAGTTGACAAATACTATTCATCTGAAATAGATAAAGATTGTATCAAAATTGCTAATAAGAATTACCCAAACACAATACAGATAGGGGACATAAGGGATGATGATATTAATAGTACCCAAAAGATCGATCTTGTATTGGCTGGAAGTCCATGTCAAGGTTTTAGTAAAGCTGGAAACCAGTTGAACTTTGAACACGAACAGAGTAAGTTATTCTTTGAGTTTGCCAAGAGATTAAAGAGAATATTAGAAGTTAACCCAAATGCAGAATTTATACTAGAAAACGTAAGGATGAAGCAAGAATGGCAAGATGTGATTTCAGAGATTGTAGGAGTGAAGCCGATTAATATTAATTCAAATCTTGTATGCGCACAAAGAAGAGAGAGATTGTATTGGACTAATATCAAAAGAGTAGAGCAGCCAGAGGATAGGGGAATAATGTTAGATGATATAATTGAATCTGGTGATGTAGATAGGGATAAATCATATTGTTTAGATGCTAATTATTTTAAGGGAGCAAACGCTAAAAGTTATATTTGTAAAAGCAGACGACAGATTGTTTGGATTATTCCAGAGGCAACAAAGAAAGGATACGTTGAGGTAACAGAAGGACAATGTATTGATCTAACATTTATCAAAAGCAAGACAAGGAGGGGTAGGCTTATGCTGAAAAAGTATAATTGTCTTACTGCAACAGTTGGAAAGCTTTGTAAGGTTACAAAGGATTGGTTTAGGATGCTTACACCTTTAGAGTGTGAAAGATTACAGACACTTCCAGAAGGATATACTGAAGGAGTTAGTGATTCATCCAGGAAGAAGATGATTGGCAACGGATGGACTGTTGATGTTATAGCACACATACTAAGTTATTCGTCTTATCTAAATAATACGAAGGAGGATGCAAATGGGAATTAAAAAATGGGTAAAAATATTACCTTATTGGTTAGTTGTGAAATTTGTTAGAAGTATGAATGCATCACACGGTACTTTTGAAAATAAGCCAGTAAGATACCACCAAATTAGTGAAGGAGAATTTGTTGTGTTTTCTAAAGAGATTCAAGAAATTTTTAATAAACGGGCTAGAGAAAAGAAAGCTGAAAAGATTAATAAAAAGAAAGAGAAAATAAATAAGATTCTTAGAAATAACTATGGATTGAAAGATGAATTAAAAAGAGATTTTGCTGACGAAGAAGAGCAAGATAGGTGGGATTCAGAATGATTAAGAAGAACACGACGTACTTTCATGGGAAGGTGAAAGCATGAGAAAAGAAATACAAGATTGGAATAAGAAAGTGTGGCAACTAAACCTAGCAGAAAAGAAATTAAAGGAGAATAAACCAAACTTTAATAAAGAGAAGATACTCAATATAAAGAATCTTATTGATGAAGCATGGATAAATATCTGGGAACTGCACCCAGATCAGCATCCTTTAACTACTGAAACATATAAGAAGTTTTTTGGTTCTGGTTCGCACTTTACAGGGAGTGGGAAACAATGAGTTGCGAATATTGTCCAGAAAATATGATGGAAAAGTTGGGATCATACAGACCATACCCAGTTGATGATTGGGATGATTATGTGAGGGTTGTTAAATTGGCATTAGATTATTGTTCGTACTCTACAAGTAAAGCGAGGTTTAGACAATGAGTAAAGTAGACTATGAAGCAATATTTGAAAGAGAAGGAATAAAAGAGAGTTCATGGAAAAAGAAATTTGAAATATTAAAAGAGATTTATGATGACCAATTTTTTACAAAAGAAGAATCAGAAAAACTAAATTCAGAAATAAGAGAAATGATTAGTAATCAAGGAAGGTATCGGAATGAAATATAAAGTAATATTAAAAGATGGAACTTATGGTGAAATTAATTGTAGTGATTATGATAATGTACCAGATTTTGCTTGGCATAAATATGGAGACGACTGGAGTGA
>SDBT01005314.1_pt1 | contig 21636 bp, 23 predicted proteins | sample 2277101 | NCBI WGS metagenome assembly SDBT01 (sample SAMN10404973, study PRJNA504765) | marine sediment metagenome | isolation source: marine sediment core GS10_PC15, 103 cmbsf | place: Arctic Ocean: Southern Knipovich Ridge | collected 2010
TTTTTATGTTATTCTGAAATTATGGATAACGAAAAACTTTATTGGTTGGCTTTTTCTGCTTTTAAAGGGATTGGGTCCAAAAAATTTGCCTTGTTAAGAAATTATTTTGGTTCAGCCGAAAAAGCTTGGCAAGCAGAAGAAAAAAAGTTGCGGGCAATTGGTTTGGGGCCAAAATTGACCAAGGACTTGTTAAAATTCAGGCATAACTTCAGTCCCAATTCGTATTTTCTTCGTGTATGTGAAAAAGGAATAGAGTGCTACTTCTTAGATGATGATCATTACCCGGAAAGTTTAAAAAAGACTGATAATCCGCCCTTTGTTTTGTACGTGAAAGGAACGATTAAGCCCGAAGATCAATGGTCGATTGCCATTGTAGGCACAAGAAAGATGATCAGCTACGGTAAACAGGTGACAGAAAGGCTAACTATTGGGTTGATAAAGACAAAAATGACAGTTGTTTCCGGTCTGGCCCGAGGAATAGATACGGCGGCTCATAGGTCGGCTTTAAAGGCCAACGGTCGAATCATCGGTGTTCTGGCTTGCGGTTTGGATATTGTTTATCCGCCAGAGAATTTTTCTTTAGTTAAAGAGATTATTAATGGTCATGGAGCAGTTGTTTCCGAGTTTCCTTTGGGAATGCGGCCATTTCCTGGCAGCTTTCCGGCTCGAAATAGAATTATTTCCGGTTTGTCTCTGGGAACAGTGGTTATTGAATGTCCGAAAAGATCAGGTGCTTTGATTACCGCTCGTCACGCGGCAGAACAGGGACGAGAAGTTTTTGCTGTCCCCGGCCCAGTGACTTCGCCCAATACTGCCGGACCTTCTCATCTGATAAAGATAGGGGCAAAATTAGTTTATGATACTAATGATGTTTTGGATGAATTGAAGTTTGAGGGAAGAGCTAAGGATTCATCAGCAGTCTTGCTTGAGAATCCTGAACAGGAGCTAATTCTTTTTTTAATCAAAGATAAAGCTAAGCGTATTGATGAGTTAGTTCGCGAATCAGGATTTGACCTGGGCAAAGTTGCCAGTATAATGAGTTTGTTGGAGATTAAAGGCAAAGTTGAGAATTTAGGTAACATGGTTTATGGAGTAAAGAAATGAAAAGTTTAATCATTGTTGAGAGTCCCACAAAAGCAGGAACGCTAACAAAATTTCTGGGAAAAGAATACCAAGTAGTTTCTACTATGGGTCATCTAAGGGATCTACCTAAACAAAAATTGTTTATTGATGTAGAAAATGATTTTAAGCCCGAATATGATTTGGTTGATCAAAAAAAAGAAGCAATTAAGAAGATAAAAAGCGCTTCAAAAAAAGCGGATAAAATTCTTTTGGCTACTGACCCGGATCGAGAAGGAGAAGCAATTGCCTGGCATACCACTTTCATTTTGAATAAAAAAGAAAGTGATATCTCTCGAATTGTTTTTCATGAAATTACGAAAAAAGCAATTGAGCAAGCAATTGCTAATCCTCAAAAAATTAATTTGAATTTAGTTGATGCTCAACAGGCGCGGCGAGTTCTTGATCGTTTGGTGGGTTACAAGCTCTCTCCTCTTCTTTGGCGAAAAATTCGGCGAGGCCTTTCGGCTGGACGAGTTCAGTCAGTGGCCGTACGTTTGATTGTTGATCGAGAAAGAGAAATTGAAAAATTTGTGGCCGATGAATATTGGGAAATTATGGCCAAACTGAGAAAGCATATTGGCGGCAAGCGAAAAGAAGTTCAAAGATTTTTATCTAAACTGACAAAGAAAAACGGCAAGATAATCAAGATTGAAAACGGAATCCAAGCTAAAGAAATTTTGGAAGAATTAGAGAAAGCTCATTACGAAATTTATCAAGTGGAAAGAAAAGAAGTAAAGCAAAATTCTTCACCCCCTTTCATTACCTCTACTTTGCAGCAGCAAGCGGTTCACAAATTAGGTTTTTCCAGCAAGAGGACAATGCGGGCGGCTCAGTCTCTTTATGAAAAGGGTTTGATTACTTATCATCGAACAGATTCTTTTAACTTGGCAAAAGAAGCAATTGAGAAGATGCGCTCATATATAAATAGTACTTATAGTGAAAAATATTTGCCGGAGAAACCGATTTTTTACAAAACCAAATCCAAAGTTGCTCAAGAAGCCCATGAAGCAATTAGACCGACTGATATTAGCAAACATCCATCAGATGTTAAACACAGAATAAAAGATGCGGAAAAGCTTTACAGTTTAATTTGGAAAAAAGCCCTGGCTTCGCAAATGAAAGCAGCTGTTTGGGATAAAACGAAGATTGAAACTCAAGCGGCTTCAGCAAAAAATATCTACCTTTTATCAACAGAAGGGAAAATTATTAAATTTGATGGCTGGCTGGTTTTGTATGGAGGAAAAGAATTGGAAAAAGAAAGAGAATTGCCGGAAGTAAAGAAAGGTGATGATTTAGACTTGATTAAGCTTGATTCCGAACAAAAATTTACTTTACCGCCGCCAAGATATACAGAAGCAAGTTTGATTAAGGCGCTGGAAGCAAAAGGTATTGGCAGGCCCTCTACTTACGCGCCAACTATTAGTACTATTCAAAATCGCCAGTATGTGGAAAAGGAAGAAAAGAAATTTAAACCAACGCCTTTGGGAACAACAGTCAATGATTTTTTGGTCGAGTATTTTTCTAATATTATTGATTATGATTTTACGGCTCAGATGGAGGGTCAGCTAGATGATATTGCTAATGGGAAAAGAAAATGGGTGCCGGTGATTAGAGATTTTTACAAACCGTTTGAAAAAATACTAGAGGGAGTGACAAAAGTAGCTAAACGAGTTCAAATCCCCACTGAAGTGACAGACGAAAATTGTCCGAAATGCAAAAAAGGAAAACTGGTAATCAGAATTGGCCGGTTTGGGAAGTTCTTATCTTGCTCTCGTTTTCCAAAATGCAAACACACAGCTCCTTATGTTCGTAAAGTTGAGGGAATAAAATGCGAGAAATGTGGCGGTGAAGTGGTAATTAGAAAAACTAAAAAAGGCAAGCAGTTTTATGGTTGCAGCAATTGGCCGAAGTGCAAATGGGCCTCATGGCGGAAGCCAAAGTAGTTTTTAATGATTGACAATTTTTTACAAACGTTTTATCTTTTATAATAGTTTTCCTTCAAAAATCTGCCCAAAAAGTTTATGTCTTGGCAAATTGAGGTAAAAAAACGAAACGGATCAAAAGAAAGTTTTGACCAAAAGAAACTTGGCCTCTCTATTTTTAAAGCGGCACAACGCGCTGGCGGGAAAGATAGAAAACTGGCTAATCTCCTTGCTGAAAAAACAATTGCCTATTTAAAGAAAAAATTTCCCAGACGAAAAGTAATTTCTATAGAGGAGATTGGCAATGCAGTTGAAAAAGTTTTAATTGAAGAAGGTCATGTTAAGACTGCTAAATTTTTTATTCTTTATCGGGAAGGCCAAAAAAAAGCAAGAAAGAAATTAATTAAATTTAAAGATCTTCCTAAACTTCGAGAGTTTTTATCACTGACAGATCGAAGGATTGCCTTTGTCACCGGAATTTATGATCTTTTACATATTGGCCATGCGAGATATCTTAAAAAAGCCAGTTTTCAAGGGGATGTTTTGGTTGTTGGCTTAAATAGTGATGAGTCGGCAAAAGGATTGAAAAAATATGCAAGGCCAATTTTAGGAGAAGAGATGAGAGCAGAAATGCTTTCCCATCTTGATTTTATCAACTTTATTGTTATTTTTCCTCAATCTCATGCTGCCAAGGCAATTAGAATTTTAAAACCAGATGTTTATGTCTGCGTTAAGGGAAGTTGGAAAGGCAATTTTGAAGAAAAACCAGAGGTTAAAGCAGTAAACAAATATAAAGGGCAAATTGTTGTTTTTTCCCCTCAATCGGTAGCAGTTTCCACCACTAAAATTATTCAAAGGATTAAAAACAACTCTGGGTGGTTTGAAAGTGAATGATGGCTAAAAAGAAAGACTTGTTTAGTAAGAAGTGGCAAACAAACGCTCGAATTAGAGGAAAGTATAATGCAATCGCGGCAAGTGTTAATAAATGCGTATTTTGTGATTTAAAGAAGAAATATATCGTTGCAGAAAATTCCGGAGTGGTTTTAACAGTTAATCTTTTTCCCTATACTAATGGACATCTTCTCATAATTCCTAGGCGGCATGTAGAAAATTATCTTGAATTAACGCAGAAAGAAATTATTGCCTGCCAGCGTTTAATTAAAAAGGGACTTAAACTATTGCGAGATGTTTTGCAAATTAATGATGTTTGGTTGTTACTTCGTGACGGACAACAAGTGGGAAAAACAGTTAAACACCTCCATTGGCAAATTTTGCCAAATGGTGAGAAATTAGTAAAATGGCATTACCGGGAAATTGGTGTTTCTCCTGAATCGCTGGCAAAAACTTTACGTAAACAGAAGTGAAAAAAACAATAAGACTGTTTCGTCAATTATCTCTCAAAGAATTGAGTTCAAGTAGAATTATTGTTTGTAGTGAGAGATCGATAAGATGTAAATATTTACCGCGTTTTTTAAAGATTGCTAAAGATAATTCTCGAGTAATAATAGCCATGCCAGCAGCAGAATTGATTAAGGGTAATCGAGGTTTGGCTAAAGCTCAAATTTTGGCCTCGATAAAAGGAATAGAAGTAGTGGTTTGTTCTGATCAAAATCTGAAACAACTAATATCTAACAAGTCTCTGAAAGTGATTCAGATAGGTAGCGTCATTCTTCGTAAAACTCGGCTTTTGATTTCAATAAAGAAGGTTGGCGAAAAAATGAAAATTAGTCAAACATCTACCCCTGACGACTATAAGTTTATAAAAAAAGCTCAAAGCCTTGTATTAAAAAGTGATTGTTGGTGGCGACCAACTGCTTGTGTCTTCGTCCGAAATGACAAAATTGTTACGACTGCTGTTTCTCATAATCCATGGCAGACGAGTTGTCAAAAATTATCTCTAAAACCGGCGGATATTTCACTATCAGATGGCGAGCAGATTTCTTTTTGTGATGCTATTCATGCTGAAAAATCAGGTATCGCTCAGGCAGCCCGAAAAGGAATCTCTTTAGATGGAACTTCTCTTTACGTAACGGTTTGTCCTTGTGAAGAGTGCGCTAAAGGAGTAATCGAAGCTGGAGTAAAAAGAGTCGTTTTTGATAGTGATTACTATGATAGAGCAGGCCTGCTTCTTTTAAACAAGAATAGAATCAAAATTGCGAAAATTTCAAAAGAGAAAAAATGAAAAAGTATCAACCAACGTCTCAAAACTGGCCAGTTTATTTTAAAAATGTTTTAAGAGTAGGCAATCTTAAGTCTAACGTGGGTATTGTCACTCTTTGGACGCCAGTTGATTCAATTTGTCAAAAGCTTAAAAAGAATTCTTATGCGGTTGCTGGTCAACTTTATTCTGAAGCAGGAGTAAATTTTATTGTCCGAAATGTTTTGGCTAATCCAAGAGTTCGTTATCTTGTTCTTTGTGGCGAAGAAAACAAACGAGAAAAAAGCGGTCAAGCGTTAATTAATTTGGTGAAGAGAGGGGTAAATGGAGAGAGTCGAAGAATAATTGGGACGAAAGCTAGCTTTATTGATAAAGAAATTTCTCTTAAAACGATTACTGAATTTCGAGAAGGAATTGAAATTATTGATTTAAGGGGAGTTAATGATTCTAAAAAGATTCAAAAAGTGATTAGTAAACTTCTTGTCCTTGAGAGTTTTTGTTCACCCCATCTTTATCCGGAAGTCCCTTTTTCTCAGAAAAGTTTTCCCTGTGACCGAACTCCGGAGAAAATTAAAGCAAAGACTATTAATAGCGCTTGGGTAGAAATTTTGCGCTGGGTGATGAGATTCGGTAAGGATGAGATGACTAATTATGGAACTTTGGCCCGAGAAGTACCTAATCTGACCGTAGTGGTTACTGATGAAAACCCTTTTAAGCCAAAACTTAGACCTTATTTAGGCTTAAGCCGCCAAGATATTTCCTCTTATATCAAAGAAGAATTTGTTTCTTCTCGAATAACAGGAAAAAAACATTATAGTTATGGCGAAAGAATTAGGGCCATGCCGCCTAAAAAGACTAATCAGTTGAATATTATTGTTAAGAAACTTAGAAAAGATTCTAATGATCGAGGGGCAATTGCTGTTTTGTGGGATGTTGAAAAAGATAATCAACTTCTACGCAATCCTTGTCTTGTTTTGATTCAAGGAAAAGTGATTAAAAACATTTTCGATCTTACTGCTTACTTTAGGAGCAATGATATGTATGGTGCTTGGCCACTCAATGCTTTTGGTTTACGAGCTTTACAATATGAAATTGCTAAGAGACTTAAAGTTAAAATGGGGATTTTGACTACAATTTCCAGTTGTGCTCATATTTATCAAGAGCGCTGGAAAGAAGCTGAGAAAATAGTTAAAAAATATGGGCAAAGGTTGAGTTGTGAATGGGATCCTCGAGGAAATTTCGTTATTGGTGTTAATAAAAATAGAATTAAGGTTATTCATTTTTCTCCTGATGGCAGAAAGACTTTAGAAAGGTTTGAAGGGAGAACGGCTAGAGAAATTTTTGAAAAGATTGCTTTAGATCGAGGTGTTTCTCAAACAGAACATGCTTTTTATCTTGGGGCGGAATTACAAAAAGCAGAAATTGCAATTAGGACTGGAACCCTTTATAAACAAGATCGGCCGTTTCGGTTAAAGAAAAATTAATCGGCTAGTTAATATTTTATGACTAGAGAAACTTTCGAGCGAAAAATTATCCATCCAATTGAAGTGGCAGAGCTTTATGGTCCGGCATTTGAGAGAACAACTTTTCTGAGTGATTTTTCGCCAGCAAGGCCTGGAGTTAATCGAAATCAACTTGAGGTGGTTGAGAAAATACTGCCTTTGATCAAAGAATCTGATGAAAGAGACGAAGGAATGGTGATTAGCATTTTTGGAACCATGTTTGCTGGAAAAACAACCGTTGTTTGCTTACTGGCTGATGAGCTTAAAAACAGAGTTAAGGTTTACAAGCATAAATTAGATTTTAGCAGGACAGGAGAAGATTTAATTAACCATAGTCATACGACTTTCGCCCAAGCGGAATTTTACGAAGGTATTGAAGAGATGAAAGAAATAGAAGAAGATTTAATAATTGACGAACTTCAACTCGACACTATTGATAATGATAATGAGATAGTATGTTTTTTAGAGGAAAGAAAAAGAAGAAGACAAAGAACTATTGTTAGTCAATTGGATTTTAACTATCGGCGTGATCCTTGGCGGACAGCGGAAATTTTAACTGCCAATTCAGATTGGATCTTCGTTTTACAAGCTCGATGCGAAGATTGCGGAAATCCAGCTGAATTTACTCAGCGAAATATTAATGGCCAGCCAGCTGATATCAGTGATTCGGAAGTTGTTGTTGGTAGTGAAGAACTGTATGAGCCGAAGTGCTGGCGATGCCATCAGGTTGGGGGAAGGGAAAAAAGCTTTCTCCAAGCGACGATTTGAAGAGATAATTAAAGAAATAAAAAAACAGACTTCTGCCCCAGATTATTGAAATAAAAGATTTAAAATGACGCCAGAAATAAGAGTCGAAAGATCAGCTTTTTTTGAAATGGAAATTAATCCCTATCCTGGGCTGTTTATTGATATTGAGGGTTTAGATGGTAGTGGCGAGTCAACACAAGTTGCTCGTCTTGGCAAAAGATTCAGAGAGATGAGTTTATTAGTTCATGAAACTAGTGAGCCAATTGAGAAATATCAGGACGGAGAGGCGATTCGAATGGCTTTAAGAAAGAGATTAATAATTGGCCCCAGAACTCTCCAGACGATGTTTACTGTCAATCGTTCTGATCATCTAGATTTTGGAATAGAGCCCCGATTAGAAAAAAACATTTCTGTAATAATCGCTCGTTATCTTTGGTCAACAGTTGCTTTTGGTTCTCTTGAAATGGAAAAGTCAAAATTGCTCCAAATGAATCAGGGTTTTCCCTTACCGGATTTAAGTTTTTTCTTAAAAGTTTCTCCAGAAGAATGTTTGCAAAGAAGAATAAGAGAAGGAAAAAAATTAGAATATTTTGAAGAATTAGAAAAAATGAAGAAAATTTGGCCAGCTTATGAATGGTTAAATCAACAATTTCCCGAAATTACTTTTATTATTGACGGAGAACGAAAAGAAAAAGAAATTGGTTTGGAAATTTCTAGGATTGTTTCTAGTCACCCAAAATTTGACCAATTAAAAGAAATAATGGAAAAAAGACGAAAAGAAGAAAGACTTTTAGATTGGATTTAGGTTAAAATCAACTTCTTGTTAAATCCTGATTTCTGTGCTAAAATGACTTCATTACACATATCCGAAGGAAGTTTCCTGATTCTCCTTTCGGATAGAGGTTTAAGGAAACAAATTTATAATAATGAAAATTTCTCTTAAAGATTTATTAGAAGCCGGTTGCCATTTTGGTCATCAATCTCGGCGTTGGAATCCAAAGATGAAGCCTTATCTTTATACGGTTCGTGATAAGGTTCATATTTTTGATTTGGCAAAAACAAAAGAAGGGCTTGAAAAAGCTTGTGAGTATGTCCAAAAAATAACCGCCGAGGGGAAAGTAGTTGTCTTTGTTGGTGCCAAGAGACAGGCTCAGGCAATTGTTAAAGAAGAAGCTAAAAAGGCAGGGATGCCTTATGTTTCTGAGCGCTGGCTGGGAGGAACGATTACTAATTGGGATGAATTAAAGAAAAGAGTGAAGATGTTAATTGAAATGAAAGAGAAAAAAGAAAAGGGAGAATACAAAAAATATACTAAAAAAGAACAGGTTTTGCTTGACAGAGACATTCTTCGTTTAGAGAAATTTTTCGGCGGTTTAGTTAGTTTAGAAGATTTGCCAGCAGCAATTTTTATAGTTGATACTAAAAAAGAAGAAGCGGCGGTAAAAGAAGCAAGGAGAAAAGAGATTCCTATAGTTGGAATTGTTGATTCGAATTCTGATCCTGATTTGATAGACTACATTATACCTGCGAATGACGACGCGGTTGGCTCAATCAAGTTGATCGTAGAAACGGTTGGCAAAGCAGCTAAAAAAGGCAGAGAAGCTTGGGAAAAGAAAAAGCCCAAAAAGGAAGATAAATGACTAAAATAACTACGGAACAAATAAAGAAATTAAGAACAAAAACTAAAGCTGGGGTAATGGATTGCCATAAAGCTTTAAAAGAAACGAAAGGCGACTTAAAAAAGGCGGCAGAATGGCTGCGGAAAAAAGGAATAGAATCTGCTTCAAAGAGAGCCGATCGGGAAACTAAACAAGGTTTTATTGGTTTTTATCGTCATCATGATGGAGTTAAGGCTTCTCTTGTTTCAGTGGCATGCGAAACAGATTTTGTTGCTCGGACCGAAGAATTTCAAAAACTTTGCAATGATATAGCAATGCATGGAACGGCAACGGAACCTAAAAATATTAAAGACTTGCTGCAGCAGCCTTGGATTCGAGATGAAAGCAAAACAATTGGAGATTTAATCAAGGAGACAAGCGCTAAAACTGGAGAAAACATTGTTGTCAAAAGCTTTAAGCGGTTTGATTTGGAATAAGAAAATAAGAAGATGGACGACATTCGTCAAAAAATGGAAAAGGCGATTGAAGTTTTTCGCCGAGACTTAGTGAACCTGAAGGTAGGCCGGGCAGCACCTGATTTGGTGGAGCAGATTCAAGTTGAGGCCTATGAAACAAAGATGCCTTTGGTGGAGTTAGCGACAATTACTTCTCCTGAGCCGAATCAGCTTTTGATTACTCCTTTTGACCAAGCAATTATTAGAAATATTGAAAGAGCCTTAGCTTTGGATCGCGGATTAGGACTTTCGCCTGCAGTTGATGGTGAAGTTATTCGGATAGTAATTCCCCCTATCAGCGAAGAAAGGCGCAAAGAATTGACTAAATTACTGGGTCAAAAAATAGAATCAGCCCGAATAATGATTCGTCAGGCCCGTCAGGGTAAAATGCAAGAATTGCGCAGGGCTTTCGATAACAAAGAAATTTCTGAAGATGATAGATTTCAAAAAGAGAAACAACTTCAAGAAATGACAGATGAGTTTAATCAAAGAATTGGGGAAATTGGCAGACAAAAAGAAGAGCAATTATTAAATATTTGATCAATGTTGATAACAATCATCGTTTTCCTTTTCGTTTTATCTATTCTTGTTTTAGTTCATGAATTAGGTCATTTTTTAATGGCAAAAAAGATGGGTATTAGTGTGGAGGAATTTGGTCTTGGCTACCCACCAAGAATGTTGTCCAAAAAAATCGGTGAGACAGTCTATTCAATTAATTGGTTGTTTTTCGGTGGTTTTGTTAAGTTATTTGGCGAAGAATTAGAGGAAAGCCAAAGAATAAAGAAGAAAAACAGTCAAAGGACTTTTTGGGCTAAGTCTAAAAAAGCAAGGACAGCCGTTATTGTTGCCGGAGTACTGGCAAACTTTGTTTTAGCTATTGTCTGTTTTTCCGTTGTCTATTCTTTCGCTGGTATTCCCACCAAAACAAATAAAGTAAAAATTATTGGTTTAATTAAAGAATCACCGGCTTTTAAAGCAGGTTTCCAGGAGGGAGATATTATTCTCAAGATTAATGAAACTAGGATTGAAAAGATGGATCGCTTCATTGAGTTAATTGATCAAGAGAAAGGTAAGGAAATAACGATTGAGGTTAAAAGAGGGGAAGAAGAATTAGCTCTTTTAATAACTCCCAGAGAAGAACCACCTGAAGGAGAAGGAGCTTTAGGGGTACTGATTAGTGATATGGAAATGAAAAAATATCCAGTTTGGCAAATGCCTTTTTATGGGACAGTTGAGGGATTCAAGGAAGCTTTTGCCTGGACAGGTTTAGTAGTAGGTGGTTTAAAGGAAATGCTGGGGGGATTAATCACCGAAGGTCGAATCCCCAAAGGAATTGCCGGTCCAGTGGGCATTCTTCAAGTTACTTCCGGAGTGGCTCGAAGTGGAGCTTTAACGATTCTCCAGTTTATTGGCGTTCTTTCCGTTAATTTGGCGGTTCTTAATATTCTTCCTTTCCCGGCTTTAGACGGGGGAAGATTAATTTTCATTGGTTATGAATTAGTGACCAGAAAAAAGCCTAATCCAAAAATTGAACACTGGATTAATTTGAGCGGGATGATAATTTTACTTTCGCTGATTGTTTTAGTGACGATTAATGATATTGGTCGTTTGATTAATACAACCTCTTTAGGAGCTAAGCTCCGAGCAATCTTACCTTTTTAAGTATTTAAAGAGAATTATTTTGCTTTTTCATCTTGCCTAGCCCGTTGTTGTAGTGTTAGAATTAAGCTTGTGAAATATTCCAAACTTTTTGGCAGAACAGTTAAAACAATTCCTTCTAATATTAAAGCTTCCAGCCACAAACTACTTTACAAAGGGGGTTTTATCAGGCAAATTTCTGCCGGTCGTTATGCTTTCTTACCTTTGGGTTTTCTGGTTTGGGAAAAGATTTATCATATTGTTGATGAAGAAATGAAAACCTTGGGAAGCACAAGAGTGATGACACCTACTCTTCATCCAATTGAAATTTGGCAAGCAACAAAACGAGATGAAGCTTTTGGTGAGGAAATGCTGATGGTTGACGATCATCATGGAGCCACCTTTGCCATTGGAGCAACTGCTGAAGGATTAATGGTAGAACTGGTTAAAAAGTTCAGACCTTCTTATAAAGACCTTCCTATTATTATTCATCAATTCGTAGTCAAATTTCGGGATGAAAAAAGGCCTCGAGGAGGACTTTTGAGAGTAAGAGAATTTATGATGAAAGATGCTTACTCGTTTTGCGCTACAGAAAAGCAATCACTTGAAGTTTACAAGAAATTTTATGATGCTTATATCAAGATTGCTCAAAAGTTAGAGCTGGAAGTATTGCCTGTAGAAGCAGAAAGCGGAGCCCTTGGCGGAGAAAAAACTCACGAGATGATGGTTTTAGCAAAAGCCGGTGAAGACACGCTTTTTGCTTGTAATAAATGTTCTTATGCTGCCAATATTGAAAGGGCTGAGTTCAAACGGGTTGATTTGACTCCCAAAGAAAAGATGAAGCCTTTTAAGATTATCAAACAACCGGAATGGGTAAAGACGATGGAAGATGATGTTAAACATTATGGTCTGCTTCTTTATAAGTATCTTAAGAATGTAGTTTACAAGACAACCGATGGAAAGATTATTATCGCTTCTATTCGAGGCGATCAAGAAGCTAATGAAACTAAAATCAAAAAAGCTTTGAAAATAGAAGGAGATTTAGACCCAGCAACAGAAACGGATTTAAAAAAAATCAATACCAAACCGGGCTATGTTCATTCCTGGGGAATTAAGGGAGTAACTTTTGTTGGTGATTTGGGTTTGAAAATGGTCAAGAACTTTACCGGCGGGCAAAAAGAAAAAACAACTGACTCGGTTAATGTTAATTATGAACGGGATTTTAAATATAAACTTTTAGCGGATATTGTTAATGCTAAAGATGGCGATCTTTGTCCGAAGTGTAAAGATGGAATTTTGAAAGAAAAAAGAGGCATTGAATTCGGCCACGTTTTTAAACAAGATCATTTTTATACCAAACCCCAAAAAGGTTTTTTTGTTGACAAAGATGGAAAAAGAAAGCCGATGTGGATGGGGGCCTATGGTATTGGCTTGGGTCGAGCGATGGCAGCTATTGTTGAAAAGCATCATGATAAAAAAGGCATTCTTTGGCCGAAAAGCATTAGTCCTTTTCAAGTTCATTTAGTTAGTTTAAGCAGTGAAAAAAAAGTAGTTGATTTTGCTAACAAGGCCTATCAAAAACTGTTGGATATGGGAGTTGAAGTTTTGTATGATGATCGGCAGGAAATTTCGCCAGGAGAAAAACTAATGGATGCGGATTTAATTGGTTTTCCGGTAAGATTAGTAGTTTCTGAAAAGACAGGTCAAAAGATTGAATGGAAAAAAAGAAAAGAAGAGAAGATAGAGCTTTTGGCTTTAGAACAGGCAGTAAAAAGATTAGCTGATGGCTAAAAGGAAACCAAAGATTGTTTGCATCGGCGGCGGAACAGGTACTTACCAAATTCTTCTTGGTCTTCGCCAGTATCCAGTAGAACTAGCTGCGGTTGTAACTATGTCTGATTCCGGAGGTTCGAGCGGTCGATTGCGGAAAGAATTGGGAATTTTGCCTCCGGGTGATGTTCGCCGGGCTCTTTTGGCTTTGTCCGGACTTCGTTTAAAAAAGAAGACTTTGAGCAAACTTTTTGATTTTCGCTTCAACAATGGTGAATTAGCTGGTCATTCAATGGGCAATTTGCTTTTAGCGGCGCTGACTCAAATTACTGGCAAAACTGATTTAGCTATTTCCGAAGCGGCGAGAATTCTTGAAGTTTCCGGTCAGGTATTGCCGGTAACAACTGACAATACGGAATTGGTGGCGCGCTTGCAGGACGGAACAATCATTCGAGGAGAAACTAATATTGATGTTCGGGACATCAAGTCAAAGATTCCCATTGAAGAAATTTATCTTTCTCCTAAGGGAAAAATTTTTTCAGGAACCAAAAAAGCCATTTTAGAAGCAGACCTAATTGTTTTGGGGCCAGGCGATCTTTATACTTCGGTGATTCCTAATCTTTTAGTTTTCGGAGTTAGTAAAGCAATCAAAGGTTCAAAAGCAAAAGTAGCTTTGGTGGTAAACCTAATGACTAAACATGGAGAAACAGATGGTTTTAAAGCAAGCGACTTTGCTAGAGAAGTTAAAAAATATCTTGGTTCTGCCGGCAGGAAATTAGCTTATGTTTTAATAAGCCGAAGAGTTAAGGCAACTCCCAAAATTCTTCGTTGGTATAAAAAATACCGAGCCGAACCAGTGATAAATGATATGGGCAGGGGAGGAAAACTCGGTTTTAGAGTAATCGTTAGTGATTTTTCTCAGAAGGGAAATTTGCTTCGCCATGATCCTCAGAAACTCGGTCGGGTAATAACACAACTGGTGTGATAAAATAATTTTGTTATGAAGAAAATTATTACTCATATTAATCCTGATTTGGATGCGGTTGCTTCGGTTTGGTTAATTAAGCGTTTTTTGCCTGATTGGCAAGAAGCAGAAATTGATTTTTGTCAGGCTCAATCAACTCTTGATAACCAGCCAGTCGATTCTAATCCCGACATTCTTTATGTTGACGTTGGTGAGGGAAAATTAGACCATCATCAAACCGGCGAGTATTTATCGGCCGCCAAGCTTTGTTTTGATTATTTAAAAGAACAAAGAAAAGGGCAGCCATTAAAAAAATTGGACGAGAAAGCCTTGGCTCAAATTGTTAAAATAATTACTGAGATTGATAATGCCCGAGACTTGAAATGGCCGGAGACAAAAACAAGCCGCTATAATTTTTATCTTCATGATTTAATTGCCGGTATTAGAGGCATGGCGGGCAGTGATAAAGAAACAATGGATTTCGGCTTAAAAGGAATGGATGCAGTTTTTCATCAGTTAAAAAAAGGCCTTGATGCCCAAGAAGAATTGAAGGAAGGAATTGAATTTGAAACTCAATGGGGAAAAGCAATTGGGGTGGAAACAGGTAACGATAGTGTTCTTTGGGAAGGTGAAAAAAAAGGCTATTGTTTAGTAATTAGAAAAGATCCAGAAGCTGGTGGAGTGAGAATTTATGCTCGTTGGGACAAAGGAGTTGATTTGAGCGAAGCCCACAATCAAGTTAGAAAGAAAGATTCTCAATCAGAATGGTTTTTACATGCCTCAAAGAAATTGTTGCTTAATGATTCAAGGGTAAGAGAGATGAAACCAACGAAATTAAGCCTCAAAGAAATAATGGAAATTTTAAAGAAATGAAAAATTGTATTTTTTGCAAAATTATTAAAGGAAGAACCAATGAAGGTTTTGCTTATGAAGATAATGATTTAGTTGTTTTTAATGACATTGCTCCAATTGCTCCAATTCATCTTTTAATTATTCCTAAGAAACATATTGAAGGTATTCAAGCAGTTGAGAAAGAAGATGGAAGAATTTTGGGAAAAATGCTTTTAATTGCCCGTAAAATAGCAGACAAGCGAAAGCTTAAAGGGTATAAATTGTTTATTAATTGTGGTAAACTAGCAGGGCAAAAAGTATTTCATTTACATCTTCATCTAGTTGGTGGTTGGAAAAACAGTAAAGAATATCGCAAGCTAACACTAGGGAAGAGATGGTGAAGGGGGGTGTTTTATGAAGTGGCAACTATTGTCCGTAAAAAACCAGGTGAATCTGATGACAGGCTTGTAGCTAAGTTTCGGAAGAAAGTTCAATCCGAACAGCTCTTAATAGAAATTAAAGAGCGAAAGTTTTACAAGAAACCATCAGTTAAGAAAAAAGAAAAATTAACCGAATTAAGAAGGAGAAGAAGAAGAAATTAATGAAAGATGAAATCCAAGCGAACCTCAGACAAGCCTTAAAAAAGGGAGATAGCTTAAAGGTTTCTGTTTTGCGTTTATTGATTGCGGAAATTCATAATCAGGAAATTGAAAAAAGACAAGAATTAAACAAAGAAGAAACAATAACTATTATTCAAAAGGAAGTTAAAAAAAGACAAGAATCAATCGAAGCTTATCAAAAGGGCAAACGGGAAGACTTGGTTAAAAAAGAAAAGAAAGAATTAAAAATTTTGAGCGAATATCTTCCTCAACAATTATCTCCTCAAGAATTAGAAAAAATAATTCAATCAGTAATCAAAAAAGTTAGTGCTACAAACTTGTCTGATTTTGGCAAAGTAATGGGATTGGTTATGTCCGAAGTAAAAGGAAGAGCTGATGGAAAGGTAATCAGCAAGATAGTTAAGAACATTTTAGACTCTTGATAGCTTTTGATGTATTTATTGGTAGTTGACAGCTTCAGATGATTTCCGTTTTAATAAGTCCAGCAGGCCAATCTTCTGATCGGCACAGGAAAGTACGCAAGATAATTAATTCGTACTTGAAAGAACAAGAACTTGATAGTGTTGAAATTAGCGTCAAATTTATCGACAGTGAAAAGATGCGAATTTTAAACAAGAAATATCGGAAGATAGATAAACCGGCAACAATTTTAACTTTCTCCCAACAGGTGGGAAAAAGAGGGCAGATTTTTAAAGAACCAAGGAATTTAAAAATTTTAGGCGACATAGTTATTTGCTTAGAAGAAGCAAAAAAACAAGGTTTATCCCTTGAAGAATTATTAAAACACGGTTTGAAAAATTTACTCAACTTTAATGAACAATCGGGTTTTTTACCTCAAATATCGCTCTCAAAAAGTCTCCGAACTTGATCTAGTTCATATCAGGGAAAATTTAGAAAAAATTCTTAAATCTAAAAAAATTCCCCATGCCCTTCTTTTTTCTGGTCCGAGAGGAACAGGTAAAACTTCAGCCGCCAGGATTTTTGCCAAGGCAGTTAATTGTCAAACAAAAAGAAAAACTTACGAACCTTGCAACCGTTGTTCTATTTGCCAATCAATCACAGAAGGAAGCTCTTTGGATTTAATTGAAATTGATGCTGCTTCTAATCGAGGCATTGATGACGTTCGGGAATTGCGCAGCAAGATAAAACTTTCTCCCAGCCAATGTCAATACAAAGTTTATATTATTGATGAAGTTCATATGCTGACTAATGAAGCTTTTAATGCTTTGCTCAAAACTCTTGAAGAACCCCCAGAACACGCGATCTTTATTCTTTGCACCACGGTTCCGGAAAAATTACCGGACACAATTATTTCCCGCTGCCTGCGCTTTAATTTTAAGAAAGCAAAAACAGAAGAAATAGTTAGGTCTTTGAAAAGAGTGGTTAAAGGGGAGAAGTTAAATGTCGGAAAGGAAGTTTTAAAAGAGATTGCCAAATCAGCTGACGGCAGTTTTCGTGATGCTCATAAAATTCTTGATCAACTGGCGATGGAAAAGAAAAAAATTACTTTGGCGAGAACAAAAGAACTTTTGGGAAAGATTGAAGCTACGGCTCCGGAAAAACTGCTTCAATTGCTGGTAGATAGAGATTTGAAGGGAGCTCTTCTGGAAATTGATCGAATTGTTTCTTTGGGAGCGGACCTTTTTCGGTATTGTCAGGATATTCTAGACAGGCTTCGTTTGGGATTGCTTTTTCAATCCGGCTTGACAGAAGTGAGCTCTCCCAAAGAGACAGCCAGTTTTAATATCGTTGAGTTGGCAAAATTGATTCGTCTCTTTTCTCAGGCTGCTAATGATTTAAAGACCAATCCTATTCCTCAGCTATCTTTAGAATTGGTAGCAGTGGAATGGTTAAAAGCAAAAGAATTAGATAAGGAAGAATTAGCAAAAGATGGAATGAAAACAGTCAAAAAAAGTTTGCCAATCAGTATTAAACGAAACCCTCAAAATAATCAGAAAAACAGCCAATTGCTTAAAAAAATCAAAGACCATTGGCCGGATATTCTTGCCGGCGTGAAGCCCTTAAATCATTCTGTTGAGGCTTTATTAAGAGCTTGTCGGCCGACTAGTTTAAAAGGAGATGTTTTGATCATTGAGGTTTTTTATGAATTTCATAAAGAAAGACTGGAAACCGATAAATGTCGAAGAATAGTTGAGGAAGTAGCTAGCGAGGTGATGAATCAACCTCTTAAACTTCGTTGTGTCTTAGGACAGAGAAAAGCTCCTGTTTCTTCCGAGCCTAGTCAGGAAAAGGCTGAAGAAAGCATTGTTCAGGTGGCTGAAGATATTTTTGGCACCAGAGCTAATTGACAAATAGAAGCTTATTAAGTTATTCTTTTCTCATGGCAATTGGTGATAAATTTCAACAACTTTCAAAGTTAAAGAAAATGCGCAGTCAAGCGATGGAACTCCAGCGGGAATTAGCAGGAGAAGAGGTGGAAATCGAAGAGAAAGGAATAAAAGTCATTATCTCCGGGGACCAAAAGTTAAAAAGAATAGAGATTGAGGGAGAGGAACAACACAGACTAGTCAAAGTTCTTAACAAGGCAATTAAAGAGTCTCAGAAAACAGCAGCGAAAAAACTTCAAAGCATGAGTGGCGGACTTTCTGGCTTACTGGGTGGCTAAGTTTGTGGTAAAATCTTCCTAATGAATCTTCCTAGACCAGTTCGAAAATTAATTGAGTCATTTGAGAAATTGCCCGGAATTGGTCCCAAGACCGCCCAGCGACTGACTTTTTATTTGCTTCATGTTCCTCAGGAACAACTTAACGAATTTTCTGAATCATTGGCTGATCTTAAAAGGAAAACCGTTCTTTGTTCAATTTGTTTTAATGTGGCAGAAAAAGACCCTTGTTCTATTTGTACTAATCGAAATCGAGACAAGTCGACTATTTGCGTAGTTGAACAACCTTTGGATATTCTTGCTTTGGAAAAAACCGATGAGTACAAAGGAGTTTATCATGTTCTTCATGGAGCAATCTCGCCTTTGGATAATATTGGTCCCGACGAGCTTCGTATTCATGAATTATTACCCCGATTGAAGGACGGTGAAGTTGAAGAAGTGATTCTGGCTACCAATCCTAATATGGAAGGCGAGGCAACGGCAATGTATATTGCCAAGCTTATCAAGCCATTGAAAATTAAGACGACTCGTCTAGCTCATGGTTTGCCAGTAGGAGCGGATCTGGAATATGCTGATGAAATCACTTTATCACGGGCGATTGAAGGTAGAAGGGAATATTAGAATGAATATTAAAAATAGTATAATACTCTAAGAGGATTATCGAGGTGCGAAGCACCGCTGTATAATGATTATTTAGAATGCCAAAGAAAATTGCTAAAAAAGTTGCTGGAGATTTAGCTGAACTTGGTGGGGAAGTAATTAAAGAAGCAGTGAGACAGCCAAGAGAAATGGCAAGAACAGCTGGTGAGCAAACAGGGATGTTGCCTAGAAAGCAAGAATCAGGGCCTCAGGTTTCAAGCCAAGAGATAGAAGAAAAGAGAAAAGAGCGAGAGAAAAAATTAAAATTTTGGAGAGAGCGAAGAGAAGAATTGACAAAACCTCCTCAATCCAAGCCGGAAGAAGTCTCTGAAGAGCAGATAGAGGCACAAAAAAAATTAGCAGAAGAGGCAAAAAAAGAAAAATCTTTACCTGAAGTACCAACTAAGAAACCACGAGGCTCAGCTTTTATACCTCGAAGAATGAAAAAACACCAGGGAACAGGGGAAATTAGTCGAGGGATTTCCGGATGAAAATTAAACTTTACAACACTCTTACCAAAAAGAAAGAAGAGTTTAAACCTCTGAAACCTGATTTTGTTCGTCTTTATGATTGCGGTCCAACTGTTTATATGTATGCTCATATTGGTAATATGTGGCGCTATATTTTCTCCGATCTCCTGAGAAGAATTTTGGAATACAACGGCTATAAAGTGAAACAAGTGATGAATATTACCGATGTTGGTCATTTGACTGAAGATGATTTAGCGGCGGATACGGGTAGAGACAAGATGGAGGTGGCTGTAAAGAAAGAAAGAAAAACGCCAGCAGAAATTGCTGATTTTTATACTAAAGCGTTTTTTAAAGATACTCAAAGACTGAATATTCTTCGTCCTCATGTAGTCCCCAAAGCAACAGAACACATTGAATCAATGATTCAGATGATTAAGACTCTAGAAGAAAAAGGCTATGCTTATTGGGCAGGAAAGAAATATTTTGTTTATAATATTTCTAAATTCAAAAACTACGGCCAGTTATCCGGTAAGAAATTAGAAGAACTTAAATTGGGTAGCCGGTTAGAGCCTGTGCCCGGAAAAAGAAATCCTTTTGATTTTGCTCTTTGGGTAAAAGATCCAAAACACTTGATGCATTGGAATTCTCCTTGGGGAGTGGGCTATCCGGGTTGGCATATTGAGTGTTCGGCGATGTCAATGAAATATCTCGGACAAACACTGGATATTCATACCGGAGGCGAAGATAATATTTTTCCTCATCATGAAAACGAAATTGCCCAATCAGAAGCGGCTACAGGTAAGAAGTTCGGACGCTTTTGGCTTCATGTTCGTCATAATTTAGTTGACGGGGTAAAGATGAGTAAGTCAAAAGGGAATTTTTACGTTTTGCAGAATTTGATTGATAAGGGTTATGACCCTTTGGCTTTTCGCTACTTGTGTTTAACAGTTCATTACCGAAAAAATCTTAATTTTACCTGGCAGTCTCTAGAATCAGCTCAGAAAGCCTTGAATAAGCTGCGCCAGCAAGTATCTCAATGGAAAAAAGGTAAAGAAGGTGTTCCTGAATTTGAAAAGAAGTTTTTGACTGCAGCTAATGATGATCTTAATTTGCCTCAAGCTTTGGCGGTTGCCTGGGATTTGCTAAAATCTGATTATTCAGATTCAGCCAAGAAAACCAGTCTTTTGAAATTCGATAAGGTTTTAGGGTTAGGACTTTCAGAATATAGAGCCGTTAAAATTCCAGATAAAGTAAAAGAACTAGTTAAGAAAAGGGAAGAATTAAGAAAACAAGAGAAATGGCAGGAAGCAGATAAAATCAGGAAGGAAATAGAAAAGCTTGGCTGGCAGATTGAGGACACAGCCGAAGGAACAAAGTTAAAGCTGGCTTAATTAAATATTTGCATTTGAAACAAAGAATTGTATACTGAAAGTAGATGAATAATAATCCTAAAGAAAAAGAAAAAGATAACTTCAAGAAAAAAAGAGTTTTGGTAGCTTTAAGTGTTTTGTTTCTTCTAATTGTTCCGGCTATTTTAGTTATTCTTAGTTCTCGGTGGTTGGTGGGGACATGGGTTAAGCCAGAAGTAATTGACGAGGAAGGGATAAGTGAATATGTCAGCCCAAGCAAGGTTCTAAATAATAAGTTGAAATATAAGGATCAGTTTTTGATTGTTCGAGGGCAGGTAGTAGCAGAATCAGCTGTTTGTCAAAGGAGGGATTGTCCCAAAGAGGATCCTTGCTGTGGTTGTGACAACGAAAGAGATTTAGTTATTGCCGATTCGGGAACAAGTGTTGTCGCTCAATCGCCGGGAAGATTACGCTTGTTAACGCCTAGCAAAGGATCTTTCTGTTACCGTAAAGAAAATAGTTGCGACTATGATTGCGCTGGTTGGAAATCAGGCGGGCTTTACAAAGTTAAAGGAATTTTCAAAGCCACTCCGCCTCCGCAAGGATCAGGCTGGAAGCTTTACTTTGATTATTACTTTGAAGTTCACGAAAAAGAGCTAGTAAGAAGTTTAGGAATTTTTGAAAAAGCAAAAGCATTATTCAATGATTTTGGAAAATTGATTCAAGCAGGCAAAAAAAGTACCTATTACATTCTTCGTTAAATGTCTCTGTCTGTCGGGATAGTCGGTTTACCAAATAGCGGCAAGTCAACTCTTTTCAATACCTTGCTTGAACGCCAAGTAGCAAATGTGGCTTCCTATCCTTTTACTACCATTGAACCTAATATAGGTGTGGTTGAAGTGCCTGATGAACGATTAAAAAAATTGGAAGAGATTATTAAGCCGGAGAAAATTATCCCTGCTTCTGTTAAGTTTATTGATATTGCTGGTTTAGTTAAGAATGCTCATCAAGGCGAAGGTTTAGGAAATCAGTTTTTGGCTAATATAAGAGAAGTTGATGCAGTTGTTCATCTTCTTCGTTCTTTTGAAGATGAATCAGTTTCCCATTATTATGGCTCTATTGATCCTCAAAGAGATAAAGAAATTGTTGATTTAGAATTAGCATTAGG
>SDBT01005315.1_pt1 | contig 21636 bp, 20 predicted proteins | sample 2277101 | NCBI WGS metagenome assembly SDBT01 (sample SAMN10404973, study PRJNA504765) | marine sediment metagenome | isolation source: marine sediment core GS10_PC15, 103 cmbsf | place: Arctic Ocean: Southern Knipovich Ridge | collected 2010
GATCCAAGGCCAGACCGGGTTCTTCTCCTTGATGAAAATGCCTCTGGCCTGTTCGAAAAGAGATAGGGCCCGAAAAGCCTTGCCCTGATGGCTGAGGGCGATGGCATGGTTGGCCAGCGACTTTGCCATTTCATAACCGGTGCCGAGCTTCTCGAAGGCGAGCCAAGCCCGCCGAGAAAGCCGCGCCGCTTCGGAGCTCAAGTTCAGCTCGAGGTACATTTCGGCCTGGTCGAGATCGCAAAGTGCGCTGTGATAGGGGTCGCCCTCCCTCTGAAAAATCTGCCGGGCGACGCGCAACATCTCGAAGGCGCGAGAGTACTCGCCTCGCAAGTAGAACATGTAGGAGATGTTGTAGTCGGCCTGGGCCACCAAGCGGGGCATCTTGAATTTCTGACAGGCGGCGCGGGCACGCTCATACGTCTCTATCGCCTTGGGGAAGTCGTTGAGCATGGTTTGACATAAGGCGATGTTGCTCAATGCCGCGGCAATGGCTTCCACGTCCTTGTGCGGCAGTAGTTTCTGGAAAGCTCGCTCATAGACATCCAACGCTTCCTCGAAGCGATCTTGGCGGTGGAGTATGTTTCCGTAGTTGAGCTCGATACGCGCCAAGCGATGCTCATCGCCCGCCTCTTTGAATATCCGGCGCGCTCGATCGGCGGCGTCGAAGGCTTCGTCATATTTGCCTTGAAGGATGAGCGGCTGGATCATGGTCCCCAGCGTGCGGCCGACCTCGATTCTATCGTCGAGCTCGCCGTACAATCGGACGGCGTTGTTGTGGTGGGAGGCTGCCGCCGGGTACTCGCCTTGGATCAATAGAGCATTGCCTTTTACCCGGTGGCTTTGAGCGAGAGCCTTTGTGTCTTCGACCTCCGCGGCGATGTAGAGAGCGGCATCCGCCAACGCCAGAGCCTTGCGGGCGTCCTCCCGCGCCACCCGGTTGACATCCTCCGCCAGACGGGAAACGAACTCGGGTCGAAACGCCCGTTGGTGGCGGCGCAAGAGCTTGCTTCTCGCTTCATCGTCCGTCAGCCGGCCCAGCTTCTCGATGAGCTTGCCGTACCGGTCCGCTTGTCTCGCCCCGCTCATTCGAAACCCTTGCGAAGCAGCGCCCGCCGCAAGCGGTCGAGACATCGTCCGCGAATGAAGCCGATGGAACCTTTCGCCACCCCAAGACTCTTGGCCACCTCGGTGTAGGGGCGGGGAGGGATCTCGGAAAACAGCATTCGAACCAGCTTTCGGCAACGCGGGTCGAGCTCCGCGACCGCATCGCGCAGGGCCTGCTCCCGTTCGAGCTCACTCAACAAATCATCAGGGCCGGCGTGAGGTCCCTCGAGCTGGTCCAGCACTTCCTGAGACCGTGCCTCCGCGACCCGTTTTTGCTGCTTCTTCTTCCAGTGGTAACACTTGTGGGAAGTGATTCGAATGAGCCACGCCGGAAGCGCGCGAGGCTCGCGAAGTTGAGGCAAATCTCTCAATAACTCGAGACAAACCGACTGAAAAATGTCGGCCGCCTCGTCCGGTGTGAGCCCGTATTTGATCGGAATGGAAAAGATCAGGTTCTTGTACTTGTCGACGAGGCTCGACCAAGCCTTTTCGTCCCCTTTGAGACAGGCTCGGACCAGATAAGCATCCGAAGTGGAGCGGCGCGAACGGGGTCGAGCTTTGGTTTTTTCTTCTTTGGTCATCCGCGGTCGGGTCATTCCTTTCCAAAGAAAAGCTCATCGGCGTTCCACAAAGTGTAGTGGGCGAGGATCCCGGGGCGGAAGTTGCCGACACCACGATCCACGCCGACCAAGATATTGGGGCTGGCCAAGGGAATGATCGGTAGCTGCTCGGCGATGATCTGCTGAACCCGATCGTAGAGACGCTTTCTCTCTGCTTGATCGGTCGAGATCATCTGCGTTTTCATGAGGCGATCGATCTCCGCCTCCCATTCGGTGGCCGGTTCGGACTGCCCCAAATGCCAGAGATGTGCCGATCCGCTGGAAAGCCAAACGTTTGTCTCGGCAGTGGGATCTACGTCGCCGCTCCTCAGACCCAGCAGGCAAGCCTCGTAGTTGTAGGAAGTGAAGATGCGATCGATGGCGGAACGAAAATCCATCGTCACCACCTGAGCTTTCATCCCCAGTTTGCCCAGATCCTCCTGAATGATGGTGGCCATCTTGGCGCGCTGGTTGTTGCCGGCGGTGGTCAAGATAGAAAAGGAAACCTCCGTTCCGGTGGCGTCGACCAGTGTCCGGTCGTCGTTCCAGGAAAAGCCGGCCTGCCGCAAAAGATCACGGGCGCGGGTGGTGGAGTAGGTATCGGGCTGAATCCTGTCGTTGACCCAGAGTTTGTTTCCCGGTGTGACGTGGGTTGCCAGCGGGGCTGCAAGCCCGTTATAAACCAGCTTGATGATGCTCTCGCGATCGATGGCCGCCGACACCGCCCTTCGGAACGCCAGCTTGCGAAACCAGCCTTGCTTCCGCTCGAGGCCGGTGAGATTCTTGCCGCCGAGGTCGTTCAAGTTGAAAAAGAGGAAGTTGTAGTCGAGCCCCGGCCCGAGATCGAGCATTCGCTGTCCGTCTTCCACGTCGGCTTTCAACAGCACGAAGTCCTGCGGGCTCACTCGGTCGAGGAGATGGATCTGCCCGGCTCGAAACCGAATCACATCCGTTTGTTCGCTGCCTGCGATCTGGAAGAGGATTCGGTTCAAATAGGGAAGGCGTCGACCCTTGCGATCGGTTTTCCAATAGTGGGGATTTTTCTCCACAATCAGCCGCTCACCGGGGACGAACTCCTTGAGCCGGAACGGACCCAGGCCCACGATTTCTTGCGCGGCGGATGCCAGATTCCAAACTTCAGAAAGTTTTCCTTCTTGATAAGGTTTCTCCAGCACATGCCGGGGCAGGATGCTGATGCTGTCGAAGATGCGCTCTCCGGCACCGTAGCTTTGAGCCAGCTCGAAGACCAGAGTGTGGGAATCGAGCTTTTTCACCGCCAGGGGCTCGCCCCCGATCGTCAAGAGATCGCGCCATTGCGAATGGACCGCTTCGTCCAGGTGCAGTTGGAAGGTGAAGGTGACGTCGTCGGCATCCATGGGATGTCCATCGGAAAAAGCGACTCCCCGACGAAGGTGTAAGGTGTAACGGCGTCCGTCGGGTGTCACTTCCCAGGAGCTGGCCAGACTGGGCTCGGTTTGTTGTGTTTCGCGGTTGATGTGCACCAGGTCCGACATCATCAGGCTGATGACGGTTCTGGAAGGGGCGTCCATCGCATAGATCGGGTTGAACGTCTTGGGCTCGGTCCGGAGGGACACAATCAGGTCTCCTCCCGGGATTCCGACGTCGGCCCGGGAGATGAGGTACTCCTCCTGTCCTTGTTGCGCGGCCATCCCGGCCACACCGCCCACGATGGAGAGCGTCAAGATAAACGAGTTCCAGCTCCGGAGTTGCAACCCTTTCTGCATGTGTTTCTGATCCTTCCCCTTATTGCGTTCAGAGATGAGCCCTTACCGAGTGAGCCCGTCCTCCAATAGAGGCGATGGAGGAGAGCAGGAAATGGTAGAGCAAGGTGACGATGGCTAACGCGATCCCCGGCGCAAACATCCAACGGGCGGTGGCCAGCACGTGGTACTGCCTGAGAGCTGCGAGCATGTTGCCCCAACTGGGAAGTGGTTCGGCAATTCCCAGACCCACGAAGGAAAGCGTCACCTCCGCCAAGATGTACATCGGAACCAGGACCGCTGCCTGGGTCCCTATCACTCCCAGAGTTTGCGGTAGAACGTGTTTCCAGAGCAGCCGAAAATCGGAAGCTCCGAAACTGGCCGCCGCCTGCACGTAATCGCGCTCCTTCGCGCTGAGCACCACGCCTCGGATCAAGCGCATCGGCCTTGCCCAACCCACCACTCCCAGCAGGCCGACAATGAGCACCACGTTTTGCCAGGGGCCGAGCTCGAGAGGCAGGAAAGCCCGCACCGCAAACAGCAGATACAGCCAGGGCAAAGCCAGAAAGAGCTCCGAGAATCGCATGATGAGATGGTCGAGCCAGCCGCCGTAGTAACCGGCCAGACCGCCCATCACCAGTGCAATGACCATGGACAAAACGAGTCCCGCCAAACCTGCGGCCAGAGAGATTTGGCCGCCGAAAAGTAAACGGGAGAAGGTGTCCCGTCCGAAGGAGTCGGTGCCTAAGAGAAAGACACGACCCGGTGCCTCCACGCCGAATAAATGACGGTTGGAAGCAAAGAGGCCCAGGACGCTGTAGCTGCTGCCTCTGACGAGGAAATGAATCGGGAACTTCCTGGTGACCTCTTCTCGATAGGCCGCGTCGTCGCCGCCGCCCTGGACCCAGGCATACACAAAGGGACGGGCTTGCCAGCTCCCATCCGCATCGATCCATCTGAGCTTCATCGGAGGCGCCAGCGGGAGGCTTCGGTTCTGCTCCGAGTAGTGATAAGGCGCGAAGAATCCGGCGGCGAGGACCACACCGTGCAGGACGATCAAAAGCGCGCCGGCGATCCATGCTCGTCGTGAAGCTCTCATCTGGTCAGTCCCACGCGATTCTGGGATCATTGTAACTTAGTAGGAGATCGGAGATGGCGGTGCCTACCACCAGCAAGACGGCGGAGCACATCACTCCTCCAATCACCACGTACACGTCTCGAGCCAGAATCGCTTCGAGAAGCAAAGGCCCCAACCCCGGCCATCCCATGACGACTTCGACGATCAAGGAGCCGCTCAGCAAGGAGGCGATGGATAGACCGAATAAAGTAATCAAAGGATTCGCCGCCGGGGGGAGAATGTGTCGGAGGATGAGACGAGGCTTTGACGCTCCCATCGCCCGTGCCGCCTGAATGAACGGGAGGTCGCGAATTTCGGCCACGCTGGCCCGCACGTGTCTCACCAGAACGCCGAGCCGCGGCAGGACCAGGGCGAGAACCGGAAGAACCATGTGTTGCGCCAGGTCGACCATTCTGCGGTCGAAGGTCAACTCCGAAGCGCCGAGCGTCCGCATGCCGCCGAGCGGCAAGAGTCCGGTTTCGGCGGCAAACAGCAGAAAGATCAAAGCCCAGAGCACTTCGGGGAAGCTCAAAAGCGTCGCGGTGCCAGCCGCCCAGAGGTGATCCCAGGCCCCTTCACGGCTCGTGGCCCACAAAACGCCGGCAGGGATGGCTATCGACCAGGCGATCAGCAAGGCAGCCGTTCCGAGTATCAACGTGTTTTGTGCCCGAGACCAGAGCAGCGGTGCCACCGGCGTTCCGTAAGCGAAGGAGAAACCCCAGTTCCCCCGGGCCACCGAGCCCAGCCAATCGACGTACCGAACCAGGAAAGGCCGATCTAGTCCGTGGTGAGACCGTAAAGCCTCCATGGTTTCGGAAGAGATTTGAGGGTTGAGCCTCATCTCGTCGAAATAATCGCCTGGCACCATCTCGAGCAAAACGAAGGACAACAGGGAAACCCCTAGCAGTACGATGATGGAGTGGAGCAAGCGCTTGCAAAGGTAGACCCAGCGCCTGCCGCGTTGCACCATGTTTGGGCTCGAATCTCTCACATCTTCGAAGCTAAATGGCAAGCAGCCAGGTGTCCGCCCCCGACGTCGGTGAGTGGCGGCTCGACGGTTTTACAGCGATCGATAACGGCCGGACAGCGAGTGTGAAAACGGCATCCGGGTGGGGGATCCAGTGGGCTGGGCTGATCGCCCTCGAGCACTGGGTGCGGCTTTTTCTCGGCAACCGGCTCGGGAATGGACGCCAGCAACGCCTGGCTGTAAGGGTGAGCGGGATTTCGGAAAAGCTCCTCGGTCGAGGCGATTTCCACAATCTCTCCCAGGTGCATCACTGCCACCCGATCGGCGGCGTGCTCGACAATGCGCAAGTCGTGAGCGATGAACAGGAAGGAGAGGTGCAGTTTTTCCTGGAGGTCCATCAAGAGGTTCATGATTTGAGCCTGAATGGAGACGTCGAGCGAGCTGACCGGCTCATCGGCCACGATGAATCGAGGATTGAGCGCCAGGGCTCGGGCGATCCCGATCCTTTGCCTCTGACCGCCGCTGAACTCGTGCGGATACCGCGCGCCGGCGGAAGGGTCCAGACCGACCAGGTGCAGCAGTTCCGCCGTCTTCTCGGCTCTCTCACGCCTGCTGCCGACGCGATGAATCGCGAGCGGCTCGCCGACGATCGTGAATACCTTCATCCTTGGGTTCAGGGAGCTTTGCGGATCTTGAAAGATGATCTGCATCTTTCTGCGGAGCTTTCGCATCGACTCGCGAGGCAGCGTCAGGATATCTTGTCCTTCGAAGCGGATCTCTCCTTGGGTGGGCTCGATGAGTCGCAACACACACCGGCCGGTGGTGGTCTTGCCCGATCCGGTCTCTCCGACGAGAGCCAGGGTTTCTCCCGAGCCGACGCAGAAGCTCACACCGTCTACGGCCCGCACTTGACCGACGACTTTCTTCAAGAGCCCGCGCCGAACTGGAAAATGCTTGACGAGGTTGCGTACTTCGAGAAGCGTTTCGTTTGCCGGCGAGCTCATGGGTCTTGTTCCTTTTCGATCGTCGGCTCGGAGTATTGGTAGCAGGCGGCCAGGTGCTTCGGCGCCACTTCCAGGAGAACCGGTGATTTGCCGTCGCAGGGCTCGAACCGGGCGGGGCAGCGGGGGCCGAAAGCACAGCCGGGCGGAAGGGCGGCCAGGTTGGGAACCGTGCCCTCGATGGCCGACAGCCTCTTCTTGCCGTCCTTATTGGAGCCGGGGCGCGGAATGGAGCGCAAGAGCCCTTCCGTATAAGGATGTTTGGGCTCTAGAAAGATCGAGCGCACCGAAGCCTCCTCTACGATCCGGCCGGCGTACATGACGGCGCAACGATCGGCGTTTTGTGCCACCACTCCCAGGTCGTGACTGATGAGGATCACCGATAAATGGAATTCCTCTTTCAAACGAGAGAGCAAATCGAGGATCTGTGCCTGCACGGTCACGTCGAGAGCGGTGGTCGGCTCGTCGGCGATCAACAGATCGGGTGAGCAAGCGATGGCCATGGCGATTAGAGCCCGCTGCTTCATGCCCCCGCTCATCTGGTGTGGATAGTCTTGAAGCCGGCGGACCGGATCGGGAATGCGCACCGCCTGGAGAAGCTCGGCCGCTTTCTCCTTGGCTTGCCGACGAGACATCTTGAAGTGGATGCGGAGCGGCTCGGCGACCTGCTCACCGACGGTCAGGACCGGATTGAGTGCCGCGGTGGGTTCCTGGAACACCATGGCGATCTCCCGGCCGCGCACTTTACGGATCTCTTCTTCGGAAAGAGCCATCAGGTCACGGCCCTTCCAGAAGATTTCACCGGAAACCACACGCCCTGGTGGCGGAACCAGGCGAAGCAGGGAATAAGCCAGCATCGATTTTCCACATCCGGATTCGCCGACCAGTCCCAGGGTCTGGCCCCGCTCGAGTTTCAAATGCAAGTCGTCCACCGCACGAAGCAGTCCTTCGCGCGTCTCGAACTGGGTGGAAAGACCGCGGACGTCGAGGAGCAGATCGCCCACTTCGGGAGCGGCGGCGGCATCATTGGGAGGCGATGGGCTCAAGGACCTTGGTACTCTCCGAAAACATTTCGCAGGCGGTCCGAAATCTCACCCACGGTGGCGTAGGCCTCCACCGCCTCCAGGATGGAAGGCATGAGATTATCGTCGGAGCGGGCGGCTTGCTCGACACGGCCGAGCGCTGCCTCCACCCGATGGGAAGGCCGTCGCGACTTCAATGCGGTCAGGCGTTCCACCTGCGCTGGTTCGATTTCTGGGTCGATTCGGAAGACGTCGATCGGGACTTTTTCCTCTTTTTCGAACGCATTGACTCCGATGGTTCGAATCTCTTTGGCTTCGAGACCTTTCTGGAACCGGTAAGCGGCGTCTTGTATTTGACGTTGGATCCATCCGGATTCGATAGCTCGGATGGCGCCTCCTTGCTGATCGATCTGTTCGATGAGGATCTCGGCTTCCTTCTGGACGGCGTCGGTCAGGGATTCGATGGCGTAAGAGCCTCCCAGGGGGTCCACTGTGTCGGCGACACCGCTTTCGAAGGCGATCACCTGCTGGGTTCGAAGTGCCAGCTCGGCTGTTTCCTCGGAGGGCAGGCCGAGCGCTTCGTCGAGCGCGTTGCAGTGCAGCGATTGGGTGCCTCCCAGCACCGCCGCCAGCGCCTGCAGGGTGGTTCGGATGACGTTGACTTGAGGCTGCTGCGCCGTCAGAGAGGAACCGGCGGTTTGGGTGTGGAAGCGAAGCATTTGGGCGCGGGGCTTTTTGGACCCGAACCGTGCCCGCATGATCTGCCCCCACATTCTTCGCGCGGCCCGAAACTTGGCGATCTCCTCGAGAAAATGCCGCTGGGAGTTGAAAAAGAATGACAGCCGTTTGCCAACGTCGTCGATGTCGAGCCCCCTATCGACCGCCGCTTTCACGTACTCGATCCCGTTGGCGAGAGTAAATGCGATTTCCTGAGCGGCCGTGGAGCCCGCCTCCCGGATGTGGTAGCCGCTGATGCTGATGGGATTGAAGCGGGGCAGAGACTTCCCGCAGTAAGCGATGATGTCGGTGGCCATGCGCATCGAGGCGGCAGGGGGATAAATATAGGTGCCGCGTGCGGTGTACTCCTTGAGGACGTCGTTTTGCACCGTGCCGGAAAGTGTTTCCTCCGACACCCCTTGTTTGCGCCCCACTGCGACGTAGAGGGCAAGAAGGATGGCGGCGGTGGCGTTGATGGTCATCGAGGTTGAAACGCGATCCAGTGGAATGTGGTCGAACAGGCACTCCATGTCTTCGAGCGAATCGATGGCCACACCGACCTTGCCCACCTCTCCCTGCGCCATGGGGTGGCTGGAGTCGTAGCCGATCTGGGTCGGTAAATCGAAAGCGACCGAAAGCCCGCTCTGGCCCTGCTTCAGTAGGTAGCGGTAGCGGCGGTTCGACTCTCGGGCGGTGGCATAACCTGCGTACTGACGCATCGTCCAGAGTCGGCCGGTGTAGCCGGTGGGGTGGTTGCCGCGGGTGAAAGGCGCCTCCCCGGGCGAGCCCAGTTGACGAGCCGGGTCCCAGCCCTCGAGACTTTCAGGGCCGTAGACGGTCTCGAGATTGCGTTTGTCGGTCATAACGGGCCTTAAAACGGAAAATCGATGCTAGCACAGCCGCTTGCGGGAAAACCACCGGCGACGAGGAATCGGGAGAGCCGGGCCGGTCAGTCCCTGCACCCTCTTTGTCGCAGCACTTCGTAAAGTGCTATGCCCACGCAGGTGGAGAGGTTTAGCGAACGGAGCGCGTCATCGTGCATGGGGAGTGACCGCAGCCGGTCGCGGTACGCTGACCTCAGGGCGGCGGGAAGTCCAGCGGTCTCGCTGCCGAAGATCAAAACAGTGCGGTCGGCAAAGCTAGTGTCCCAGAGGGGGCGGCAAGCCTCCGGGGTCAAGAACAAAGGCTCGCCGAGCTCGGGGAGCTTTGCCTCGAGCGAGGCCCAGTCGGGCCAGAGCTGGGGGCGAACCCTCGGCCAGTAGTCGAGCCCCGCCCTTTTGACCTGCTTGTCTTCCAGCGAAAAACCGAGCGGCTCGATCAAATGAAGCTGCGCCCCCGCCGCCAGGCAGCTCCTCCCCGCGTTGCCGGTGTTCCAATGAATCTCGGGATGCACCAAAACCACATGCAGGTCTGACTCTCCTACAGGTGCCAGACGTTTGTACCGGGAGGCGACTGCAGCTTGGGATTTGCGGGTCACAAGAGTGTCCTCGGCGCCGACTAGCGGGCGCTATCCTTGGCAGAGGGGCGCGAGGCCATGTAGTCCTCGATTTCCCTGATGGTCCGGGGGACTCTTGCAGACAGGCGTTTAAGTCCCGTCTCGGTGAGGAGAAAAGAGTCTTCGACACGCACTCCGATATCCTTGTATTTTTCGAACGCCGGCCGGACTGTCTCGATAAACTCCTGGTTTTCTGGTGTTTTGGCAAGGATCTCGAGCGCCACCTCTCGCATGTAGAGTCCCGGCTCGATCACAAAAGCCATTCCCGGCTCCAGAGCCCGCTTCCGGATTCCCACGTCGTGGACATCCATGCCGATCCAGTGGCAGGTGCCGTGTGTGTACCATGTTTTGTACTGATCGCTGGAGGAATCGGTAATCAAGCCCAGCCCGAGCAAACCACGCTTTACGACCTCAACCGAAGCCAGATGGATGTCGTCGAGGGTGACGCCGGCACGGGCTTGCCGGATTCCCGCATCCTGGGCGGACCGAACGATACGGTAGATTTGCTTCTGGAGTGGTCCGAATCGCCCATCGACGGGATAGGTTCGGGTGATGTCGACGGTTTGGTACTGATAATTGGCTCCTGAATCGACGAGCAGCAAATCTCCCGGCTCCATTCGGCGTGTTGATTTCGAGTAATGGAGGGTGTTGGCATTGGGCCCGCTGGCCACGATCGACGGGTAGCTCGGCCCGTAGGCCCCGAGTCGCTTGTATTCCGCCTCGATAGCGGCTTCCACCTCGTACTCGTAGAGCCCGGCACGAGCGACCCTCATCCCGGCCAGGTGCCCTTCAGTGGCTATCTCGGCGCTGTGCTCGAGAAGCTTTCTCTCGTATGCGGTCTTGACTTGCCTCGATGCATGAAGGATCTCGGTAGCGTCCTGAATCGACACTCCAGAGAAGCGTTTTTTCAGCCTCTGAGCGAGCTCGAGGTGACGAGGAGGAGGGCCGTCACGGCGGCTCTTGAGGTCACCTAACACAGCCAGCCGGGCTTTGCCTTGTTTCAGGGCCGAAAGGAAGACGTCGTACTCTTCCGAGTTTTGGCGGCTCATGGAGAAAATGCCGTTCAGAAAAGCATCGAGATCATCGACCTGATGCACGGTCTCGATGCCGCTCAGCTCGGTGGCTTCTTGTTCGCTCAGCATGTGGCCGTGCCAGTGCTCCCGGCGCGGATCTCTGTTTTCAATGAAAAGAATGGCTTTGCGCATTTTGTTGCCCGGCATGAGGACAAGGACGGTTTCTTCCTGTTCAATGCCGGTCAGATAATAGAGGTTGCTGTCTTGGCGGTACTCGTACTCGATATCATGCGAGTAAGTTTGGACCGGAGCGCTCCAGAGGATGAGCATGGCTTCCGGGCCGAGCTTTGCCATGATCCGACTGCGGCGAGCCTCCAGGTCGCTTTGAAAATCTCCGGCTGTCGCGGGAGAACAAGCAAGACTCAAGACGAGAAGCAGGGCCGACAGGGTTGACCGGGCCACCGTTCACCCCCTCGTAGACAACGGTCCGATCGAATGCAGCCGTGCCTTGAGCCCAGCGAGCGATTTACGAAGCCGGCCAAGCTCTTCGCGGAGGTTTCCCAACCGGTCACGCTCCGCCCGTACGAACCTGGTATAGGGCGCGATGGCCTCCTGGATGCGGGAGAGGCTCTGGCTCATCTCCCGCTCGAACTGGCTTGTGAGGGCGTTCATGAGCTGGCCTCGTACCTCGCCAACCTTGCGCCTGAGCTCCTGCTTCGCCTTGCGGCGGCGGGCGGGGATGACCAGCAAACCGATGACTGAAAGGACGCCGGCGGCGAGGATGCCGGTCACGTCTGCCGCCGAGGTGCTGGCGATCAGGGTTACCAGGGTTCCCAGGCCCACCGCTCCGACTTCGAGCAACGCGGCACCGGCCACCGCCATTTGAATCGACTCGGCCAGCCGGGTGGATTCTTCGTCCCGGTCGTAGCTTTCCACCGCCCGCCGGGCGGAACGACCCACCGTTTCCAGAAGACGCTGGCGGTCGAAATCAAAGGTGCCACCCACTTGTCCAACGATCCGATCGGCGTGCTGCACCCGCCTTACCTCCAGGTGATCCACCACCGCCTGCCACTGCTTGAGCTCGCTTGCCACCATCCAGTCGATGACCTCGTCGACGCGCTTTTCGATGACTTGGGCTAGATCGGCCACCACTTTGTGCTCGAAGTCGTTCTTGACCTTGGATTTATTCACCAGGTCGACCACCCGGGCGAGGCGCATCGTTTCTTCGAAGAAGGCCATGCCGCGGGCTTCGAAATCCAGCAGTACGTTGTCTATGTCCGCCTTGCGGTAACTGAACTCCCGGCTTCGGTCTTCTTCGTAGAGTGTGAGCTGCTGCTCGATCTCCTCGAGAGTTTGAAAATCCTCTTTGAGGAGGTCGAGTCGCTGGTCCACGACGGCCAGATGCTTCTCAACCAGACGCAAGGCCACGCCGATGGGGTTGAGGAGCTTCAGGCGGACCCGCTCCGTCTCGTCGAGCGTTGAGACGATGAACTCTTCCAGAGCTTCGAAGCCGCTTCGGTTCAAAAGGGGGCCGTCATTCGAGACTTTGGCTCGAAGTGCATTTTTTGCGGACACCGGAAAAATTTCGGGCGCCGCCGCCAGCAAGTTCTGGAAATTCTGCGCAACGAATTCAACCACCTGGGCTATGTCGGTTTCACTCTCCAGGATGTCGACTTTGTTTACTACCACAGCGATCTTTTTGCCCCAGTCTCGTATGCTTTCCAGGAAGGCGCGCTCGCTTTCGGTGAACGGGCGGTCTGCTGAGGTAACGAAGAGCACGAGGTCCGAGCGCGGAACGAAATCGCGGGTGATGGCTTCGTGCTCGCGGTGGATGGCGTTCGTACCGGGCGTGTCCACGATGTTGATTTCACGGAGGAGCTCCACCGGGGCGGTGATGATTTCGGTTGAGCCGTCCACAGTCTGGTGGTCGTTGTCTTCGCCGTACTTCAAAACGAAGATGCGCTGGGTGGTAGGGGTGACGCCTTCCTCCAGGATGGGCTCGCCCAGAAGGGCGTTGATGAAGACGCTCTTTCCGGCGTTGAACTCCCCGACGACCACCAGCAGAAACAGCTCGTCGAGCTGATGGATGGACCGCTCCAGAGTGGATTGTTCCTCTGGGGCAACGTCCAGATGAGCCAGGGCGACGCGGAGATCACCGAGCAAGCGGCGTTCATCCGTCAGGAGCTTGTCTTGCTCCTCCGTGAGAATCCGTGAAAGCATCCGTTGCGCTCCGAGGTACGGAAATTGTATTACCTTCTTCGGGGGGATACGAATAGCTGCTTAGGCTTGGCGCGTTCAGAGGTCTCCCCTTTGCTCTGCGGCGCGGTGCACGAAGGGCTCACAAAAGCCGAGGCTGTTGACCTCCTCGACTCCTGCGTTGCGACTCTCCTCATTCGCTCGAAAAGCGTCGCAGATTCCGTCGAGCACTGCTTCGACGGGAACCCCATTTTCGAACCATTGCCGGACCCGACCAAAGTCCTCGGGAGAGAACATGCCGGGATGACCCTTCCAGCGAAAGAAAAAAGATTCAATTTGATTGCAGTAAGCCTCGAGCTCGGGATCTTTCATCGTTATAACTCGTTTGTTTCAAAACGCTTGCGGTAAATATCCAATCGATCCTCGATGCCTCTCCAAACGCCTGGCACCTCCCCGACCCCTGCTCGCTCCACGGCGAAAGACGCGGCGCAGCATGCGAACTGAGCCGCATCCAGGGGATTCTTTCCCTTGCGAAGGGCTACGAGGAAACAGGCCGCGAACACGTCGCCGGCTCCGGTCGGATCCACCGGCTCGCGGCGGAACGCGGGTACGTGATAGAGCCGACCACCGGTGTAGATTCGGGCACCGCGGTCGCCTTCCGTCACCGCCAGGACCGGCACCCGTCCGGCCACTCGACGGACGAACGCCTCCAAGTCGGGCGGATCCGAGAGGCTCAGGGAGACGAAGTCGGCGTCTGCAAGCTGCTGAGGCGCTTGCTCCCAGGGGGTCGAGCGGATGGTCCCGTCGGCGTCCCAGCGCCGGAAAAGCCCCTGAGGCGCCACGCCGCAGAGCCCCTGCTCGGCGAGACGACGAAAGGGAGCTCTGACTTCCCCGGCAAGCGGGCAATAGAGCACCACCGCATCTTCCGCCAATCTACCGTCGAGAACCGCCAGGTCTTTCTCCACCAAGGGATGAGCCAGCCCCAAAAGCCGTTGTTTCCTTTCTTCTTTATAGTAGAGGTTCTCGAACGAGGTGCTGGTGCCGGCACGGTGGAAGTGGATTTCGATTCCCGCCAACGGATCGAACAGCTCAAAATCCTCCCCAACCGCGGTGACCATGGCGGTTGCGAGTCCAAGCCCCGCGGCGGCACGGCACCCATAGGCTGCAGCACCGCCGAGGATGCGGCGGCCGTTGCGGACATCCACCGCGAGATGGCCGACGGCGACAAACTCGATCTTTCCACCTGCACGCCCCAGGGTTTCCATCTACGCTCCTTATCCACCTATAGACTATATAATCGGTTGGGATGATTTGGACCTCTCTCATTGCGCAAGGCAAACGCCGTTTGTTATTGTCCTTGCTGCTGGCGGTTCTGGCCTTCGTCGTTTACTTTCACCTGGCCCGATCCTACCAGGGATTCGTGATGGGATGGATTCTGGCGGTCGGCTGGGTGCTCGTAGTACTCAACCTTTTGAGAGCCGGCTTGGGTCTCCTCTACCGGCTGGATCAGCAACCGTTTCGCCGCTTCGATCTCGGCCTTCAGGATGACCGGGTTTCACCAGGCGGCTGCCTGCAAACCGAGCTCATTATCGAAGCGCGGCGGCCCACCCAGCTGAGCTTGCTGGCGGTAGAGCTAAAATGTATTCGTATCGAAACGGACCGGCCGAGCCGTCGGGAGACGGTTTTGTACCAGCAGGAGAAGCGTATCGTGGAGGATTTGTCCTTCGACCGGGATGAGTGTCGCCGCTTGCAGGTAGAGGTTCAGGTTCCCGAAGAGGCTCCCTTCTCCTACAGAGATTTCCAGGGTCGCATCCGCTGGTCCCTCCTTGTCGTCGCCGAGGTCACTCGGTGGGGTGTGCTCCGAGACGAGTTCGATTTGACCGTATCGCCGAGCTGAGCTGATGGCAAGCCGGGCCCGTCTCATCTTCAATCCCGCCTCGGGGCGAGGCAAATCCAAGCAGAGACTTCTTCCCCAACTCGTGGAAGAGTTGCGCAATATGGGGCTCGAAGCGGAACCGGCTCCTACCCAAGAGCCCGGTCATGCAACCGCGCTGGCTCGGGAGGCTTCGGAGAGCGGGATGGATCTGGTGCTCGCTTGGGGAGGTGACGGCACGCTGAACGAGGTGGTGGCGGGAATGTTGGGTTCTACCACGCCACTGGCTCTGCTGCCGGGAGGTAGCGTCAACGTCTTTGCGCGGGTCGCGGGTATCCCACGTCGATTGAAGAGAGCCTGCCGAATGCTCCCTCATGCAGAGCCCAGGAGCATACCGGTTGGGCTGGCGAACGGGCGTCCTTTTCTGCTCATGGCCGGAATTGGCTTGGACGCCGAAGTCGTGCATCGGTTGGGTCTCGGAGTCAAGCAGAAGATGGGGGCCTTGGGTTTTTGGCTGAAGGGTTTTGCGATGCTGGCCGCCTACCCATTTTCTTCCATGACGGTTCGGGTTGAGGCGACGGAGTATCTGGCCACCAGTGTGATTGTAGGTAAGACTCATCTCTATGGTGGCCGATACGTCATCACCCCGGAGGCTCGGCTCGAAGAGCCGCTCTTCGATGTCGTCTTGTTCCAAGGATGTCGTGGCATCGACTACCTTCGTTACATGGTTGGGGTGATTGGCGGGTTTCACCTGAGGTTCAAGGACGTTGTGCATATCCAAACCGATCAGCTCGAGGTTTTGTCCCGTCAGCCGATCCACTATCAAGTGGACGGAGAATTGGCCGGGAAAGCGCCGGTGACCGTAGGGATTTGCCCCCATACCGTCCGGTTTCTTTTGCCGCCGCTTGGCTCCTGATGGAACCTCGTTTGGCAAAAGAATTTGCTTGACTTTTTATCCTGCGTGGCTAAATTAAGGTTCGTCATTTCATTTCCAAAGGATTCACCTTGGGGGGGTTCCTGGACAGAGGAGTCGGTAGGACCAGCAACTCGTCGGGGGGCCATGACGGGAGGTCGGAAATGAAGATCATTGCGATGCAAGGTGATATCACCAAGGTCGACGTGGATGCGGTGGTAAGTCCGACGGATTCCGTTCCGACGCAGCGAAGGCGGGCTGAAGACCAGCTGTTACAGAACGCCGGCATCGAGGTCGAGGCCGAAGCTGCTGCTCGAGGACCGCTTCACGTGGGCGACGCGATGCTGATCTCTGGCGGGAAGCTTCGCTGTCGATATGTCATCCACGCTCCGGTCAGTGAAGCGAGTCATTCGCGGGATGCAGAAGCCGTGAAGATTTCCACCCTGGCCGCCTTGCGTTGCGCCGCCGGCAATCGGCTTCGCTCCGTAGCCATACCCGCTTTTCCCCGCGGCGAAAAGGCAACTCACGCACTGGTGAGCGCCCTGCTGGCTTTCGACCGGGAAGGCGGGCTCGAGGAGATCTTCATCGTTGGACAGGGCGAGGTGGTGAGCGCCATCAAAAGAAAGATCGGAGCCGGCAACTAATACCTACCCATATCCCTAGCCTCTAACCAGCCAGAACGGTGGATTCTGTTCACGTTTTGGAGTAAGGATAATCTCACCGCAGAGGCGCAGAGTACGCGGAGAAGAAAAGGATTTTCCTCTGCGTCCTCTGCGCCTCTGCGGTTCAAAAAGCTTTCAGGTTTACCTGGCTAGATTTTAGCCCTCCTCTTTTCTCCGTTTGCTTGGTACTCGGGCATCGGGTAGATTCATCCATACTTGTTGAGTCTTACGGATGAGAATTGTCCCGGCTGTTCTACTTGTTTTAGGGATATCGGTTCCCAGCGCCTTCGCTAATTTCGAGTTGCAGGCCGCTCGAGCCACCGAGCCGGTTCAGATCGATGGATCCATTGATGAGGATGAATGGGCTGGAGCGGCGCGAGTGGACGGATTCATGCAATTCGAGCCGCGGAGTGGTGAGCCGGCGCAGGAGAGAACCGAAGTCTACGTTTTGTACGACGATACTTATGTCTATTTCGGATTCCGCTGCTTCGATTCTCAACCGTCTCGGATTGCCGCTCAACTAAACCGGCGAGATAGTAATCTGTTCGAGGACGACTCGGTTTTCGTCGTCGTCGACACATTCCACGACTTGCGAACCGCCTACTTTTTCGGCACCAACCTGCTGGCTACTCAAAGTGACGGACGTGTCGCCGACAATGGCAGGGTGGTGGACGGGAGCTGGGACGCAACCTGGCTGTCCGCCTCGGCTCGGTTCGAGGAAGGGTGGATGGCCGAGATAGCCATTCCCTTGGTCTATTTGCGATTTCAGTCGGGGACGGATCGGACTTGGGGGCTGAATCTCGGGAGGACAAGCCGGAGGTTGCTGGAGACGAGCTTTTGGGCCGGCCCGTTGGAGCATAGGTTTCGCATCTCCCAGTACGGAACCCTTGCCGGACTGGATCTGGAATCCGCCCAGAGGCGCTTCCAGCTCATCCCTTATGCGCTCGGGCAGTATGAGGATGATATCGGATCCGACTACTCGGCGGGACTCGACTTGCGTTACGGTTTCAACCCACAAACCACTGCCAACCTGGCCGTCAATCCTGACTTTGCCATCATTGAAGCGGATCAGGAGCAGATCAACTTGACTCGTTTCGAGCTGTCTCTCCAGGAAAAGCGGCAGTTCTTCTTGGAAGATTCCGAGCAGTACCGCCAACGGATAAGAACCTTTTACACGCGCCGGATTGGCGACATCAAACTAGGGGGTAAGGTACTGGGCCGGCGCGGCGGCTGGCAGTATTCGATTCTAACCGCCCAGTCCGAGCCCTCTTCGCCGCGCGAAGATGATTTCTTGGAATCCGGTAACTACTCGGTGGCTCGGGTGGTGCGCGATCTCTGGGGCTCGTCCTCGTTGGCCTTGATGGCGGGGAATCGTTACCTGGGAGACGAAAACCGGGGGTCGGTTGGATTGGATGCGTCGTTGTTTTTCACCGACACGTTTAGCTTTACCGGCCAGGTGATTCGTTCGCACGGCCCGGAGCCAGGGGGGCGGTGGGCCTTTTTTGTGCGACCGTCCCGGGACACGGCCACTTCGCACGTGCATTTCCGATATACCCATCTCGGCGACCGATTCGGCGATCATGTCAACGCCATTGGGTTCATTCGAGATGACGACCGCCGAGAAATGGACAGCGCGTTGAGGAAACAGTTTTGGTTCGAAGGTGGCCCCCTGCAGGGTATCGAGTATGGCTCGAACTACAACGTTTACTGGAGCCAGGAAAACGTTCTCCGGAGCTATCAGATCGATCAGTCCCTCGAGGTCGAGTTCCGCAACCGATGGAGCGCTGAATACGCATACCAGAACGAGTTCAAGCTATTCGAGAAGGGATTCTACAATTATCAGCACGAGTTCGAGGTCGGCTACAACACCCGGGAGTGGCAGTCGGTGGCCGCCGAATACTCGTTTGGTCGCAACTTCGACTCCGACTTTCGCTTGCTGGGTGCTGTCTTCCGGCGCAAGTTCACCGACGAGCTATCGTTCGAGTACGAGCTTGCCCGTTTGTGGCTGAACCCGGACCCCGAGAATGGTTCCACTATCATCCAGGTGGTTCGAGTCGTCCAGAATTTCACCCGAGATCTGTTCGTCAAGGTCTTTTTCCAAACCAACTCGGTCATCGAGCGGGAGAACCTCCAGGTGGTTTTCGTCTGGCGTTATCAACCTCCGTTCGGCTCCGTACAGTTCGCTTATCAGCGAGGCACCGCGGAGTTTGGGGAACGCTCGGATCAGGGAAACACACTGTTCATGAAGTTTTCTTATGTGTTTGGAAGTTGAAGTTACGGATCGGTCCTTGTTGACAAGACGACCGCCTGCCTGCCATCCCGCCGCAAATGGCCGGCAAGCCGATCGGCTTCAGCGCGCTGGCTGAACTCTCCTACCCAGACTTTAAAAAGGATTTCGCCTCCTTGCCGTTGAGGATGGATCAGAACCGGGCGGTATCGCTGCTGCTCGAGAGTCCGGGCGAGACTTCGGGCGTGCGCCTCCTCGCGGAAGGCCCCCACTTGAACCCGCCACTTGTAGCTTTCCGCATTGCCCTCCTCACCCATGACCTGAATTCTTACCGAGGCGACGCCTCTTTGGACGATTCCCAGAGCCCTGGCGGATGCGTAGGACAGGTCGATGATGCGGCCGGCAACAAAAGGTCCGCGGTCGTTGATGGTGACTACCACACTTCGGCCGGTGTCTAGATCATCGACTCTCACGACGGTGCCGAACGGGAGCGATTTATGGGCGGCAGTGAATCCTTCCGGGTCCATGATCTCGCCGCTGGCTGTGGGACGGCCCCTTTCTTCGAGACCGTACCAGGAAGCACCTCCCTCCTGAACCATGCCGGTCGGCGGCGGGGCGGGGGGCACCGTCGGTCGGGGGCGGCGGCCGGCGCAGGCAGCTGCTACGAGGAGCAGCGACACAAGAAGGATTCGTTTCATGGCCGGCTGTATTATACTCGCCGCACCCGGTTAAGAATTGGCCTTGCCGGCTGAGGAGGTTCGGGCCATATGAGTGGTAACAGGGAGCATCCGAAAGAGGCTGTTGAGCTTCGCGTGCTCGAGTCGGACACCAAAGGGCTGACCCTTTTCAGCCGTTCCGATCTCGTTTTTGCCCTTTTGTACGGCGTCTTGTTCCTTTGGGGGCTGGTTCTGACGCTCATCTCTATATAAGGTAGCGACAACGTTGGGAGAGGTTCATTCCATCCACCTGACCTTGATCCTGGTCGCCGCCGTCGTCATTTTCGTCTTCGGGTATTTCGCGTCCCGGCGCGTCAAGAGCTCGGAAGACATGCTTGTCTCGGGGCGATCCCTTGGCCTGTTCTTCGTTGCTTGTTCTCTGGCAGCGGAATACATGGGAGGGTTGGGGACGATCGGCGTGTCGGAAACGGCGTTCCACCAGGGCATGGGGGTGGTTTGGTATCACGTATCGGCTTCGGCCGGGGTTCTCGTCTTCGGGCTTTTCTTTGCCCACTACTATCGAAAGTACGGCATCCAGACGATTCCCGAGTACCTTTACTACCTTTTTGATGTCAAGACCTGGAAGGTCAACGCGCTTTTAAATTTCGTTGCCTATACTTTCTTTACCGTGATCGAGGTGGTGGCTCTTGGCTCGATCTTGGCCGGGCTGACGGGCTATCCCATCGATGTTTGTTCCGTGGTAGCGGCTGTCTTGTTGACCCTTTATGTCCTGGCAGCCGGGATGTGGTCCATCGCTTACGTGAGCATGTTTTACATGGCCTTGATTTACATTGGCCTGCCGCTCGCTTTTTTTTACGTCCTGCAGGTTTGCGTCCCGGAGCTCCAAGGCTCGGGAGGTGCCAGTGGTTTCACCGGCTTGGCTCGCGCGATGAGCCATCAGGGCTTCGACCCGGACTTTTTCTTCAGCCCGATGAGCCTATCTCCGATGGTGGTCCTCGGGTACTTCATCGGCGGGATCCTGGCGGTTCCGGCGGCCCAAGCGACGGTCAACTACGCCTTTGGGGCTCGAAATTGGAAAATTGCTCGGTTGGCTCCCATCATGGCGGCGTTCCTCATCCTCCCCCTGTCGACTTGGACGGGGACACTGGCTCTGTTTGCCAAGACCGCCGGGTTGACCGACGAGCCGAAGCTGGCCCTCATGGCCACTTTGACCTATATCCCACCCTGGATCGGTGCGGTTGGGACTTTGGCTATCTTCGCGGCAATCATCTCCACCGCCGACTCCATCCTTTTTGCTGCCGGAAGCATCCTGGCCAAAGATCTCATGCACCGCTGGTGGCGTCCTCACGCGGACGATCGAACCGTCCTTCGTTGGACCCGTCTCAGTATCTTGGCCGTAGGCTGCGTGACCACTCTGGGCGCGATCACCGTGCCGGATCTCCTCAAACAAGGGTATTTTGTTTACACGTTGCGCGCCGTGACACTGGTTTGCATTTTTTGCGGGATCTATTACCGGCGTGCTCATCCCGACGCGGCGTTTTGGTCCGTCATTGTTGGTTTCATCGCTGCGACGGTCTACCAGTTCAATATTCCGATCAATTACAAGCCATATCTTTGGAATTTGCACGTTGCGGTGATCACGGTGCTCATTACCATACCGGTGTTTCTTTTCATCAGCTGGTTCCGAAAGTGGAATGCTGAAACCGCGGGAGAGCTACCGCCGCTTTACTTAAAGGATGCGTGAGGATGCAATCTGCCTACTTTCCTGCTTTTCTGTACCTCAGTCTGGGGTTCTGGCTGGTTTTGTTGGTACTTTTCATCGCTTTCTTCGTGTACTTGTTGAAGCTTCCCGATGACAAGGTTCTGGAATACAAGGCGAAGGCCATCGAGAACAAAAAGAAATTGGGCATCAAAATCTACAGGTTCTGAGCGAAATGACCCGAAAGAAGTCGGCGCAAACGCTTACCTTTACTGCGATCGGAGTCGCCTTTGCCCTGGTGATTTCTGCTCTGACCTATTTTGCCGAGGCTTACCCGGCAAATTTTGTTCTACTGGGCTCTGGAGTGGTCCTTCTCTTCGTAGCATTGATACTGGCTCAACTCAGGCTGTGGCGGGAGGGACAGGCCGAAGGCGCCGCTGCTGCGGCCACTCGCCTGGCACCTATAAATGTTCGACCCGCTCCGCCCGAGTTGAAGCACGGGAGGTTTCGAGGCATCTGGGAGAACTTGGAAGAGACGAGACGACTGATGGAGATCAAGGAGGAGAAAGCTCGACAACAGGAGAGAGTGCAGGAAAAGAAACGGCTCAGCCTCCCTGAGGAAGAGACCATCCT